>Ga0099364_10013345_pt1 | contig 11039 bp, 5 predicted proteins | sample TergutTh196P3_FD_73070 | JGI IMG/M metagenome (GOLD analysis project Ga0099364, IMG submission 73070) | Microcerotermes parvus P3 segment gut microbial communities from Pointe-Noire, Republic of the Congo - Th196 P3 | ecosystem: Host-associated > Arthropoda: Insects > Digestive system > Gut ... | reverse complement strand
GCCATTGTCCGGGGGTGGGCTTCCACATTGGCGCCTTTGCCGTGAAAAGAAACCACATGGCGGCCGTTCAATGGTACCCACTGGGCATAGACGCTTTCTTCTCCCGGCCATGCTATGGTGGTTGCAAGGTCGAACGCTGTTCCGCTGCCGTTTGCCGCCGTGTTCCAGCCGGTAAAGATGTAACCTTCACGGGTTGGTTCTTCCGGAAGCCGCACCAGGGTTTCTCCCGAAACAGCCGGGGCCATTTTTGACGGACTTGCCGGGGTATTCCCTCCATTCCTGTCAAAAACAACAACAGGGTGTCCCGCTGCCGGCAGGGGAAACCACTGGGCAATGATGGTAACATCACTTGCTATGGTTGTTCTTGGATTGAACTTATCACCTTCTTCGAAATACCAACCGGTAAAAAGGTTATCCTGCGCCTCGGGCTGCGGTTCATCGGGCCATTTGTCGGGAAGCAGACATGCATCCCGGGAGCTGACCTCTATCTCAACAAATTTTCCGGTACCGTTGTTATGATCAAAGGACACCGTATAGAATTCTTCTTTATCATCTTTTCCTGCCATGCTGAGAAAAAGCGCCTCGCAGGCTGTTAAAAGCCCGATTAAAAAAATGCCCGCCAAGAATAATCCGGTTAGAAAATAGTTTGTTTTCATACTAACTCCCTTTTTTTATGTTAATACCTCAGAATCACCGGCTTGTCGTAGTTTCCGGTACCGGCAGCGGCAGTGGGTTTGCCGTTGCCGTGATCGTAGGTGTAAATGTTTTTCTGGAAGCCCGCAGCGTAGACAACAACATCAGCTCCGGCAGTTCCAACGGCCACTCCTAAAAGTACAGCCCTGGGGACATTGACATGGGTGGCACTCGATTCGGTAACATTGGCAGTGTTGGCTGCGTTCCTGGTCTGGCGCATGAGGGCTGAGTTTGACATGGGACCGGTCTCCTGGTATTCGGTTAGACTGAAGGTATCGTCCAGGGTGAAATCGCTGTTTATTTTAACAATCACCGAATTTCCGCTGGCGCTCGTTCCCTGCATGTTTACGCTGGCCCCTACCGTAGAGGATTCCCAGGTATAATTGGCGCTGCCATGGAGGGAGCCTGCAGCCCAGATGTTTCCGGCTGAGTCTACCGCCAGGCTGTTAATATAGTTGACGAACATATTGTTCCTGTTTGTCCGGTTATTCGTTCCGTAATTGGTGTTGAGGTTAGCAGCGCCGGCTGTAGCCCTGATGGTTTCTAAATCCTCCAGGTTCGCAGTTCCATAGCGGACAATGACCGGACGGTGATTCAGCATACCTCCGGTGTAGACAAAGTTGCCTTGGACCGCTACGGTGTTAAACTCCGATGCGTTGTTTATGGTAAGATGCGTTCCGGCCAGGGCCCGGGCATTATTATTATACTCGTCAAATTTCACGATCACCGCATTGTGCCCTGAAGCATTGCTGACGGTAGTATCAGCATTTGTTGGCAGAATGCTTACCCCATAACCGTAATTAAAGGTACTATTGCTTACATTAGTCGTTCTTCTTTGATAGCCGACGGCGTATATATACGTTTTTGCATTGCCATCCTCTATCACATTGGAAACATCAACCGCATTAAACCGGGCGTCCGCATCGCCCCCGCCGCCGGAAGTAACGATGTAAGCCCATTGGGCATTCCCGTTAAAAGCATACTTTACCATGATGGGCTGTTCATCCAAAACAGTGGTAGTAAGAGTTACATTGTTTCCCAGGTACATTGTCCCGGAGGATTCCATATAACCCACCGCATAGATGCCGTCATTCCCAACGGCTGCCCCCCTGAAACTGGTGCTGTAGGTGTTTGTACCCTGGGAATTATCATTTGTCCTTGCCCACATCGTTGTAACGGAGCTGCCGTTATCCCGGTATTTTACGATCACCGGATTGTACTCATTGCTTCTGCCCCGGATGGCCTGGCTGTCTCCATAATCGAAGTTACTGGCGGTAGTGTTATTTTGTTGTTCCCCCACCGCATAAATAAAGGTCTCGGTTACTACAACAGGTTCTTCTGCGGTTATTTCTATGGATATGGCGAGGTCCCAGAACCGGGCCGCATTCGTGCCTCCGCCGATAGATCTGGCCCATTGAGCCTCTCCCTTGGCATTGTACTTAACGATCACAGGACTGGCAGTGGTCCCTGCGCCGCTTGCTATCACATTATTACCAAAATTGAAGTCAGAACCGGTGATATACCCTACTGCATAGAGATCCCCCGTGGTTGGGTGTACCGCCGTGGCGTTAAAGCGGGCATCCCCGGGGCTGTTTCCCGCCAGGGTACTTGTCCATTGAGGGGGGATTAAAGCCTGGCCTTCCCACCGGGCATAGAGGGTCATTCCGGCGGTTACGGGGGCGGTAAAATGCCATAACTGGCCCCAATAACTATCGGTGCCATCATGTGTATACCACCCCATAATGGCAAAACCAGGTATGGTTGGTACATTTTCGGGGGGGCTTATTATTCCGTTTAAGAAGACTTCCTGATCCGGAATAGTATCAGTTGCATCCGGATGATTCCAGGAAAATTTTACCGTCAACGGATCGTTATTCTCAGCCAAAATAGCATAGAGGGTTATGGGGGAAGTAACCGGTGTTGTTTCAAAATGATAATGCAGACTATCGTCAATCAACTCACCGGGCAGGGTATAATCGGTGGTCCAGCCCTCGAAGGTATAGGATACTGCCGGGTTGCCGAGCGGATGAGTCGGCGGCGTGATGGTGGAAAGGGGTATGAAAGCAAATCCGTCATGGGGGATAAACTGGGGCGATATATTCGGAGTTGCGCCGTTCATGTTAAAGGTGACCATGTGGGTAATTACTTCCCACTGGGCATAGAGGTCGACTTCCCCCGGTTCAGAGAGCAGATTGATCACGCTCTGCCTGTCCGCAAAAGGTAATCCGTGGTTGCTTGCAGTTGGGTTATACACGGTGTTCCAGCCCCTGAAGTTATAGCTCTCCCGGGTAAAGAGGCTGCTAATACTTGGTATGGTATGGCTCTGGTTATAGGTGATGATATATTCCAGGGTTGCACCCGGTACGACCTCGCCGCCGTTGGCATTGTAGCGGATGGTGTAACTAATGGCCTCCCACTGGGCGGTAAAGTTGATATTGCCGGTGACGGTTATGTCTGCGGCATCATCATTCGAGTGGGTAGTAGTACCGTCATGCCAGCCCATAAAAGTATAGCCGGTCCTGTCCGGTTCGGTGATGGCCCCTACCTTTGAGCCCTCGGATATTGTTCGGGGAGCGATGGTCCCTGGGCCGCCGTTAAGGTTGAACGTAACCGTATAGCGGACTTCTGTCCATTGGGCGAAGAGTTCAAAGGTGCCATCATATGTACTGGTAAGGTTTATCACACTCTGCCCGTCCGCAAAGGCCCTGCCGGGGTTGGCCTGGGTGGGCTGCGTTAAGGTATTCCAGCCGGTGAAGGTATAACCGGCGCGGGTAAATGCGTTTATCTTTAATGGAGAAGCTGCATCGTAGGTATGGGTTGTGCTATCCATGTTGCTGCCAGATGGTAAAACACCGTCGTTTGCGTCATACGACACATAATAAGTGTTGGCAATCCACCGGGCATAGAGGGTTCTGCTTTCAGTAATTGCCATGTCGGCGGTCCACACTGTCCCTGTTGGCGCCTCACCCGGTACAGAGGGCTGTCCTATACGCCAGTCCCCGAAATAATAGCCCGTCCGGGTGGGGGTTGGCAGGTAGGGATCACCTGTTATCTCATTAAACACATCCGCAAGCGTTTTACCGTGGGTTATACCGGATTGCGGCGGAACAAAGGTACCGCCGTTGGAGTCAAAAACCACCGTATAGGTAACCGGCGCCCAATGAGCGTAGAGGTTAACAGTGATCGTTGGGCCGCCCCAGCCGGGAAGGCTGGAGAGGCTCTGACCGGGGAAGAATCTTGTTGCTGCACCATTGCTGCTCTCTGCGGTGTTCCAGTTCAGGAACGTAAAGCCCGGCCGGGTAGGGGCGGCGCCTATGGTTGTTGTGCTTGAGTAATCAATGTTTACCAGATTACCCGGCATATTGCCTGCATCAGTTACACCGGAACCCTGATGGTAGGTGACACTGTACTGCCTTTCGGTCCAAATGGCGTTTAAGGTCAACGGGCCGGTAATAGTTTCGCCGGGGGTCCATGTGCCGCCGCCCTCGATGTTCCAGTTGGCGCCCAGGCTGTAACCCGGCTTGGTCAAAACCGGAATGGAAGCCGTGGGTACGGCGCTGCCTTGGGAAACATGCACGGTAACAATGGTAACACCATCTGAACGGAATACTATTGCATGAGAATCAGGATCGATAATCACTTCTTCCCAAAATGCGGTGAGGGTCACATTGCCCGCCGCCCAGCCCGGAACATTGGTAACGATTTGATTGGGATAGTATCGTGCGCTTCCGTCCGCCCAGTACCTGAACTCGTGGTTGGGGCCCGGCGCGGTAAAGTCAAGGGGAGGAACAGGGCCGATTCCGGGGATAGTGAAGGGAGAACCGAAATTGATGGTCTCAGTCGTGTAGGTATCAGCCCCGCTGTTAAATGTCAGGGTATAGGTTCTGATCTGCCAATTCGCCACAAGGATAAGGTCAGCGCCCACTGCAACGTTAGGATCCCAAACTGCCCCGCCGGCGCTGCCGATGAGCCATTGATGGAGGAAGGTATGCCCGGTTCTGTGAGGTTCCGGGATAGATCCGGCCGGTACAAGCTGGCCTTTTTCAACGAGCACCGTTACCAGGGATACTCCCTCGGACTGGAAGGTAATATTCACCATCTCCACGCCGAATTCTGCCCACTGGGCATACAGGGGAATGGGGTTGTCGGGGTTGGCAATGTCAATGCCGGCAAGAAGCGTTTCCATGGAAATGTCTCCCGGCCGGAAAATCGTGCCGCCGGTTGGTTGATGACTCCAGCCATCAAATATCCGGTTGACCGGAGGAGTAAGGCCTGTGCCGCCGGGAAGGGGTATGTGCGCGTTGAAGCGAATCATCTCGGCGCCGGGGGCTGTGCCACTCCCGCCGTTTTCATGGAAATGCACTGTATAGTTGTTTGGTTCCCACTTGGCAAAAAGCGTAAGGGTTTCGTTGACCGCTTTGGGGAAGATCCATTGAACGCCCCAGGCATCGGCAGTGCCGTCCTCGGTCCACCAGTCGTCAAACCGGTAGCCACGCTTAGTTGGGGGAGGAGGCGCAGACACCTCAGTGCCTATAGTAACAAGCAAGGGTGGTATAAACGGACTGCCTCCCAGGGTATCAAAGCTTAGAGATACAATACTGGGATCCTGATACCGCCACCGGGCGATAAGGTAGATGTCCGGATCATCGGCATCTGCCCCCACAAGCAGTCTTTCGATGAGGTGCCGGCCCTGGCGGAAAATAACAGAGCTGCCGGCGGGCAGACTCCAGCCGTCAAAGACATGGTCAGGATAGGGAGATATCAGACCGGCGCCTCCGGGAATATCCTCAAAGCTGTTAAAGGGTATGCCTGAAATGGGAGCAAGTAGGGGAGTTCCGTCTTCTTCTTGAAAATGAATATTGTAGTTCTTGGGAATCCAGCGGGCATAGATGGTGGTGTTTTCAGTAATGAGGGTACCGAAGGTATAACTTGTCCCCCAGTCGCCGGAGAAACTGCCGTTTTTGGTATACCAGCCGCCAAAGTTGTAGCCCCGCCTGTCCGGGGTTTCTGTCAGTGGTAATGAAGAAGCTCCCTCATTTACAATTTGAGGATCAAGGAATTTACCTCCAAGAGTGTTGAAATTCAGGGCAAAGGTATCACGGATTTCTTTTCGCCACTGGGCATAGAGGGTAATGTTCTTGTCTACATAATTGTTTATATTGAATGTATCACCTGTCCCGTCAATATTGGTGGTCCAGCCCATAAAAACATACCCCTCCCGCTGCGGCGGCCAGGGCAGGTTTATCATAGGTGTATCGATGGGAACGGCAATGTTTACGGGGTAGGCTTCCACCAGAGCCATATTGCTGTTAAAAGTTACGATAACATCTGTATTGATAATCGGTTCCCATCTGGCATACACGATCATATTGCTAATCACTGTATTGCTTATGTTAAACTCAATAAAATCGTCTAAATTAATATACCAGCCGGCAAAGATAAACCCTTCTCTTCGCGGTTCTTCCGGCAGATAGGGGAGGGGATTGCCGCCGTTTGAGGGTGCTTTTCTATACGGCTGCGCCCGTCTTCCGGATGTACCACTCTCAAAAGTTACTATCGGATTTTCTCCGGGAGCAAACCTCTCCCGCCACCGGGCCCTGACATTCACATTGTCCGTTACCGGAGTCATGGAGGTAAACCGTGAGCCATGGTCGGGGCCGCCTTCGATAAACCAGCCCATAAAGAGAGTCTCAGGCTCGCTGTTTGCTGCCGGGGGCGGCTCATCCGGCCACTGGCTTACCATATAATCCGGCTGCAGTACTGTTCGTGAAAAGGGTGGTGTTTCATTATCAGGGTCAAAGGTCACTGTCCAGGCGTCTTCATAGCCATTATCATCTTTGCCTGCCATAGTGAGAAAAAGCGCTTCGCAGGCTGTTAAAAGCCCAATTACCAAAATGAGCGTCATGAATACTGCGCTCAAGAGATAGTTTGATTTCATTGTGACCTCCTTATGATCGAAGGTTTTTTAACTCTATTTATAGTATAATCTGAAAAAAATACACATTGCAACCTCATTGTACTCATTTCCCCCTTGGATGGGTAACTATCCGGGGTAAAATATGTATTATATGGTATGAGGGGAGTATCCTGAATATGGTACACATATATAAAACGTTGTCTGTGCTGGTTTGTATCGTGCTGGCGGCCTCCGCATGCGGGAATGGAGTTCATTCCAACGGAGTTACCGTCGATCCATATTATCTTACCGGGTCGCGGGAAAACAGGGAGCAATTGGAGAATCTATTTGCACTTCTGGCGGGCAATAATTCTCCGGAAAGCACTTTTGCCATTGTCAGGGAAATAGCCAACAATTTTACCAGGGAAGAAGAATTTTCCAAATTGATCCATTTTCTGGGCAGGCGGACAATCAACAACCCCGACGATCCTTACAATAGTTTTTATTTATTGAAGATGGCTTATGCATACATGCAGATGGATTCCCTGCCGGTGGCAAAACGGTATTTTGATTTAATTGTACGCAACTACCCCGATCTCACTGTTTCCGGCGAATCGATCCATCTTGCCAGTCTTAACCAGCTTATCGAATTAACCGGCGACTGGGGGGAGCGGGTTTGGTACTACCAGGAATTGATTTCCCGTTTTCCCGATGACATCGATCAGGGCGCTGCCTGGTTCATGCTGGCTCAGGCGTATGAGCGTGTCGGCAACTGGACCGGCGCAATCCAGGCCTATGCCCGCTATTTGCCCCATGCCGGCCCGGCGATCCCTGGTTTTCCCAATGCCCATGCTCACGCCCGTCAGCAGGTAGATTTTCACAATTCACCCAAGGACTGGACATTCGAAAACCTCCCCGCCCTGGTTGATGCCGTACAATATGCCCTGGATGCCGGAAATCCTGCACTGCTCAGGCGTTACCAGGCCAAGGTTAATTTTTTTACCCGCTCATGGGAGCAGAGTGAGACTGATACATCCAGAGTGGCGGAAATCAACCTGGCAAATTTCATGCGGGGCAACCGTATCCGCTGGGCGGAAAATGTCGATTCTTCCTCCACTGCCAACGAAGCATTCCTGCGTACCTGGGGCTGGCCCCAGCATATCTCCACCTGGTACTTTTATTTCAGAAAAATCAACTTCCCGTCAGACCCGGAAATCCACGGCCGCTGGGAATGGGCAGGGATTTATTATGGAGAGAAGTTTTAGCAGGGGACAGGGGACAGGGAGCAGGGAGCAGGGGACAGTGAACAGGAGACAGAGAGCAGGGGACAGTGAACAGGAGACAGGGAACAGTGATTAGTGTCAGAGTTTTGATATATGTTTGGGTGTTGGTGGTGGTGTGCGGGGTAACGGGGTTATCCGCCGAAAGCGTTGATAATGAATCTCTCATGCTATCAACAACCATCCAGGGGCCCACGCGCCCCTTGAGAAGCCAACAGCCTGGTTTTTCCCTGCCCCCTGCTCCCTGCCCCCTGCCCCCTCCCTCCTCCCTGCCCTCTGCCCCCTACTCCCTGCCCCTTGCCCCCTACTCCCTGTTAACCCCTGAAGCCCTGAACCAGCCGCTTACCCAGCGGTATATCCGTGACCTTTCACGGCCTGTGGGGATCAGGTGGATTAATACGATTATCAGAAACGGGAGTGTTTTTTTTCCCTTTGTCAGAGACGAGATTGCACGGCTGGGGTTGCCGCCGGAAATGATTTTTCTTCCCTTTATCGAATCTGAGTATATTCCTACGGCGCGCAGCAGATCAGGAGCAATGGGGATATGGCAGTTTATGATGAACAGCATTGGTACATCGATGCGGGTCAACGACATGGTGGACGAGCGGCGGGATTTTCGCAAGTCGACTACTGCCGCTCTGGTTAAGTTGAACGAGAATTACCAGGCCTTAGGGTGCTGGTACCTGGCGCTGGCGGCCTACAATGCGGGGCTGGGTGCAGTTGGACGCGCGCTCCAGGCGGGAAATACCAATTCTTACTGGGTTCTCAGCGAACGGGGGAGGTTTAGAAGCGAAACGGTTCACTATGTGCCGAGGTTTCTTGCTGTGACATATATTATGTCCAAACCCCGGCAATTTGGTGTGGACTGGTGGGTTGAACCCCTGGAATGGACGGTTATCAGACCGGTCAGGCAGGCTTCGCTGGACCTGCTTGCCGCCGAAACCGGGACAGACCGGGCTCTGCTCCACCGCTTGAATGCCGAACTGCTTCACGGGATTACCCCCCTTGATCGGAACTACGAGTTAGTTGTTCCCCTGGCTCAATCTCCCATGTTTATAGCGATTCTTGAAAGAGAGGATGTACGCCTCATCCGGTATCACCGTTACCGGGTGCAATACGGTGACACATTATCCGCCCTGTCTCGGCATTACGGTGTTTCTATCAATCTTATCGAGCAGCATAATCCCGGTATTACCAGGCGGTATTTACAAATTGGTGAAATCATTACCATTCCCGCCCTCAGGGATACAAACCCCTACACCAGCGGGACAACGGGAACCGGGGCAGTTTTTGGAGGAACCCATGTAGTTGTCCAAGGCGATACATTGTGGTCCCTGGCGATCCGTTTTGGGGTGAGCCCCCAGGTTCTTGCAGCGGAAAACGGTATGGAACTTAATCAAATTCTGTCCATAGGAAAAGTCCTGAATGTACCGATAATAGAATAACAATGAACAATGGACAATTATCAATGAACAATGGAATTTTTCGATGGCTGCTGTGTTTGGCGGGGTGCTTTCTGTTTTCCGCTCTACCATTGTTTGGGCAGGCACAATTGGGTATTACCGGGGTGGTTGAATGGGACAAGATGGAGATCAATGCGGCCATTTCCCTGGATATGGCATCAGCCGGTTTACGTCTGCCTGCCGGGAGAACCCAGGGAGAAGCCTTGCTTTCCTCGGAGTACCTCAGGCTGATTCGTCCCGGCATACTGGGTATACAGGTAGATTCGTTCTCGGATATTGCAGATCTCATTGGGCAGGGAGAGTGGACCTTGCTTGATGTAGAAAACCTGGCCCTGCAGGCCCGGTCAGTACCGCCTGCCCTTTCCTCAGATTTTGGCAGCCTTTTGGCCTTATACTCCCTTGATCTCAAAGGGATTGCTTCTGCCCACATCCGTCACGAGCGCCCTTCGGACATTCCCCGTACCCTCAGCCCCATTGCCGCCCCCGTGTACACCGGTATCATTATCATTGCATCGGAACAGAAACAGGTTCACGGCATGCAAGGCAGTGCGCTGCCCCGTCCCTGCCTGTTCCCCAAAATTTGGGACACCAATATGAACCTCATTTTTGAAAGAAATATGATCAACCCGCGCATTGGTGCAATGGTACGGTATTTTCCGCCCCAGGCAATACTTGCCCCAAGCCCATCAGGGCTCTCCCCCGAAATTACTGCCGTTGTAGGCGATCGCCCCCTGCGGATTTTTGCCCAGGGTATTTTTGGCTCAAACCCCACCGACCCCATCATTGACCGCAACGATGCCCTGTTAATTATTTCCAGAGACGAAAACCGCAGCCTCCTGCGTGAAGGCCGGGTTGCCATTATATTGGATGACTCTGTCTTGAGAAGCCCGCTATAGTTTGTTTTTATCGGCACATATGCTATACTTTGAATCTGGAGTAACCAATGAGCGCATTGCCAAAAGAAAAACCCTATTATACATATGCTGATTATAAAGAATGGGAACTGGACGAAGGGGAACGCTATGAAATATTACACGGCGAAGCTTTTTCCATGGCTTCTCCCGGCGTAGAGCATCAAGCAATTTTAGGAGCTTTATGCAGCCAATTTTTCCACTATCTTGAAGGAAAACCCTGTAAAGTATACCCCGCCCCTCTCGATGTCCGGCTTTTCTATGAGGAAGATGAAAGCGATGACACGGTAGTTCAACCGGATATATTGATTGTCTGTGATAAAAAGAAAATGAGCACGGAAGGATGCCGGGGCGCACCTGATTTGGTAGTAGAAATATTATCGCCTTCCAATACTGCGATGGAAATGGGAAAGAAATTCGACCTGTACCGCCAGGCGGGAGTTCGGGAGTACTGGCTTATCGACCCGGAAAGCAAGAGGCTTACCGTATACTGTTTTCGTGACGGAGCCATATTAACCACCACCTACGAAAGTAAAGATACAGTCCCTGTGTCGATTTTCCCTGAATTTTCTGTGGAGCTCAGCCGTATATTCTCAGAGTAGCTCGACAAACTATAATTTGTCTTCCTACCTTGGATCCAAGGCCACCGATATCAGGTGCGGGCAGCACTCGCTCGTAGAGCGGTGCGCACCCCGCAGGCACCGCCTTCTTGTGGCCCCCGAAGGCGTAGCCCATGGGGCAATGCCAAGGTAAGGGATGCCCTAAAGAAGTTAACTGGGGTCCTGTCGGAGGCCCC
>Ga0099364_10013344_pt1 | contig 11040 bp, 11 predicted proteins | sample TergutTh196P3_FD_73070 | JGI IMG/M metagenome (GOLD analysis project Ga0099364, IMG submission 73070) | Microcerotermes parvus P3 segment gut microbial communities from Pointe-Noire, Republic of the Congo - Th196 P3 | ecosystem: Host-associated > Arthropoda: Insects > Digestive system > Gut ... | reverse complement strand
TGGTAACCGCACGTTTGAGGATGCCGTCAAGCACAAAAAAGACATCCAGGTCTTTTGCACCGTGGTGAGTGAGGGTCTCACCCTTTACGTGATCCGTCACGTCAAGGAGGGCTTCGAGTTCGAGCAGTTCGTGCTGCGTCAGGCTTTTCAGCATGACGTTTTGTGACAGTTGAACACGAATGATATTTTTTTCCGGATGATTTGCTATTAGGGTCATGAAATTTCAATTTGGTGAGGGTTTGAAACATGCAGTGCAAAGCATCTCAAAAAAACTGACAAAGATCAAGATTTTGATGGCTCAAAGCACAAAAAAAATTCTGGAAAGGCAGGGTTACAGGCTGTGACGGGCAAAGATTTCGTTTTGCGGCAAAAGTCATGAAAAAGTCATGCAAATATGCGGAGACTGCCGGGAGTTTCTTTTTTTGCGAAGTGCCGCTTTGGTCAGGGTGCCGGAAGCCTGCGTGCAGAGTCTCTCTCCTTTTTTTGAGGACGACTCTGCCGGGCAACTGTTTTTGCGGGCCTTTTGTCAAAAGGAGCACAGTTTTTGGCTGAGCGGAGTTGCTCATGTCATGACTATCAGTCCGGATTCTTCCGCAAATGTCGAGATTTCAATGCTTTGAGAATTGCCGGATTTACCATGAAGTTCCGTGTCAATGCAGTGATTGTGTGATATTCACAAGGTGTTGGCAGGGCGGGGTTTTACCAGTGCGTGACTTTATCAGGGCAATCCTGTTTTTTCAAATAAAAAGCTGGGAATTGTCCCAACAGAAATCTGCAGCCCTGTTTTTCAGCCGGGTTTTGTTTTGCAGGCCTTCAGGCAGTGCCTGAAGGAGGCTGGGAGCATTTGTTTCGCGGCAGTGATTTTTTACGCAGCAGGAACTGGGGTCTCAATTAAGCGGTGACAAAAAAAATTGACCTGAGTCAAGAAAAATTTCGGGTAAAAAAGTTATCATATTGCTCTACTCTGATATTTGGCAGGACATTGAATCCGTACACGAGAAGAAAAAGAACCGGCCAGATATTAAGGTAACCGGTTTCCCTTTGCTTTAGGGATCAGCTTTATGTCCCTGGGCAAAAGGGAGGTGTCTTTTAGCAACACACCAACTTTGGAGGAACTATGGCGTATGTAGATCTCAATAAGGTCCCACCGTCAAATAAAGCACTTTCTGGCGTACGTGTACTTGACATGACGCACGTACAGGCAGGCCCGACATCTTCGCAGCTTCTGGCGTTCATGGGCGCGGACGTTGTCAAGTTTGAAGCTCCCACGGGAGACATTACACGTTCTCAGCTCTCGCACACCATTGATGGCAAGCGTTATGAGAGCTTCTACTTCAAGATGCTGAACAGCAACAAGCGCTCCATCACTGTAAACATGAAGAGCCCGGCTGGTCGTGAGGTATTTGAGGCCCTCGTAAAGAAGAGCGATGTCATTATGGATAACTTCGGTCCTGGCGTACTGAATCGCCTGGGTTATCCGGAAGACAAGTTGCACGAGCTGAACCCGGCTCTGATTATTGCAACCATCAAGGGCTTTGGTGCATCAGGTCCGTACTCTGATTACAAAGCGTACGAGCCGATTGCTCAGGCAATGGGTGGCAGCATGTCCGTAACGGGTAGCATGGATGGTCCCCCAACCAAGACAGGTGCGTTTATCGGTGACAGCGGTACCGGTGTCCATCTGGCGATGGGTATCTGCGCTGCTCTGTATCATCGTACACACAATGGCAATGTCGGTCAGGTTGTTGAAGCTGCAATGCAGGACTCCGTAATTAACCTGTGCCGTGTTAAGTATCGTGACCATGCCCGTCTCCTGGGTGGAACAGCCGATCTCCCCGAGTACGGTCCGCCGACAATGGGTCTGAAGTTTGTACCGCGTGCTCTGAACGACTCCGGTGGTGGTCATATTGGTAACGCCATTCCGTGTAAGCCGTTCGGTCCAAACGACTATGTTTACATCATCGCTCAGGCGCAGGTCGTACCGGCCATGTTGAAGGAAATCGGTCTCGAGCCAGATGACCCACGTTTTGCTCCGGCAGCTGCACGTAACAAGAACCAGGCTGACTTCTGGGAGTATGTCAAGGAGTACACCAAGAACTACACCAAGTTCGAAGTGACTGCGCGTTTCAACGAGCTTGACATTCCGGCCGGTCCAGTTCTGGATACAGAAGAAGTCGTAGCTGACCCGCACGTTGCACATCGTGAAATGTGGACCAAGGTTGAAGGTCACGAAGAAGGTGATTACTACACCGTTGGTATTCCGGTCAAGCTGTCCTTGGGTAACGTTGACAAGATTCTCCCCTCACCGAAGCTGGGAGAGCACAACGAGCAGATCACCAAGGAAGTTCTCGGCTTCTCCGATGCTGACTACAGCAGACTTGTTGAAGCTGGTGCGTACACACTCCCGCCGAAGAAGTAATCAAGGCAGGATCGTTATGCACTGATGAACAGTCTGTTCATTAGGTAACAAGCCAGGATGGGTGACGACAGTCACCCATCTTTTTGTTTCAGTTCCCGCCAGCGCAAAACATAAGGTCGTCAGGAATGACTGCCGGTTTAGGTCAGGCAGAAGCTTTCTTGCCTGCAGCAGAGTCCCATAGTTTCTGTCGTACCAGCCAGTGTAGTGCCTCGGTCAGCCCCAGCGGCTGTTATGGCTGACTTTCGCTTCTACGTGAACGAAATTTCCGGGCCAAGGATTGGCAACGACAATTCTCCAATCTGGGTTGATCATCGCAGGACTGGTCGCCGTTCCACCCGGATACAGGACAACGGTTTCCGGCCCACCACTGCTCCCTCTCCAGATGTCACCGGCAGTCTCTGCTTGGCAAGAAAGTCTCTACCGTTTGGAAATTGTGTTTTTAGCGCAGAGAAACATTGAACACTCAAACTTTCATACTGGCTTGTATGATGAGTACTATCGGTTGTATGCTAATGACGCAAACCACCAAATCAGATTTTTCTGTTAATGCCAGCTTTCTTCAGTATGGCATTGGCGGTATGTTTGGAGTTAATCGCTACAGAAACAGGAAAAACTCTTCCGCTGATGGGACTTTTCCATATTTCGTGATTGTCCTTCCCTTGTCGCTGGACATAGCATCCGTTATTAACGAGTTCTTTCTTAAGAGTTTTGTAGAGTCCGGTAGGCATTTATTACGCAGCAATTGCAAGATTTTGAGTTTGCAGGAATTGGAGGCGGATGGTCTGCCCTTCTTTTGCCATATCGAGTTCAACGGCCATATCAACAGCCATATCCCCAGCAATCTTGAGAAGGTCGTCATAATTTTGGGAATCAGCGTACAGATGCAATTGCTCACAACTGGCAAGCCAAATCCCATCTTCGTCGCGGTCAATTTCTATAACAAAAGTGATGTTTGGCATGGTTCTCCCTATAGTTGGATGTTTGCAGTTTATCTCAAATGACGGACTTTGGTAAATACTATTCGCTTGGAGAAAAGACAGGTGTTTAGTTTTTTCACAGGGTTGTCATGTGATCTTACCCAGTCTGGTTACGACAAGACGGTAAGGTGCCGAATATTGCCAGTCGTTGCCACCAAACGGGCTTCCGGAGACATACGGCGCAGCGGAAACCCCGTGCATGGCAGACTGGAAAACAATCGTGTCATCCGGCAGCAGCTGCCTTGCGTGCAGGAACTGAATGTTGTCAATGCTGTACCAGTTTGTAAAATGTCCGGCCCAGCCCCATCTGCCATCCCTTCGCACCTGCGCCTCGACAAGCAGGTAATGACCGGGCCATGGGTTGCCCACAGCAATTCTCTGGTTTGCGCCAATGATGGCTGGGCTGGAAGCAGAGCCACCCGGATACAGGACAACGGTTTCCGGCTCACCACTGTTCCCTTTCCAGATGTCTCCGGCAGCCTCTGCTTGGCAATTGGGTATCAGTTGTCAGGATTCATGAATATCTGGAATCGGAAGAACGAAAGTGCTGCAGACATTCTTCAGGGTTTTTGTTAGCCCTAATGTAAATTCACATGCTTGAGTCCGGTCCGAACTCCGGTTCCGGAATTTTCTTTTGAGTGTCCTGAGGGCTTGCGGAGTCAGGCAGGGTCGCTCAATACTTTCTCGAAATCACGAGCGCTGTGAACTATATCAGTGATGTGCACGGTCTTCGTGTTCTCATCAATTTCGTAGGCGATGATGTCTGTTCCGCGATAATTCGCAGTATACAGATTCGGATACAGATCATCACGCTTTCTGCTCCTCTGCGGAAATAGGGAAAGAGACTTGCAAAAGGCTACAATACCATCCATATAGCGTTGAGCAATGACAGGCGATCCTGATCGTAGTGCGATGTAGTCAGCACGATCCATAATTGCCCACTCCGCCTCCTGGGAGAATCGGACTTTATATTCTGTGATTTCAGATGCCATGTTTGGCTTTAAATCGTGCTTTCATGTCGGCAACCGCCTGATCAAATGGCTTGCACTGGGATAACCCGTCAGCTCTTGCTTGACAAAGTCTCACCACATCCTCGCGCAACCACCGTTCAACCTCTTCGTTTATCCAGTCTGGATTTGCTTCAAGATCACTTTCGTGGATTTTTTCAGCAATATTTGGCATAAGAATCCTCCTTTTGTCTCGTGCGCATAATACCATAAAACCTCCAGGTTCTCGCTTTTTTACACGGGCTGGTGTAATGGGAAATCGGTCGTCATGTAATCTTACCCAGTCTCGTGACGACAAGACGATAAGGAGCAGAGGTAAGACCGGCTGAGGGATCGATCGGGCTGCCGGACCAATTCTGTGAACTGCTTCCGTACATCAGAACATAGGCGTGACCAGTCTGCACAATTATATTGCCTGTGGGCAGAAGCTGATTGGCTCTGGTGCCTGCTGACAATTCATGATCAGACCACCATTCGGTGCTTCCCCATAGACTGTTGTGTCTGACCTGTGCCTCTACATGAACAAAGTGTCCTGGCCAAGGATTGGGAACAACAATCCGCTGTCGTCTGCTGATGATGCCGGGACTGGAATCCGTTCCACCCGGATACAGAACAACTGTTTCCGGCTTGCCGAAACTGCCTTTCCAGATGTCTCCGGAGCCGTCTGCTTGGCAAGAAAGTATCAGTTGTCTGGATTTTTGAATATCTGGAACTGGAAGAACAAATGCCCTGCAGACATTCTGCAGGGCATTTGTCAGGTTCAATGCAATTCTGGTTCACATCCTGAAATTCGACCCGGAATCAGGGTCAGATTTGGTGGTGACAGATTCATCAGAGTTTTGAGGCACCTGGAATCTGCCAAGCGTTCCAGATCAGCCCTGAACTATGCCATTGAATCAGATGCTGTCATGACGACCACTGTCCGGGGGCTTTTCACGGGGTCATGTCAGCATCCTCTAGGACAGATTTTTGGCGATCTCTTTCCTGTACTCCTCGTCCACGCTCATTCTCCTGTGTCCGGCTACTGCTCTTTTCAACCACGCCTGTGTTCCTTGCGAAATTCTGCGGGACTCTTCCGTTGGCCTGATCGAAACAATCACTGGAGATTCTACCTTCTCTTCTGGCGTGCTCAAGGGCGTCAGCAAGCCGCTGTCTGATTTGCTCATAATTTCCCTCTTTCTGAAGTGTAACCAAATGTCCCCAACCATTCTTTTCAATGGGGTTCTTGAAGTCGGTTCTGTCAATAACAATCAGGTTGATGGCATCGCCAAAGTGATTTCGGATTGCCATTAACCCTGTCGGCAGGTTTCCCTGAATGTCTGCCATTATACTGATGCTGGCACCACGCCCCATTTCCTCAAAGCGTTTGAACGTGTTTTCGAGTGCCTGCTCTGGTTGCGTATGGACAGCAACGATCACCGGCTTTAATCCTGCTTCCAGTACTGCCCGAATTTTAGGAATTGTTGGCTCAGGTCGCGAAAGTTGTCCTTCAAAAATCGCCTTGATTTCTAGGCCGTGTCGTCACACTCGTATAACATCTTAATTTTATACGAGTGTGACGACACGGCCTAGGAGGCTGTCGGATCGAGCATAAAAAAAGCCTTAAATTAGGCAATAATCGCCATTACTCTGGATGAAAACACAGCTAAACAGTATCATTTACTATGTAAATAAACAGGGTTTCACGAATTTTGGTTAGCGCTCCGACAGGCTGCTAGTAAAATTTTGCCAAGTCCGGTAACAACAAGACGACAGGGCAAAGCAATGTGGCGAGTTGAACTGTAGCCAAAAGAGGAACCCGAATTGCTGGAAAACGCCATCACAAGGTCTGGCCATGATGAGTTGTTGTAACCGCTCTGAATGATGATGCTTTTGTCGGGATGTATCTGACTCGCTCTAACCTTTTTTCCTGTGCATAAAAACAGGAGGAGCGGTATAAGCGTTCGCTGACGCAAAATTTTTCTGATCTTGCATGGCCAGTTTATTTGCGTTGATACATCTGTTTTTTGCACCAGTTTTTTTCAGGACACAAAGCATCGAAAGTGCAAAAGAAAAGCAGCATTTCAAAGAATTGAAAAAATATCCTGGTAAGCGTGATTTCAGGGTGATAAGCGGGTTAAAGCTGGCAAAGTTTTCAGTAAGGCGCGGCCTGTGAACATGTGGAGCAGATGCGATGATGTCAGGTTGTAACCGGCAAAACATCCGGGATATTTCAGAGCGGTCAGTTCGGTGCCTGACTTGTATTTCTTTTTGCGTTCACTTCATCTGTGCGCAGTTTTGTGGCCAGCTTGTCCAAAACACCATTTACAAATTTGTGACCATCAATACCCCCAAATGATTTGGTCAGTTCAACGGCTTCGTTGATGACAACGCGATAAGGTATTTCCGGATGGTAAGCAAATTCATGTGCTCCGAGAAGGAGAATGGCATGTTCAACCGGAGAAAGTTCATCAAACTTGCGATCAAGGTGCGGCTCAATATTCTGCCGCAATTCGTCAAGGTGGCTGATGACACCTGTTACCAGTGAAGCAAAATGTCCGGCATCGGCCTTATCGAACCCGTGAGCCAGGCGGGTATGCTCAATGATCGCAGGAATATCGTCCTGACTGAGCAGCCACTGGTACAGTGCCTGCAGGGCAAATTCGCGCGAGCGGCGCCGTGGAGAGCGGTTTTTATTGGGGTTGGCGAGCGTGTTTTTGGCTTTCATTACTTCTCCACGGAAACATCCTGTTAACGATTTCTTTGCTGGCGAAGCAGTTCTCTGCTGCACGACTGTATAAATTTTTTTTAAGCGCAGCCTGTTCCGGCCGCTTTACGGGTGTCTGTCAGCTTTCCAGGGCTAAGTGTCTGGACTTTTTCCCGTTTTCAATACAGTTATTTCGTTATTTTCTTCGGGAAACCGGCACTCTGCGCATCGCAAACGGGTTGCGTGCCAGCGGCTATTTGTACCTGGCAGTTTTAAGAACCGGGCTGGGCAGACAGCTGTCAGAGGAGGTCGATATCGTCGTCCCGATCGATCAGATCTTCAAGCGAGAGAGTCAGGTTTGCCATTTCAACGGCAACACGTGCGACTTCCGTACCTTTTTCTATCGTACGGGCTTCTGCCTGTTCGTCCGTAAAAGTCGTTAAAATGGAATTCACAATTGGTACGTCATTGTCCAGGGAAACACGCGTAATACCGGCTGCAGATTCATTTGACACAATATCAAAATGATAGGTTTCTCCACGAATGACAGTCCCTATAGCAATGAGAGCATCAAATTTACCTGATTCAGCCAGCTTTTGCAGTGTGAGCGGGATTTCCAGAGCTCCGGGTACGGTAACCAAAAAGATATCCTCATCGGATACGCCGAGGATTTTCAGCTCGGACAGACAGGCAGCGAGCATTCTCTGGCAGATATCTTCATTAAAGCGTGACTGGACAATACCGATGCGCAGGCCCTCGCCATTCAGATCAATTTCATATGTTGTAATGCTCATAAGTTACTCCTTCAAAAGTTAGGGAACAGCTGACCTCTTCAGTCAGCTTTTTCCAGATAGCCTGTTATATTAAGGTTAAAACCGGTCATTGAGGGCATTTTTCTTGGATTGGCTAAAAGCCGCATTTTGCCGACACCCAGATCTCGCAGTATTTGTGCGCCAATTCCGTAGACACGCAAGTCGTGGCTGGCTGCACGGCCTGCGGCTCCGGCAACAGGCTGTTCGAGCTGGCCAAACCGTGTGAGTACTTCATCAGCAGATTCCTCACAGTTTAACAATACCACAACCCCGCGCCCGGATGCATGAATAGTTTTCATTGCTGAAGCCATTGTCCATGAGTGCTGTGTTACTTCTGCTTCAATAAAGTCGATCAGAGAAACGGGCTGGTGAACGCGAACGAGAGTTTCCCTGCCGGATTCGATTTCGCCTTTATACAGGGCAAGATGAGCAGAGCCGCTAGGTTTGTCGCGATAGGCAACAGCCTGGAAGTCGCCGTAAGGCGTATTGAGCACTCTTTTGGCGATTCTTTCAATCATGCTTTCGTTCTGCGAACGATAGCGAATCAGGTCTGCAATGGTTCCTACTTTCAGGTGATGTTTTTCTGCAAATTTCAGGAGGTCTGGCAGTCTGGACATTGAACCGTCTTCGTTGAGTATTTCGCAGATGACACTCGCCGGAGTCAGTCCTGCCAGTTTTGCGAGATCACAGCCTGCTTCGGTATGTCCTGCGCGCATGAGTACGCCACCAGGCCGGGCCACGATGGGGAAGACATGCCCTGGCTGGACGATGTCATCGGGGCGTGCACCGGGAGCGACTGCGGCCTGGACGGTGCGTGCGCGATCGTGCGCTGATATGCCGGTGGTAACACCTTCTGTTGCCTCAATGGACACGGTAAAGGCCGTATTGAACCGGGTACCGTTATTTCGGGTCATGAGTTCAAGTCCGAGTTGCTGGCAACGTTCCTGGGTCAGTGTGAGACAGACCAGGCCACGCGCATGCGTGACCATAAAATTGATTGCTTCAGGTGTGACAAAGTCGGCAGCAAGCACGAGATCGCCTTCGTTTTCGCGATCTTCATCGTCAACCAGGACAACCATTTGCCCTGTGCGAAATGCTTCAATAATTTCTTCGGTAGGTGAGACAGGCATATTGTATCCAGGCAACAGTTATATATCCAGTTTGGCAGCTGCTCTGCGGCAGAGGCATGATTTAAAAGCTCATTTAAAGTGTAGGTATAATTTGTTTATACCTGAAAAAAGTGCTGCCGACGAAAATTTCTGTTTGATGGACCGGGTGAATTCTTCGTAGGCTTAATTTAAACTTTTTTTGAGGTTTTTTCTGTTGTTACAAATCAGGTTTCACTCAAAAACCGTGAAGGTCGTTTTATGCCCTTATTTTTTTGCTAGAGGGTGTTGACACGAGATTGTGATCCAAAGCAAATGTATCAAATTTAAGTATTGTCACAGGATATTGGCCCATAAGAAAATGCATCGAATTTGGATAGCGGTCAAGAAAGAATCGGCCTTTTTGGCATATCTGGTTGCGATCCCATGCCATTCCTTCAAGCGCAAGTGTGCCATTTCAACCAAGTGTCTGGCTTTGTAAATAACTTTATCATATACCCTGTTTTCCTTACGGTTTTTCTTCGGCGGAATGACTGCTTCCATTCCTCTCGACATTGCGTACTCAGCAATCGCATTTGTATCATAAGCTTTGTCGCCCAAAAGGTTTTCCGCTTTTTCATCCAACCCCTCAATCAAAGGAATTGCCATCGTGCAATCTGCCTTTGTACCTTCTGTTATCAAGGCTCTAAGTGGCATTTCGTGTGCATCGCCTGCCAAATGAATCTTTGTCGTAAGACCGCCCTTGGACCGATCCATCGCCTGATTCCCGCCCACAGCTCCAGAAGCGTGGGGATGTACCTTGCAGAACGTAGCGTCAATAATAAGCCACTCTAAATCCGGCTTATCTATCAAAATCTCAAATACTTTTGCCCAAACACCTTTTTGACCCCAGCGGCGATACCTTCGGTAGACATTATTCCAGCAACCGAAGTCAGGCGGCATGTCTCTCCAAGGTGCAACTGATATCCCGAATTCGGGATATCAGTTGCACACTGGACAGGTCTGACGGGTGTACTGCGGGGGGACTTTTACGTAGTCGCCACCGTTCCACTTCATTTTGTACCCCATTTGACGGTCGAACTCACCCCACCCCTGATCCAGAATGGCTTTGTTCAGACCGGATTTTGCACGGACATTGCTGCCAGGGCTTTCCACTGTCCCACTGGCTGACTTTGTCATGTTTTTCACTTTAAGGTCTTCAACTGCTATGAACGCGTGGCTATTGCTGATCTGCGTTGACGCCTTGTGAAGGAAATCACGACGTGCATTTGCGATACGACGGTGGATCAAAGCAACTTTTCTTTTCGCTTTCACCCAGTTTTTTGAAAACTTCTGCTTTCGACTTAAGGACTGCTGCGCTTTGCGCAAAGATATTTCAAGCTTTCTGAATGCGTCAAGCGGCTCAATCTGCGTGCCATCCGAGAGCGTGACAAATTTTTTTACTCCACGATCAATACCCGCCTCTTTATCAGTTTGTGGATATGGAATATCGACAATGCGTTCTGTCTGAATGGATACGTACCATTTTCCTGCAGAGAGTGATACCGTTACATTTTTAATCTTTCCCAAAACTTTGCGACTGTTACGATAGCGCATCCAGCCAAGCTTGGGGAGAAATATTCTGCTGTCAGGCTCATCAAGTTTCACGCCCTGCGGATAACGAAAACTCTCAGATACGCCTTTCTTCTTGAAGCGGGGGAAACCGGCACGGCTTTCAAAAAAATTCGTGTAGGCTGATACAAGGTCTTTCTGTGACTGCTGCAACGCCTGGCCTGGCGCATCTTTGAGCCACGGAAATTCTTTTTTCCACAGGGGAAGCTCTTTTGTCATGTTTGCGTAGCTGACCTTGGCGGATTTGTCATTCTCGTACAACTCGATCTGCATTTCGAGTGTCTTGTTGAAAACAAAACGACACGAACCAGCGAAGCCACGCATTTGGCGTTGCTGTTCCCCATTTGGTCTTAACTCGAATTTGAACGCTTGCAGCCGCTTCATTTCTTCACATTCACAACTTAACAAACCTATTCAGAAAT
>Ga0099364_10013343_pt1 | contig 11040 bp, 7 predicted proteins | sample TergutTh196P3_FD_73070 | JGI IMG/M metagenome (GOLD analysis project Ga0099364, IMG submission 73070) | Microcerotermes parvus P3 segment gut microbial communities from Pointe-Noire, Republic of the Congo - Th196 P3 | ecosystem: Host-associated > Arthropoda: Insects > Digestive system > Gut ... | reverse complement strand
TTTTTCATTAAATGACGAATTACTTTTGAAAGACAAATCAAGAAAAACAAATAACATGTCAAAAAATGACCATAATAACAAACAACAAATAACTATAGACACGTATTTAGAGAGTTTGCAATAATATGAAAGATTTTATAAAAGTCATTCTGATTAAACATTTTGAAAAACAATCTGATATTGATATAAACGCAATATTTAATAATAGTCCCTTACTTCAGTATTTAGATTTAAAAATGGGTGCAATATTAGGCAATAGTAAAACACGAAGAAGCCTCGCTAATATTTATGCCATTTACTCGATACTTCATTTCTATCGTAATGATTTTTTCAATAAACCCAAAGAATACATTGATTTTACTGGTTATGAATATACAAAATTATTTATTTTTTATAGAAGTTTATATGGAGGAAAAAAACTACAGAATCATGCACTTAATTCAAGAGTGAACGGAGAATTTAAAAATAAAATTGTTAATGAAACTAACAATGATTTAATTATTATCAATGATGGTAAATACTTGTTACACATAGATTATTTATACGTGTTTGGTATAGATATATCAAAATTAGCAATAAGCATTATAAAAGAATATATTCATCTTTTAAAATTAAAAGATAATAAACTAATTGAAGACATAGAGTGCCTGATAAATATGGATACTACAGAACAAAAAAAACTTAAAATTGCTGAAATTCTTGAAGAAAAAGTAGAAGCCCGCATTTTTGAGATTATATCTTTTTCAATACTTAAAAATCACTACAAAACTATAAAAATATTTATTGGGTATTCTATTGATAGTCTTAATGAAGAATTTTTAACGTTATATAAAACAGGCAGAACAAATGCAAATGATGGCGGGATAGATTTTGTAATGAAGCCTTTAGGACGTTTTTTTCAAGTTTCTGAAGTAAATGATTATGATAAATATTTATTAGATATTGATAAAGTTCTTCATTTTCCAATAACTTTTGTAATCAAAACACGACAAAAGAAAGAAGCCATTTTTAATGATCTTACAAAGTTCATAAAAAAAAAATCAAGTGGCATGAAAATTATTAAGGATAGATACGAAAAAGCTATAGAAGAAATCATTACAATAAATGAACTTAAAGAGTGGTTGTTTGACCTAAACAATGAATCTATAAATGAATTACTATGTGATATTGATCTTTATTACAGATTAGAATTTAATCTATTAGACGATTCTGTTTAGCTTCTTAAATAAACATGCTATTTTGAGCTTTTTTAAGCAGTGATTTAGTTGTAATAAGATTTAGAAAACATCGAGAATGAATAAATTGAAATAAGTATATTTATCACGATTTATCTACATTTGATTTGATAATCTGCATTCCCGCAAAAATACTCAGTTTAAAGAAAAAAATAAAAAAAACTTGACCTTTTAATATATTTAAAAAAAAATGGCATTCGTTTGTTTGTATGAAAAAATATAAGGGGTGCAAATAATATGCAAAATATAAATAATACCCGAACTATAGATGATCTACTGAAATCAATCTCAGAAAAAATGGACAAAATATCTGCAAGGCAAGAGGAATATGAAAAACAACAGTCTATATTTGCTGAAGATATTAAAAACCTGCAATCAGATTTTAATAAAATAAATTCCCCAATTAATTTATCAGAAAAAAAAATTAGAACAGAATACAAAACACAAAAAGAAATTGATCTTGCCGAAATCAAAAAACGACAGTCTAATTCTAAATACGAAGAACTTCAGAGAACACTTGAAGATTTACGCAGAAGTTTCTACAACTCAGAAATTGAAGAATATTTTTTTACTTTATGGGAAGATGGAATAACAAATTTCTTCGGAGAAGAGTTCGATAGAATAATGGATTACTTTACAATTATAGATGAAAGTGGACAACTAACCAGATATGGTATTTTGCTTGAAAATAGCAATACTGTTGCGATAATAGAGGATTTGTATAGTCCAAGCGAAAAAGATATACCATCAATACTAAATAAAATACAAATTTTCCGCACTAATCAAACTTGGTTTAGTAACCATAAATTATATATTGGGTTGGCATCAGATAATTTTTGTCCTAAGATAGAAGATAAATGCAAAGAACATGGCTTCGCTATCATAAAAAAAGTTGAAGACACTTACGTTATCTATGATGATTTTATTAAGGCATATTAATTTCAAATACCCTTTCTTTCGTTCAAAATGCTGAGTGTAAAGTCAAGATTAACCACATCAAATGTGATTTTCTTCATTTGAAAATCCTCCAGTTTTCTTTTATTTTAGCTTTTGCTAATTTCTTTTTCATTCTTACCTATAACTTGATTTTTTTGCACTCAAATTAGTGTTGAAGATAAACAATAACCGTGTATAGATACACATTTAGTGCGTCATGGACACGGATATTGTTTATCATCATTGCGGAACGCATTAATGCGTTCCCTACGGATTTGGTGCATATTTTTTTTCATTTGTCGTTACATAACATAAAGCTGGCACGACATACAGTGTCAAGAGGGTTGACATCAACAATCCACCGATACTTACGATACCCATAGACATTCTTGATTCAGCGGATGACGAGCCGATACCAAGTGCCATTGGCAACATAGCAAGGATGATAGCAATATTTGTCATCAGGATTGCTTTCAGTTTTACAGAGCAAGCCATCATCAAAGCGGATTTCATTGATTCACCATCTTCTCGAACTTTCATGTTTGCAAAGTCCAAAATCAAGATAGCGTTATTTACCACGATACCAATGAGCATAATGATAGCCATCATAGCCATGATATTCATAGTCAAACCTGTGATAAATTGAATAAATATCACTCCTATCAAAGCCATTGGAACAGTTGACATTATCAACAATGGTTGTTTAAAGCTTTCGAGAATAGCGGTTAGCAACATATATAGTAACAAAATCGCCAAAATAAACGCCTTACCCATTTCCGCAACAGCATCGTTCATCATTTCTGCACTGCCACCCCAGCGTATTCTGTACCCGTCTGGTAATTCCATATCAGCCAATCTTCTATCTATTTCATTTGTAATATCTCCTAATGGGAAACCTGTGGCTGGAGCACCTGTTATATTGATAACCTTTGATTTATCACGTCGAGTGATTTGATTTACTCCCTCTGTGAAATTTATGTCCACAAGCTGTGATAATTGAAATCTGCCTCTCGGAGTCATTATCGATAAATTCCTGAACCTTTCAGGCGTAGCATAAGCAGACTCATCCATAGTAACTCTGATATCCAGTTCTTCAGCCCCATCTCTAAATTGAGAAGCGATTAAACCCTCGACAGCTGCTCTTGCACCAATACTAATGTCCATCACATTTACACCTGTCAGTGCAAGTTGGTCTCTTTTGGGTTCGATAACAAGCTCTGGTCTGCCCGGTCTTGTGCTGGTATCAAGATTGATAAGTCCGGGTATGTCTCTAATTCTATCTACTATTTCTTCTGAGAGTTCTATCAGCTTATCATCTTGTAAACCGATTACAAGAAGTGATATAGGGTCACGCCCTCCTCCACCTCCACTAGATTCTGCCGCTATACGAATTTTTGCGTTAGAAACATTTGCTAAGTCTCTGATCATTCTATCAAGGACTTGGTGTGTGCTGTATTCTCTTTCAGAATAATCAACAAGTTCAACATTTGCCATTGCATAATGCATTCCAATGTTTGTTCCACCCATTTTACCGAGTGTAGTAAGAATTGTATTAACCTCTGGGTATTGTGATACAATGCCTTCAATCTCAAGCATTTTTAAAGCAGTTTCATCAACATGAGAGCCGATAGGTAGTTCTACTCTAATACTTATAGTGCCTTCGTCTGATTGTGGCATAAACTCAAATCCTATGCGACTAAAAAGTGAAAGACTGCCGATGAAAAGCAAAATTGTTGCACCAATCACCAAAAGGCTTTTACCTTTAGTTTTCATTACAAAACCCAGCGTTACTAAATAAATCTTTTCAAACCATTTCACTATTTTATCAACTAATAATGAAATCTTTGTTGGTTTTGCTTTTTCAGGTAAAACTATTGACGCCAGCATTGGTGTTAATGTAAAAGCAATGAGCAATGAAAATATAGTGGCAAAGGCTACTGTTAAACCAAATTCAACAAAAAACTGCCCCATTAAACCACCCATTGTGCCAATGGGAACGAAAACTACAAGATTTGTGAGTGTAGAAGCCAGTACTGCTACTGCAATTTCAGATGTTCCTTTTTCAGCAGATTCTGCTTTCCCATAACCCATATCTTTGTATCTGAAAATGTTTTCCAGAACAACAATAGAGTTCGCAACTAAAACCCCGACAGATGTTCCCAAACCCAATAAACTCATGATATTCAAAGAAAAGCCTGCAAATTGCATCAAGGAAAATGTAGAGATAATGGAAATAGGCATTGAAATTGCCACTATCAAAGTTGAACGAATATCGCCGATGAATAGGAATAATAATAGTCCTGTCAAGATTATTCCCATAAATATATTGCTCATTGTATCATTAATCGAGTTTTCGATATATTCAGATGAATCATTGATGATAGTAAGCTCCATACCTACAGGCATTGCTGATAAAATACCGCCCATCTCTTTGTGCAAAGCTCTTGATATATCAACTGGATTTCCATTTGTGCTTGGAATAATGTTGATACTGATGACATTATCATGTCTTTCTTTACTTTGGTTATCGAGATAGGTTGTTCTTTCGATAATATCTGTTCCTGAGTCAACAACATAAGCAAGATCTGATAATCTTCTATTTCCGTTTGGAGTTGGTATTTCAAGATTTCTTAGCGTTCTAATATCTGTTATTTCACCCAAAACTCGAACATAAAGTGCATTGTTTCCGATAGAAAAAGTTCCGATAGGCATGTTCATGTTATTGGTTGCTATCACTTGGCTTATTTGAGGCATCGAAACCATATTGGCATGAGCAGCTTGAGGGTCTAGAATAACCCGAATTTCTCTTTCCTGACTACCACTAACTTCCACTTGTGCGACACCGGGAAGTTGTGAAAATCTATCTCTTAAGATAGTGTCTGCATAATGAAAAAGTTCCATTGGATTTTGTGTTCCATATAAAGCCATTTGAACGACAGGTGAGGCGGTAATATCCAATGTGCCAACTACAGGAGTCATTGCATCGGTGGGTAAGTCATTTACTACTCTATCTACTCTGTCTTTAACTTGTTGGAAAGCAACATTTATATCATTTCCCATGTTAAAAGTTAAAAGGAGAATTGAGACATTATCCATCGAATAGGATTCAATGTAGTCTATTCCACTCACTGTAGAAACAGCATCTTCCAATCTTATGGTTATTTGTTGCTCCACTTCTACGGGACCGGCTCCCGGAAATACTGTTTGAACTGTTACTATCGGCATTTCTATATCAGGGAGCAAATTCCATGATAAATTAAAATATGCCAAAGCTCCAAATACCACAAATACGAGTATCAACATTGTGACCAATTTGGGTCTTCTTACAGATAATTTTGCTAAAAACATTTTATACCTCTTTCGTAGTGTCGGAGCTTGCCTCCGTGCAATGTGGATTGGTGATTGGGACAGATACGATTGTGGTATTGTTTTGGACATTTAATTTTGTGCCTGCTCTGACTAATTGAAGTCCTTGAACTATCAATAAATCACCTACTTCTAAGCCATCTACAATCTCAAAACTTAATTCTGATTGTTTACCTATAGAGACATTTTTCCTTACAGCTGTATTGTTTTCTGAAACAAATACAAAGGTTTGTCCATCTGCATCTCTTTGAACGATGTTTCTTGGAACTGAGATAGCACTTTCATTTTTATAGATGATGATACTTGCAAGACCTGTTATCCCACCTCGAACACGTTGATTGATATTTTCCAGTTCAATATCAGCTGTAAAAGCATTCTGTTCAGGAACTAAGGTCAAGCCGATACTTGCAATATTACCCTCTAATGTATATCCATTCCATCTAAAAATTGCTTTCGCATTTTGTGGAATAGAGTTTATATCATTAGGTGAAATCCATATTCTTGCGTGTAACCTGTTTAACTGAGATATAGTAAATAAATACTGCCCAGAATTTACTCTTTCTAAAGGACGGACACTAATGTCTGTTATTGTGCCTGCAATCGGTGCTCTTACATGAACAGCTTGCTGAACGGCGTCATAATTTGCTTCAGCAACTCTGAACTGAGTTTCAGCACCATCAAGTTCTTGCTGTGAAACACCACCCGACTCAAATAAGTTCCGCATTCTTTGCAGTGTTTGCTCTGCTAATTGAAATGCGGCTTGGGCTTGAAAATAACTGGCACGGGCGTTATCTTGTGGAAACCGAATAATTACCTCGTTCTGAGATACTACTTGCCCTATCCTTGCGTTTATGTTTTCTACTTGGTCAGTAATCCCTGCATAAACTCTTGTTTCTCTGAGACCATGAACTGTTGTTTGATACTCCAGCTCTACGGTAAATTCTGATAATTCAATTTCTTGAACTACCACTGGAACACCTTGCTCTCTGTGAATTGCTTCCATGTTGGCATGTTGGTCACTGTTTTTTTGTCCACAGCCTGTTAAAATAAGTGTGATTAAAGTGATGATCATCAAAATATTCCTTACACACGCTGAAGGTGTGTGACTCTTAATAGAAACCAAGTCACCACACACACTTCCGACCCCGAAGGGGTCGACCTTTCCCGCTTCAGTGCAGGCAACCGCAAGGGTTGCCCCTACATTAATTTGGCAATCGGAGATTGCCGCTACGGATTTTGGATGGCGATTGGAAATCGCTGCTACGGAATTTGGGTGGCGATTGGAAATCGCTGCTACGGAATTTGGGTGGCGATTGGAAATCGCTGCTACGGAATTTGGATGGCGATTGGAAATCGCTGCTACGGATTTTGGATGGCGATTGGAAATCTCCGCTACGGATTTTGGGTGGCGATTGGAAATCGCTGCTACGGATTTTGGGTGGCGATTGGAAATCGCTACTACGGATTTTGGGTGGCGATTGGAAATCGCTGCTACGGAATTTGGGTGGCGATTGGAAATCGCTGCTACGGATTTTGGGTAGCGATTGGAAATCGCTGCTACGGATTTTGTGTGGCGATTGGAAATCGCTACTACGGCTGGGGTTTGGACGGAGGCAAGCTCCGCCGCTACGATATTAGTTTTTTTGTTTCTCATTATAGTTCTCCTATTATATTATTTAGATTGTTTCCGAGTGCTTTATTTAAAGCGAAATAATCTTTTATAATGCCAATTCTTGCTTGTGCCAAAGCAATTTGTGCTGCATTGTATTGAATTTGAGCATCAAAGACTTCAAGCTGTATTCCAGCTTGGTTTTCAAACCTTGCCTGAGCTATATTTAAAGCTCTTTGTGCAAGATTTAAGTTCATTTCTTGAACTTCTAAAACCCTTTTACTTTGGTCAAAAGATTGCCATGTTTGGCGAACTTCAAGATTGATTAGTTCTGTGGTGTTCATGGACTCATATTCAGCTCTACGAAGCTCATGCTTAGCACCAAGTTTTTTAGCAGTGTTGGTAAGTCCTGTAAATAAGGGCATTTGGAACACTAAACCAACAGAACCCATTGTGCCAAAATCATTACCATCGATATTATATGAGTCTGTTCTTTGAGCATATCTTGTTACATCAGCTTGCAAAAGAATATTGGGCAGGAAGTTTTTTTGCTCCGCTGAATATTGAACCTGATAAATTTCAGTAGAAATGCCCACAAGGAACAGTTCAAGCCTGTTATCACCTGCTGAAGAAAGAGCATCATCAAGTGCAACCTCAAAATCTGCAAAAGCAATTGAGTTTTCGTAGATAACAGGATTTAATTGAAATTCATCTGTAATACCAGTTATCCGTTTAAAATTCTCTTCTGCCAGATTTTTAATATTTTCGTATTGCAAAACTTCGGGATGAAGCCTTGAAACCTCCAATTCTGCTCTTAGTTTATCATACTCAGAAACAAGACCTTGTGAAAAGAGGTTTGTAACTCTTTGTAAGTGTAGTTCCGCATTTGATAAAGCCTGTCTCTGAATAGAAAGTCCCTCCTCTGCAAGATACAAGTCATAATAAGCATTTACCACTGTTATGATGGTGTTCTGCATTTCAAGTTCATACCTTTTTTCTTGTAGTATCTTTACTTTATCAAGCACCCTAAGCCCGTCTATCAGCTTGCCACCTAAAAATATAGGTTGCGAAAGGCTTAATTGTCCTGTAAAAGACACTTCATCTCTGTTTCTACTGGAAGGAAGCATTCTGTCAAGCATACCTGCAATTATGCTTTCATTTGCTGATGGGTCGTCCAAAGCTCCTGAAAGAGTAAAATCTGGTATCGCTGACTTTGGCAATTGATTGTTTGTCAATTTATAGCTTGCATTCAGGTTAATCTGCGGAAATAATTGTCCACGAACTTCCTTATAGTTTTGTTCTGCTATTCTGACATCCTCTTTTGCCATTTGTAGCTCGTTGTTGTTGGCTAATGCCATCTCAACAGCTGTTGAGATGGTTAGTCCATTTGTGGTAGCATGGGCTGTATTAACCCAAATAACCAATAAACTTAAAGCCAGCAACATCTTTTGAATCATTTTTTTCATTATGATTACTCCTTGTATGTTATTTATTTTTATCAATATATAATGCCTACCTACTATATTTGCATATTAGTCGGTTTGTAGGCAAAAAAATATGCGGTCTGTAGTGCCAATCTCCGATTGGCTTTGTAGAGCAAATCTCCGATTGGCTTTCCGTAGTGCCGATATAAAATCGCTACGAAAAATAAAAGCACACAATACTTGCATACTATTTTAGCATTTTGGTCGGTTTTGAGACAAAAAAAAGCAGATGAATACAATACCTCATATGTGTCAACTTTTTGATTTATACCGCTTTTCAACCCCGCAGGGGCGACACTTGGGCGACTTAAGTGTCGTCCCTGCGGGACTTTGTCTGTAATCCCTGCCTTTCCGACAGCTAAAGCAATCGGTTAATAAAGTATTGTCTCTGCGAGACTTATAAGGAATTTTATATAAGATTAAGAGATTGACACCTTCGGAGTGAGTATGTATTAATATATTTTATTCTCATTATTTCACAAAACCTTTTATTAAAACTTCAGCAAGTAATTTGCGGTCTTCTGCAATCTCATGCAGTAAATCATCAGTTATCCCTACATAATGTTCTATTCTTGCCGTCACAACAAGGCTATAGATTAAATTTACAACTTTTGGTATATTCACTGTGAATTCCTCCCTCAGCACATTTTGGTCAACTCCATATTGGAAAATAGAAGATAAAGTTTCAAAGAAGTTTTTTTGTGTGCTTTCTTTAAATTCATTTATTCTCTCTAGAAAAATAAAAGAATCTTCTGCTAAAACTTGGATAAATAACTGACTATTTGATTTCAGCATATCCACAGGAACCGTAAAAAACAATTTAAATTTTTCTTCAAAACTATTCGCATTATCAATTTTTTTTCTCATACCATCCCAAACATCAAAAGAAATCTGCTTCAAAATAGCTACAAAAATTTCTTCTTTTGATTCAAAATAATGGTATACCGTCCCCTTTCCTATTTTGGCTTCTCTACAGATGTCATCTATTGATGTCTTCTGATAACCGTGTCTTACAATCAACTTGGTTGCGGCTTCTAAAATCGCATTTTCCTTTATATTGCTCATAATAAAGCCCCTTTCATTACAAAATTCAGTCCGACTAAAATTCTATTTTGGTCGGTCTGTAATATATAACACTCAAACTTCAAAAATCTTTCATTTTTTTTTACATTTTTTTTCTTAGCATGGAATAAACCTTGTATTCATGCGGATTTTATGATTTATTTTTTTTTAGAGGATATTCTATATAAGATGAAATAATGGTGAATTTTTATTAAAAAGAGCAGGGTAGTTATCCTGCTCTTTGGTTTTTAATTTCTTTTTTATTTTAAGCGAGAAGTTATCTTTTTATTTATTCCACTAACATTAGCCTCAAAATCAATACTACCCAGTTTGTCAATCGCATTATCCTTGTCCTCATCAACCATCTTTTCGTAGATTTGTCATGACGGCTATAAGGTGTAGTTTCAGGGTGTTTTATATGTAGCTATTTCAGTAAAATTAGGTATTGATTTTTTGAATAATCAATCCGAGAATAGGTCTCCAAAATCTATGAAATAGTTTATGTTTTCCAAATAATCTGACAATATGTGGGCTGAAAGTATAGTAAAATAGTATCAAGAGCCTCCCATACCAATTTTTGATCATTACATTATCACGAAACTGTCTAAGGGTTAATACCTCAAGGCAATGATACGAGCCATAGATACAAGTAGCAATATAACATTCATAAGACAGATTTGAGATATTTTCTTTAGCTGTTTTGTCCCCCTGTTCGGCGGCTTTTTTGAACCAATAAAGAGCTTTATTTTTGTTTTTAAAGACTCTCTCACCATTGTAATAAAAATAACCTAAAACACATTGAGCAGTAGGATGTCCCTTTATAGCAGCTTTTTTATAGTACAAAAATGATTTTCGCAGATTTTTACGAACACAAGTCCCTTCTTCAAACATTTCCCCTAAATAAAACAAAGAACCAGCATGCCCTTGTTCTGCCAGTGTCTCAAAGATAGGGTAAGCCAGCAAGGTGTTACCCTCCAAAACATGCAAGACAGCTTGGTCGAGTATTAATTCATCAATGACATCGTCTTGTGGGTTGAAGCGAAGAGTTCTTGATAATTTTTCAATTGGAGAAATATTGTCATCATAAATATTGGCAAAATTCTTTTTATTTTTCATGATTTTTTTTCCCTTTATTATTAAATCTGTGGTTAAGTAAAAAATAAACTTTTCCTAAAGATGAATAGATAATTTCATTTTTTAGAGATGTCCTTGGATATGGTGAAGTGTCTGAATTTAGTTCTGGTCCGGCAGATAATCGGGGGGGGGGGGGGGGGGGGGGGTTTTTTTAACAAAAAGAGGGGTTTTTTTTCCGCTTTTTGGGAAAAGAAAAACAACAACAATTTTTTTT
>Ga0099364_10013342_pt1 | contig 11041 bp, 6 predicted proteins | sample TergutTh196P3_FD_73070 | JGI IMG/M metagenome (GOLD analysis project Ga0099364, IMG submission 73070) | Microcerotermes parvus P3 segment gut microbial communities from Pointe-Noire, Republic of the Congo - Th196 P3 | ecosystem: Host-associated > Arthropoda: Insects > Digestive system > Gut ... | reverse complement strand
AGTTCCGGGATAAAACCGGAATTCCCTCACGGCAGTCGCTGGGCACGCCTGTTTCCGGCTACCACGTGAACTGCAACACGGGACATTGCGATTGTTCTTTGATTTTAGTCCGTTTTGTGATAGAATATTTTTGCTATGCTGAGATTTTGCCGAAAGGGGGACGATGAGTATAGCACAGCTTATGTACAAAAACGGGAGACTCCTTTTTACAAAAGAGATGAAGCGCGAATATACCCTTCTGATGCCGCAAATGCTGCCGGTCACTTTTACAATGCTTAAAAAAGTCTTCGAGCTATATGGATGTAAAATAGAAATGCTGACGACGAATCATCGGGGCATTGTTGAAACGGGGCTTAAATATGTGCACAACGATACATGCTATCCGGCACTGCTCGTGATTGGGCAACTGCTTGAAGCGGTTAACAGCGGAAAATACGATAAGGACAAGGTTGGTCTGCTGATATCGCAAACCGGCGGCGGTTGCCGTGCGTCAAACTATATACACCTGCTCAGGAAAGCGCTCGAAAAAGCCGGGCTGCCTCATATCCCCGTCGTGTCGGTCAACCTTTCAGGGCTTGAGCGCAATCCGGGTTTTAAACTATCGCTGCCCATTATACGCCGCTTGGCCGCTGCTATGATATATGGCGACCTTATCGTATGGCTGTCAAACCAATGCAGACCTTATGAAATGACGCAAGGTGCGTCAAATGAGCTGATAGAGCGCTGGACAGACAAGCTGGTTGCATTGTTCGGTCATGGCAAAGGCCTGCGGAAGAAAGAAATGCGCAGATATATGGTTGAGATCGCAGCGGATTTCGCCGGAGTTGAGCTATCCAATAAGCGGGATAAGCCACGTGTCGGTGTTGTGGGTGAGATATATGTTAAATACGCGCCGCTCGGCAACAATGGCCTTGAGCAGTTCCTTCTTGACGAGGGTTGTGAGCCTGTCGTGCCGGGATTGACGGATTTTATGATATTCAAAATAAACAACCGTGTCGTCGACGTCGACTTATATCACGGCAAAAAGCTAAAAAAGCTGATAGCAGGCATATTCCAGCGATATATAGAAGGGCTTCAGCAAGATATGATAGATGCGGTGAAGACGCAGCCGTCATTTCGCCCGATGGGTGCTTTTTCGGATTTACAAAGGCTCATCCGAGGCTACCTTGGATACGGTAATAAAATGGGCGAGGGCTGGCTGCTAACAGCAGAAATGCTTGAGCTGATCAACACAGGCACAAGCAACATAGTCTGCACGCAGCCGTTTGGCTGCCTGCCGAACCACGTCGTCGGCAAGGGTATGATACGCAGGCTTAAGGACGACTATCCGGATTCCAACATAGTGGCAATAGACTATGACCCCGGTGCGACTAAGATAAATCAGGAAAACAGGATAAAGCTGATGATAGCGAATACGGGACGCGGCAGCGACCACGCAGGGATTAGGTAGTTAGCGGTCAAATTCAAACAAAAAAAGTCACAATTTCCGTCATTGCGGCCGGAGCCTGCACTGAACTTGATTCAGTGAGCCGCAATCCCCCGAAAATCGCAGGGGATTGCGGGTCAAGCCCGCAATGACGAGGGTGATTGCTTTTCCAATTTATTTGGGTTAGGGATTAGGGTGTAGGGAGTACAAGAATGCCGGACGACGGGACATGAGGGTCAAGAGACAGCGAATAAAGGTCAGATGACAAACAGCGGGATATAAAAAGGAGAAGTAATGAACACATTAAAAAATTTTGAGCGTACATTATACTGCGGCAAGCCGCGCATCGGCGATGTCGGGCGGGAGATTTCGGTTTGCGGCTGGGCACAGCGGCAGCGCGATCTAGGGCAACTTATTTTCATCGATTTACGAGACCGTACGGGGATACTTCAGCTCGCGTTCGACGACAACACTGACAGAGGTGTGTTTGATGCCGCGTTTACCGTCCGCTCCGAATATGTGCTGTATGCGCGCGGGGTTTTGCGCGAAAGATCGTCGAAGAACCCCGAACTGCCTACCGGGGATGTCGAGCTTGAGGTGAGCGAGCTTCGGATATTGGCAAAAGCTGAAACGCCGCCGTTTGAAATTGCGGAGAACTCCGACGTCAATGATGCTCTGCGGCTTAAATACCGGTACCTTGATCTGCGCCGTCCGGATATGCAGCGCTTTATCGCCCTGCGCCACAGAGCGGTGAAAGTCACACGTGATTATTTTGACGAAAACAACTTCCTTGAGATAGAGACGCCGATGCTGACCAAATCGACGCCCGAAGGCGCGCGCGACTACCTTGTGCCAAGCCGCGTCCATCAGGGGAAGTTCTACGCCCTGCCGCAGTCGCCGCAGCAGTACAAGCAACTGCTGATGCTTGCCGGCTTTGACAGGTATATGCAGATAGCCCGATGTTTCCGTGACGAGGACCTGCGCGCAGACAGACAGCCGGAGTTTACCCAGATCGACCTTGAGATGTCGTTCGTCGATGTTGAGGACATTATCGCGATAAACGATGGCTTTATTAAACGCCTGTTCGGTGAAATACTCGGCGCTGAAATTGAAACGCCGATTCGGCGGATGACATGGCGGGAGGCGATGGACAGGTTCGGTTCGGACAAGCCTGATCTGCGTTTTGGGCTGGAACTATGCGATATAAGCGATATTGTAAAAGATTGCGGATTCAAAGTTTTTTCGCAGCCGGTTGCGGGAGGCGGCAGTGTCCGGTTAATACATGTTCCGGGAGGCGGGGATATGCCGCGTAAGCAAATTGACTCGCTTGTCGAGTTTGTCAAGACCTACGGTGCGAAAGGCCTGGCGTGGATGAAACTTGGCAGGGATGGGAGCGTATCATCGTCGTTTTCCAAATTCATGACCGCGCAGGAGGAAGAAGAAATCCTAAATCGTGCCAAGGCAAAACCGGGCGGACTTATACTCATCATCGCTGACGCGAATGACGAAGTTGTTTTCGCATCGCTCGGCGCATTGCGCTGTGAATGCGCGAAACGGCTTGGGTTTATAAAAGACGGGGAGTACAAGTTTGTTTGGATCGTAGAGTTCCCGCTGTTCGAGTATTCTGCCGAGGAAGACCGCTACATGGCAAAGCACCACCCGTTCACCGCGCCGATGGACGAGGATGCTGACTTGCTGGAAAGCGACAAAGCAAGCTGCCGCGCCAAAGCATATGACATTGTTCTCAACGGCACGGAGTTGGGGGGCGGCTCGATACGCATCAACACACCGGAGGTACAGGAAAAAATGTTCCGCGCCCTTGGCTTCACAGATGAGGAGGCCGCAGAGAGATTCGGGCATTTGATTAACGCTTTCAAATACGGAGCGCCGCCGCATGGCGGGCTGGCCTACGGACTCGACAGGCTAGTCATGCACCTGGCGGGACAGAGCAGCATCCGCGACGTAATCGCTTTCCCGAAAGTCCAAAACGCGTCCGAGCTAATGACCAACTGCCCCGACATCGTGGATGAGGCGCAGCTTAAGGAGCTTGGCATATCGCTCGCGGATGAAAAATCCAAAGGGGATTGCGAATAGGTTAATATAGATTAATGACAAATAACATATTTTGACTGTAATCAGGTGACATGCGTAATTAATGCTGTAGATACGCTTGATACGCGCTAATATAAGATGTAAAGTAAAGTGAATAGTTGCATAGTGTCATTGTGAAGTTTAAGGGGTAATGATTATGCCGGTACAAGCTTATAAGGAGCAGCGCGATGCGGAAATCGCTGCCGAATCTATGTCTGCGGATTCGCTGTCGGAAGCGGCTTTGGGAGGTATGTCGAATCAGGCGGTACTTTCCGCCGCCGGCGAGGATATGAACCTAGGAACGTCAAACCTGCGGCAGGCTATGGACAGCAGGATGGAGAAAGCATTCGGCAGACCTCTTAGCAGTCCTTACGGCGGCAGGGACCTGAGCGTGTCCGACAGCCTGAGCGCGGATATAGACAGCGCTTTCGGTATTGACACGAATGAACTCGTTTTACGTGAGTCGCCCGATGTGGCCGCTATGGGCGCTAACGCCACGGCACAGGGGAATGTGATACGTTTCGCGCCGGGCAAATTCGACCCGGGAACGGGCGAGGGAAAGGCGCTCTTGGGCCATGAGCTGCACCATGTTCAGACTCAGGCATCGGAAAGCATCGCCCCTAATATGCAGGGCGGCATCAACTTTGACATAGGGCATGAAGCTGCCAGCGACGCTGCAGGAGAGGCTTTTGCTGTAGGCGGGCTGACGGCGGCCGCGCCTGTTTCCCTTGCAGGCATGAGCGCGCATGGCGCGCCGGTGCAGGGGGACTGGTTTTCAAACATGTTCAAGAAAAAGGACAAGAGCAACACGGGGGCGGCACAGCAGGCATCCCAACAGACGGCACAAGACGCTCCGCAGCAGGAGCCGCTCACGCAGGCGCAAAAAGACAGGGCAAGACACCTCAGGCGTTATTCGATGTCCAATAAGGAGTATACCCCTCAAGAGGAGGATATGAAAAACAGGCTGGCCCTTGCCAATGAGAGGATCGAGGGTTCCGGCGTTGATAATTTAAACGCACAGGTATATCGGCAAGAGGGGCTTATGGGGGCTAACGAAAAGGATCTATCCGATAAAGCCGGCACGGGCGGTCAGGAAAGCATTCCAAGCCCGCCGACGCAATCAGCTCAGCTTGATCAGTCGAATGCACCCAACCCACCGACGCAATCCAATCAAGCGACCGAGTCGAATCAGGCCGGGCAGCCCCCGCAATCTCAGCAGTCCGGTGAGGCTGGCGGAAACCAGACCGTATCCGAGCAGGGGAACGGAACTCAGGCGAATGAGCAAGCCGACGCAACCGAAGCTTCGCCACAGAACCGCAAAGCCGCTTTCTCAAGCCTGCTCACAAGGCTTAAAGAAACCGGCAAGAACGCTTTGGTGAAGTTTTTCCAAGGCGGCGACTCGGCGCTATACTCCAAGCTGACAGGGCAAACAGCCGCCGTCAACAACATGCTGGAAACAACGGTCACGCCGGCGAGTTATGCCAAGGTCAGGGATGATGCGCTCAAGCTGTATCATGATCTTATCAGCTCCTGCGCGAGTTATCTCGAAAAAAACAAAGACCCCAATACGGCACAAGGCAAAGCCCGCAAGGGGGTCGTTGAGGAAATCCATGCAATCGCGTCAAAAGACGCCCCTGCGCTGATCGATGGCGATAGGGTCGCGGAGGAGAACCCCAACGGAGTCACGCTGATGAAAATAATAGCGGATGGGGCGCGCACGGTCAAAGTAAACCTTGACGACGGGCGCGCGAAAAAACCTATCGGAAGTGGCACCAGCAACCGTTACAAGTTCAGCGAGGGAGGTGCCGAGGTGTTTTTCACCCCCGAGCAGAAACTTTTGGGCGAAAAGGAAACTATTGAGCGCGCAGTCAATGAAGGGATATCCGAGGGTTATATCCAAGCGAAATTCAAAGCGATTAAGGAGAGCAAAGGCACGATTCCAACGGGACTATCAGTTGACAAATGGGGTCATCTTGATGATAATGCGTCTTATGAGGAAATGAGAAAAGACGTTCCATCTGAGATGAAGATTTTTGAGGAAGAGGAGCCGAAAATCGATCTGAAAATCGACACCGTGCGCAGTGAAGTTATACAAGCCTGCAAGACACTCTTCAGGGCCAGAAACGGCAAGGAATTTGCGGAAGGGACAGCAGGGATAAATGAGGGTTCTGTAGTGTCAAACCGAAACGTGGCAATGTCAAGGGTCGCCAGCCTTCTGGGGATAAGCGATCTGGTAGCCCGCTCGGTAAACGCCGAGGTCACAGCCGGAGGCCAGAAGATAAAAGGCAACATGATGGAAGAAGCAAAAGGCACCAACATTGCCCATATTAAAAAAGAACAAAAAGCGGCCGCCGACATATCTTCGGGCGAGCTTCAGAGGCAGCTTGTGTGCCTGCAGGTGCTTGACGCGCTATGCAATCAAGTTGACCGGAAGCTGGACAACATGTTCCACGATGTCGAGGGCGGCAAAGACGAACCCGTGAGATTTCAGGGGATGCAAGGTCTTGACAATGACATGGCTTTTGGCATAAAAGGCGGAAGTGATAATTTGCAAGGTAGGAACCGATTTAGGAGCGCAATGATAGACGAAACGGGGAGCAGCACTCTCCCGGTAATTGACAAAGAACTGGGCGAGCGGTTCCTTGCGGTGACTCCGGAGGCGTTGGAGCTTGCCGTTGCGGACATTATAGAAAAAGATGAGGTTAAAGCGCTTATCCAAAGGTTCAAGGTTATACGGGGCACACTTGAAAAGCTGAAGGAAAGCGGAGAAAAAACCGGAGAAAAGACATTCCTCGATCGCGGGGACTGGGGCGATGAGACCGGAAAAATGCTGATGCTCGGGGGCCGCAATAACTATTATGGCTCATTTGCCGATCAACTAACCGATTCCGGCAATAAAGCTTACTACGATGTGATAACACCCGGAGTGCTGCTCAAAATGCTCAGAGCGCGAGGTGTGGAGGATGCCGCTATTGAGAAAGTCAATTCCGAGGTCTGCACTATGCTGGAGAGTTTCCATGCGGCTAAGTCAGCCGGCGATGTGGAAAGTGCCCGAGGTATGCTCAATCCGATAAGAAGTAAATGTAATGAGCTTGGCAAAAGCATTGGAAATAAGGATGTCGAAATCCTTCTTGGGCAATTGGCGTATAAATGCGATGAATTGGATTATAAATCCTTAGTGGACAAGTCTGTGATTTGAAATTTCCCCTTTCTGCTTCCCTAAACGAAACAGCCATGTTATAATGTCCACAGAATAAAACAGGCTGCGGGGTGAGTCTATATGGGCGTGCTGCTTGGCGATGGGAAATATCAGGTGATGGAAAGCTTGTACTCGGAACCGGGGTACACGGCATCTGTTTGCATTAACGTCGAAACAAAGAACAATTATAAAGAATACATTTTTAATATATTCACCGACCCGGTGCACATCAGCCATTACTTGCCGATTTTTCACGAGTTGCACTCCAATATATGCGGCGATTTTCGCGAAATACTGCCCGGTAATGGCTGTGTTATGGCTGTGTTTGACTACCATAAGGGCATACCGCTGCATAACCATCTGAAATCATTGAAGAAAGACGATTACCCGGCGCGTGCGCAAGCCGTCGGCAGTTTTTTGGACGCAGCGCTTGTGTTGGATGCACTGCCTCCTGTTTTCGCCGTTTCAGTCTTCTGCCCGCCTTACACGGTCTATGATCAAAAAACAAATGCCGTGCGGCTCAACTATTTGATAAGGCCGCGCGCTGAACCGGATGCGGAAGAAACACGCGCACTGTTTGTTCCATATCTTCAAAGCGCGTTTATAAAAAACAGATATCTGCCGGAAACAGCGGTCGATTTTTTGCTAAAGGTGCACAGCGGGGAGATAACGGGCTTTGTATCCATCTGTTCGGCTTGGCGGCGAATCAGCGTCCAAGCGATGGAGGAACATGAAAAATATCTGAAAGAGTCGATTTTCGGGTACTTAAAGAGGCGGATGTCAAAAAAAGCGAGGAAGAAACTAAAAGCGCTAAAAAAAGGAAGGCGTGAGAGGCATTGAAAGATAGGCGTATCCGGCTATTGGTAAAAGATATCGTGATTCAAACTATATTTATTATAGTCGCGATTTGCTTTACCGTGCTGATAGCTTCCGCGTCTATGCGCAGCCAGTATACCGAATACTACGAGTCAACCCTCGAAGACAAAGCTGACATCCTAGCGCGCGGCGCCGCAATGGTTCTGGCGGAAATGCACGGCATAACAAACCCGGACGAGACCAAAGCCGCGCTTGACCTGCTCTTTTCGCCGGGCGCCGGCCCGGAAACACTATACTACGCGCTGTATGAGGACGGGCGGCTCATTGCCGCAAACACACCTGACGCTTACAGATTATTTGCGGCACAGCAGCAAGAAAATGAGAATGCCGGCGATGCATTCGTGAGCATTTACAGACCTGTGGACGAGCAGGGGCGATACGTCATAGCAGTCGGCGTTGATTATTCGCTCTTTCTGTCTTTCAGCCAAGATATGGAGGGCGCATTATATCCTGCGATGCTCAGAGGCAGCGCCCTTATGGCGGTGACGTTTGCGGCGTTTACGCTCCTGTCAAATCTCAGAAAACGGAAAAAAGCGCAAATGCCGGAAGAACAGGCGGAAAGCAATTACAGTGCGTTCATAAAAACGCAGTTGATTTCTTTTTTTGTATTCCTGTTGCTGTCTATACCTTTCGCGATTATCTTTTTTAGAAATCAGACAGTCATACGGGTGGGCGCGCTGATAATCGGAAGCTTCTTCATGGCGATTGCTGCAGCGCATCTATTCCGACTATTGAAGTGGTTTTTCCTGTGGTACCTGAAAAGACCCATCTCAAGCTACTCCGCGCAAACACTGCAATTCGTGATGTTTCTAATCATATTCCTTGCTCAGTTCAGCTATGCCGTGCAAAACGGATATCATACGCAAATTGAACTTAGCCGTCAGGACGAGCTCAGGCTTTCCTCAATGCTCACGGCGCTCACATACGGCGAAGACCTGCAGGAAGCCCCATTTTTAGACGAAAAAAGCGAATATTTCACTGTGATCCATACAGACGAGGGGTTTCGCGCAGTCGGCTTGGATACGGAGTTTATCGGCCATAGCTACGACCTTTTGGATGCCGCGTGGAACGCAAAATCGTCTGTATCCGGCATCCGGGGCGGATATTTTTACGGGATATCAGCCATTGCGGGCATCGGGAACGAAGTAACGGCTCTGGCAGGAGTGAGACAGCCGCATACTATGTTCATTGAGGAGATTGAAGCTCGGAATTCAGATTTTCTTTTGGGCATGGCGGCGACCGTGCTGGCCGTTGTTTTCCTTTTCGTGGAGCTCAATAAGCTGCTCGAAGCCATAAACAGGCCGCTCCAAAAAGAGGAGCGCGGACTGCGGTATGCGCTCGGAGCGCGGAGCTTGGTATTCCTTGTCACTATGTCCCAGTTTATACCCCAATACTTTTTTGTGCTGATTGTCTATGATATTTTTGAACATAACCCTGTAAGCTGGCTGTCCGCCGATATGGCGGTCACGCTCCCATTGCTGCTCACGCTGCCGATCATGCTGTTTGGCAAGAGCATTGCGGACAGGTATATAAAGCTTGAAAGACGCACTGCAATGACACTTGGCTGCGTGATAGGCGCGGCAGGCTTCCTGCTGCTGGGCTCCTTTGGGAATTTTTACTTGTTCCTGATTATACTTGTCTTCACGTATATGGGCGTATCAATGGTTTACAACGGGTTATGGGACTATGTCATATACGCCTCGGGATTTGATTATCCTGAACTGCGGAGCATCAAGCAGCATACGGTTGGGGGCGAGTTTCTCGGTTACACATCCGGCGCGGTTATAGGAGCCATGGTCTACGACCAATACGGGCTTTTCGCGGCGCTGGCACTTTCCTCCGGAATACTTCTGATACTGGGCGTGCTGATACGCTTCATGCAGTCCATTACGAGCGGAATAGATGAAGATGCGCCCTCGGCTGACGAACCCTCCGGGGAAAGCTATACGCTAATCAGGTTTGTCTTTTCAAAACGCATTATTTGCTACTTTATGTTATTGGTGCTTCCGTTCGTCGTCGCCCCGTATTTTATCACTCAGTTCTCGCCGCTGTACGCGGAGTCTACAAATCTGTCGCCCGGCGCCGTGTCGTGGACGTCTCTGCTTCAAGTCATTTTCGTAGCCTATGTCTCTCCGAAAATTGTCGGAGTAATGTCCCGGCGACTCAGCCATGCCGCGGTCGCAATATTTTCAAACATTCTCTCAGCCACCGCCCTTGTTTCATTTGCGCTGATGCCCGGGATTACCACATTGTACGCAGCGTCGGCGATGATCGGGATGGCGGCGGGAATCGGCTCAACCTCGGTTGCGTCAGGATATTATGGTATGCCGGAGGCGCAGTCGTACAAAAAAAGCCGTTTTGTTTATTTCCTCCTCAGATCATTAGGAGGGCAGCTAGGGACGATCCTGTTCACGATCGTACACGCAGGATCCGGCAATGGTGGGTTTATACTGGCGATCGCATTGCCCATCGCCGCGCTATCGCTGGTTTATGCATTTATATCCAAGAGATACAGGAGGGTGAGCTTGTGAAAAAATTACTAAGACTGTTGACGCAGCTTATACAAAAGTGGATAGAGAGCTGGCGGGTAAAAGCAAACATCCCCGGTTCAAAGGGTTCCGGCGGTTCTAATGACCGGACATCAACATCAAGCAGGCTGTTTTCAATAATAAATCCATCTTTCTCAAGCGCGGTCATGGGTATTGCGCTCTTGGGCGTCGTAGTCACGACCGGCCTGACGGGTTCTGTTGTGGCTTTCAATACGATACTCAACCCGGAGTCTCCCCTCTATGTTCCCTTTGTAGCGCATGTATTTAACAGCGGGTCAGGTTCCGGTTTTGTAGGAGACATGTCGCTTCAGGGCATGGATTTGTCGGAACATTTGATGGGTTTGTTTTTTAATCAGACGACACCGGAGCAAAACACGGAGCAGCCGCCGGAATCAACGGCACCTCCGCAGGAAGAACCACCGGAACCATCGCCCGGGCCGGAACCGGAGCCTGAGCCGGAACCGTCGCCCGAACCTCAGCAGCCGCCGGAACCAACGCCGGGACCTCCGAGGCCGGAGCCCGAACCCGAGCCTGAACCGGAGCCTGAGCCTGAACCGGAACCCGAGCCTGAACCGGAACCCGAACCGGAACCCGAGCCCGAGCCCGAGCCTGAGCCCGAGCCATCGCCTACGCCTTCCCCTACGCCTTCTCCTAGGCCTTCTCCATCTCCGGACCCGTGGTGGCCTGAACCATCGCCACCGCCGACACAACCGCCACCGACAGATCCGCCACCGACAGATCCGCCACCGACAGATCCGCCACCGACAGATCCGCCGCCGACAGATCCGCCACCGACAGATCCGCCACCGACAGATCCGCCACCGACAGATCCGCCACCGACAGATCCACCACCGACAGATCCGCCACCGACAGATCCACCACCCAGATAGGAACAGCACA
>Ga0099364_10013341_pt1 | contig 11041 bp, 8 predicted proteins | sample TergutTh196P3_FD_73070 | JGI IMG/M metagenome (GOLD analysis project Ga0099364, IMG submission 73070) | Microcerotermes parvus P3 segment gut microbial communities from Pointe-Noire, Republic of the Congo - Th196 P3 | ecosystem: Host-associated > Arthropoda: Insects > Digestive system > Gut ... | reverse complement strand
AGTCACAGCCTCCCAAGAAAAGTTATTTAGTTTATTGCTAATGTCCCAGTTGTTTATAGCATTGTAGAAATGTTCATTCTCTACTTGTTATTGCAACAGTCACGATTTCTTCAATGAAAACAACATCCTTTTCCAGCATCTCCGCAACAAAGCGCAGCGGGACTAACACCCTGTTCCCAATAATCTGAGCAGGTGCATCTATAATCTGCGGTTCTTCATTCAGTATTATCGTATCGCTTCCAATTTCAAGTATAATCAGGTCTTTGCGACTTGTTATAGCATATACCTTTCTCCCCTCTGCGTCCCAAATCACATAAGCATCCAGAGCCTCGAAAATCGACCGCATCGGAACCATGACTCTATCGTTGATTATCTGGGGATTTACTTCAAAGTCGATTGGAATCCCGTCCAATGTCACGCTGATGCTTTTTGTTTCTACAGCTTCAGCCCTTACAGCATCCCTTGCTGCTGCTTCCGCAAAACCATAATCTAACAGAGTTCTCGAATCGCCAAACCTGTCATTATTGTTTGTCGTAGCCATGACCACAGCAATGATGCGTCGGTTGTCGCGCATTGCTGTGGACAGCAGGCAATACCCCGCTTCATTGATTGTGCCTGTCTTGAAACCGTCTCCGCCTTCATAATAGTTGGGACCCTCCCGAACAAGCTGGTTCGTCTGGGTGTGTGTTGTACCGTTGAAAACAAACGAGGTCTTTTGCGTGATTCGTAGAATATCCGGGTACCGCTCGATGAATACCTTCGCCAGCACTGCCATGGAATAGGCATTAGTGTAGTTCGGTATCGAACCATGCGGGTTGTTGAAGTCCGCATATACCATGCCTATGCTCATTGCCGTATCATTCATCCTCTCGGCAAAAGCGCTCTCGCTCCCGGATATGTGCTCTGCAATAACAACGCAAGCTCCATTAGAGCTGGGCAGCATCATAAGGTGCAGCAAATCCTCAACGCTGATGATAGTGCCGGCAGCAATTGGTATTCTGCTGCCTTGAATAGTGTAACTCGATGAAACGGATGCAGCATAATTGCTCACCTGTATTTGCGTATCGAATGATAGATTTCCTGCTTCGATTTCCTCATATGCAATAAACGCAGTGAGGACTTTTGACATGCTGGCAGGAACGCGGCTTTCGTATGCGTTGTGCTCAAACAGTATTTCTCCGGTTTCATAGTCTATTACGATGGCAGACGGCGCAGCTATTTTTGGACTTGGCATCGGTGTACTCCCACTTGCATACTCCAGTACGGCAACGCTCGCAAGTATAAACGCCATTAATGCAACTAGGATTTTTCGTAATTTCATAGTTCAATCCCATTTCTCAGAATATATTAAAGTTTATCGATTTCGTCGCATGGCAGATTTTCCGCGTGTATAGGTGCTTGCTTAATTGACCTTACATTCGGTATGGTTGCTATCCAAAACCCCACAGTCGGTGCATCAATTTCCTACAGTATTTCTACTAAGGTGTATAATGTCATATGCAAATTGCGTTACAAATTCTTTCGATTAAAACATTGTGAATTGCTTATCAAAAAAGGTAAAATATAAGTTTACACAGCATGATTATATTATCGTTTATTGTTGAATATTAATTAGAAAAAGCGAAAATTTTTATCTTTGCTTCTCTATATTGAATGTTTTGGCAGCAAAGGCTTATTGTCCTTGCAAGATGACACCGAGTGCCTGAGAGGGCGAACGCGCCACAACCCATATGTGTTTCGATTATTCTGCAAAACATTTTCGTAAGCGGGGCTTGTGCCGCGGAACGACGAGAGTGCCGGTAAAATCAAGTCCAATTTTTCTATGTAGGGAGTCTAATTATCACGCTAACTGTCCCCGGGTTAGCAATGAATAAAAGAACCGTCCGAGACTGCTGAAAAAGTCCGGTTGTGCCCAACCTACGTCATTGTGAGCCGAAGGCGCGGTAATCCATATCCTTGCAATTACAAGGTTTCTTACTTGTTATCACGTTGTTCTGATTGATAACAAAGCCATACTCAATGTAAAAAAGGACTTTTTCAGTGGTCTCGAACCGTCCCCACTTTCACTAGTGCTAACTAAGTAAAAGCGTTCACGACTCTTAGGCAGTCACGGTATTTGTGTTTCATGTCGAATGAATAACAGAGGTTAGTCTTAAGGCGTTTTGTTTTTATTGCAATAATTCGTAATTAATGTCTTAGCTTTTGCTAATATAGATGATTTTGTTCTCTTGTGGTTGTCAGAAATATATATCAAATTATTTATGTCTTACTATAATATTTCGTTTTGTATCTAACTTGCTTCACAATAACATTCAAGTCAGAAGAATAACTGTCAGAATAATCTCTTTTACGAATTATTATACCCAAGACATAACAGGCAACTAATACGAGCATACATTGAACAAAGATAATAAAGCTATCCCAACTTATGCCTGTTCTTAATATAGTACGCACAAAAAAGACCGTCATGTATACCAATACAACCATGAACACCAAATATGCAAACGTAAAAAAAGAATTAGATGCAATCTCACCGACATTAGTGAAATTTTTACACACGTTTGACTGAATATGCTTTGGCGAGGGGTAATACGTTTCATAATCGGCAATTAAGCATTTTCTGATATCGTCGTATTCTTCTTTTAACACTAAATAATGTATATATCTTGGAACATACTCTTTGTAAAAAATGTTCTGTTGATTGAGAAAACTTTTAATATCTACATAAGATTTTTCAATATACAGTAAGTGAAAAGGTACGAGTATTTTGCTGAAATACTTTGCGTTCCATCTTTTAAGCATTGCGTATTCTTTCTCAAGTGAATAAGTTATGAAGCCTGCTATTGCTGATATAATCAACCAGTGTTTCACAACTAATTGTGTAAGTACTCCGGTTTGCAATTGGCTAATTATCGTTTCCATATTAAACCCTTTCTTTTAGTTTTAGTGTAATTATGAAAAAAGGTACATTTCTACCACTTTCTCAACGCATTGAATATTCATACATGCCACGAACCTCCCTGATTAATTAAGTGTTTATTGCATATAAGCCATTATAAAGACTAATGAGTCCAATAGAACGGACTCATTAGCGTATTTATGTAAATTTAAGAAGTTTGTAACTCGGCGAAAACGATCAGTCCTAGCCGCTAAACATACCAACACCCGCAAACTAGTGTTTTATAACTAATATCGAAGCATGCTGAAACCTATATCCAGTCAATCCCATCAATGCTGTTACAAAAACCAAGTTTAACTAAGTTTTCCTTCGTGTACTCAAATTCTACGGAGCTGGTTATTATACCATACAAACCTTGGCTTGCAGAGCAGAGGATCTCAGCTGTGGCTTCGCGGAGCAACATACATCCACCTTCTTCTTCAACAAAGCTTAGAAGCATTCGTGCATTAGAAATGTTGAATTCATCGACATCTGAAAGCATCTCGTTGCAAAGCAGCGTGTACGCTATCATTATCTCATTGCGATTTGTACCTAGTGTCCAATCATTTAGTTTATCAAGTGTTGCGTCGAAGCGCCAATTCCCATTTGCTGTAAATGGAAGAGGCTGATCTTCCGAGACAAAGTCCTCTAAAATGATATAGTAATACCAGTTACTCCACTCACTCTTTACTACATTGAGTTTTTCAATCATTGACGGTGTCCATCTGCCGTCCAAAACCATTTGCCCATTAATTCCGCTACTATTTGCCATTTTTACCACCAAAAACCATTATAGTCTGTAGGTGGGATTCAATGCAATCATTGTTTGTTTCCCATTTCATATGAAAATCTCAAAAGAATAGTTGTAGGAAACAATATATAAAGCACTATCGCATAAGTATACGAATGTGTCAAGTAAGGAGCAACTTATTGTTTACTTTGTTTTTTCAAATATAAAAATCCTCATACTCCATCAACTGATCGCGTCGCGAGTCATCAAGGTAGTACTCGCTTAGTCTGTCCAGAATGGATGCGGTTTTCGGGTGTTTTATCCGCATTTTGGAACTATCATCTTTGTACTTTTGTGCTATTCGTTTTTCTTCTTCTCCATATGTAGCGCCGTGTACGCCACGCTGGTTCATTTTTCCGATGACAAAATTTCTTGTCACTGTCTCTGTTACGCGGGTTTCCAAATAATCTCTAATAATCTCGTGCGGAAATATCCCATCACTTCCGAGCGGAGAGTAACTTAAAAGCCTTCCCAAGCAGATTTCATATGCTATAATGTAACCTGATTCAAATGCTATCCGTTCGGCACGATACATCCAGTCCTTAAAAGAATTTTCGTCAATTAGATTTTCATTACAACCTGGTATCTCACTAAATCTTTCTATTGCATCATGAGCGCTTCTAACAATGTGTTCAGCTTTAACTAGGTTTGTATTTATAGTATCCTCATTATCAGGCTTAAAAGCTATCGAGATGAATTCAACATAGAGTTCAGGCATTTTTGTAAAACAGCGCGTCAAACCTTTTGGTTTTCCATCAAACCGAAAAAACGGCATATAAGCTACTTCCAATCTAGCAATATCCATATCGTCTAAGTTGAAGTCCTCATACAGCTTTTCAAAGAGTTTCAGTATTTCGTATGAATCTATAGACTTGGCTGACAAACCGTTGTTTTCAGTATGTTCTTGAAACTCCAAGTACTTCAATAAAATACTCATTATAGATTGCGAATTGTCATAATTTGTGTAAGAAATCGCATTAATCGCAGAAAAAGGACGCCTATATTTTAACAACATCCCAATATAGTGTTCCACTGCTTGATCATCAGCATCCAACAACCTAAATGTCCGGACATTTTCCCAATAATACTTGCTAACCTCCTTGTCCATTGCTTCGAGTTTTGACCACACTTCCATGTTTAAAGGTGTGTAGCACATTATTTCTCCAATCTCGTCGTTTTTCAGCGATTGCTCTTGCTTAATTGTGCTTAGAAGAACATCCAAGCTGTTTTTAGAGTATAAATCCCACAAAACAGCAGAATATAGAGTTTGACTTAATTGGCGAATGTCTCTTAGTCGGCCAAAGTCGTATTTATTTCGCAATATGCTTTCTGTAATAATTTGCCCCCAATCCTGTACGTCCTCTGCGCCAGCGCAAAACTCAATGACCGCTTCCTCACCATATTTTTCATTGATTGTCTCAAATGCCGTTTTTCTTAATTTGAATACTTCCAGATGACTTTGCTCATAGTCCGTGGGGATTTCTTTGTCATCAGGTATCGGAGTCAATATATGCGGATTGAAATGTAGCAAATAGTGAAATCTCCCAATTGTGTCCGGCATAATGGAGTCAAGGAGACTTTCCCATTTATCGATGTACTCCTTCGGGGCGCTCCAGTCTGCACTCATGAATTGTCTATGCGAAGAGATCTGCTCTCTAAGCTTGTCACATAACTCGAATATTTCCTTCTCGCACAAATGTCCATAAGCATTCTGCAGTTTCTCTGACATTACGTCAAATCTGCTCCAAAATAAATCTATCATACCGATGATGTTTAACCATCTCTCTTTGTCAGAGTCAACATATCGAAGGCACATATCAAGCACTTTTTCGATACTATCGTAATACTCGGTATTTAGGACACCGTCAGAGTAAGGGGTATTAAATTCTCTCCATCGCGGCTTTGAGATGCTCATACACGACGAATGCCCCTTTGGAGATAAACTGTTCAGGAGTTTCCAACCGGTATCTGGGAACAACGTTATTATAATCTCAAGCAATTCCAATCTATCGTTTGTGAGCAAACAAGTTTACGGATGCCATAAACAGAAAATTTCGTACAACGAGCCATGTGGAGAATTTGAAAGTTTATATTCAATATTTCTTTCACCAATCTGCCCCAAGAGTCTGATAGCCCGTGCTGCATACTCATCAAACCAAACAAGATTTTCCAATGCCCATAGTATGTGTGTATAATAATTTCTACCCCAGAACAAATCTTTTGAAGGAGTAAATAGTTTCCAGAATTCACTATCGTCTTTATTAACATCATCTTCAAGTTTTTCTATTACTGCAATAGGGGACGCTTCAGCTAACAAAGGTAACGAAGGAGCTATCGTGTTCCAATGCTGCCATGTACATACCTGCTCCAATATTTGCTTAATTACCGAATCAACCCATCTTTTTGTGGATGTCATGCCGAAATAATTATCCTGCCCGTCACGTTCGGAAAGCATTAACAAGGAAATTACTAATCCACGTGTTAATCCCTGGGAATATTCATGTTTTTTGCCATATATGTTTGCAAAAGACCACTGCTCCTCCGGCAATTCGAATGTTGGATCTATCAGACTAAAAATGTCAGACACACACTTCTCCAAATTCTTTATATCACTGGCAGTAATATTCAGATATAGTAAACCCCACATGTCTTGAAGAGAAATTGTATAGTTATTAGGTGATACAATCAGAACTGGGGGATCGTCTAAGTTGACCCATTTACGCATCGCACTCATGTATCCATCATAGCTACTATTGCTCAATACTTCTATGACTTGTTTATCTCCGGGACAGTTGTCGTTCCAAATGCCTGCAAGCATCGCCGGAAGTAATTCTTGTAAATTATCCTTTGTGACCCATTCAGGTTTTTGCCTTGTTGGATTGGTTGTTATCTTTCTATAAAGCGAAGGAAAACTCCGCTTCGTATCATACAAAATATTAGCGTGGTCGACCAAGTCATATCCCAATAGCTTTAACAGTTCGTCAAATTGCGATTTATTATACTTTGGCAAAACTATACTATTGTCTTTACTGTCCAATTTCCCCATAAAGTCATATTTACTGACAGGGAAAAGCACATTTACATTGCATGGGTATTTTAGTTCAGCTAATGGAAATGTTGGAATCAATATTGTAGATCGATTTGCTCTACCAATAATCTCTGTCCACGCTACATCGTTTTCAATGATAACAATGCGACTCAACAGTTTTTTCCTTTGCTCATCATCTGTATTTAAAACCGTCGCAATGGTAAATAATTTTGCTTCTAAGGATGACTCCGAGCTGATAACCATGTATCCTGTAGGTGAAAAAAGCCATTCTGATAATGACTTGACTTGTTGCTCCCTTCCGATCATTAGACAATCGGGTGTTAGTTGAGGGCTTGTACTGTTCCCATATTCATCCCAATAATAATCTGCAGAAACTGCATTGCAAATATGTTTGCCGATTGCTTTTGAAAACCATATTGCGACCGACGGACAAAATTCTAACCACCTTGATAATTCGTGCGCGTCATAGATCCGGATATCTTTCCAACAGTATTTTCCTTTTGCTTCATTTATTGCCTTTTCGATAGGGTTATCTCTGTGATTCCATATTTTTAGTGTCGCAAAAATAAACACAGTTTGCGCCATATTTACTCCTAGTGGAGTTTCAGATCTCTTTTTAATATCCTCCTTGAATTTTCCATATGCGTTATCTTCAATGCCAAGTTCCCATACAGATTTACCTTTTGGGAAGTAATTGGTCTGCTCTCTAGCTGTAAGAGTTACGTCATAACCAGAAGATTGTATATCTGGGACGTTTATGCTATCGATTTTATCTGAACTGGCATGAATCAATCTTGCGAGCATAACAGGAAGTATTTCCTGTGCGTGACGCGATTCCTTTGTTGCCCATGTGTCAATATCTTCAGCCGCGATCCAATTAATGTTCATATCATTGCTCCTTATCCTCGTCAGCGGCGAGATTAATGACTTCTTTGATTTCTTCAAGCAATTCGTTCTCGGAAGGCAGATAGAGCTCATATTTGCTCGTTAGAATATGCGTGTTACCCTCCGGCAGAGTGATTTTCGCTAATAAGTCATTCTTTGCAGTACAAAGTAATATACCTACTGTCGGGCTTTCACCAGGCGATTTTTCATAGCGATCATAGTAGTTGACATACATTTGTAGTTGCCCTAAGTCCTCATGGGTAAGCCTGTGAGTCTTTATTTCGATGACAACGAAACAACGGAGCAGGCGGTTGCAAAAAATTAAGTCCACAAAAAACTCGTCATCTTCAAGCAAAATGCGCTTTTGTCGCGCAACAAAAGAGAAGCCATTTCCCAGTTCAAGTAAAAACTCCTGTAAATGAGCGATAAGGGCAGACTCAATGTCTTTTTCATAATATTCCGCTTCACGTTTCAAACCGAGGAATTCCAGATACATAGGGTCTTTAATAACTTCGGTTGGCCTTTCAGGGATACGATGCTTGCGAGCGACAGCAAGCACAGCTTCTTTGTCGTTACTCATCAGCAGGCGTTCATACAGAAGCGAATTTATCTGACGTTCCGTTTCACGCGCAGTCCACGCTTGGTTTGCTGATTCTAATTCATAGTATTCGCGTTTATAATCGTCATCTATACGGATAAGAAGGCGATATTGTGACCAATTCAATTGCGGACGCACCTCGTTTACATTCGGGTATACCCTGTAGAATTGTCTGCACAATTCCAACTGTCGCACGGAAAAACCACTCCCAAACTCTTTTTCAAGGTGAGTCGCGATATTTTTTGTCAAATATGTGCCATACTCGGCACGGTCTTGACCGCTTTGTTCTTCAATAAATATTCGTTCGCCCAAATGCCAATACATCATCATCCGCGCAAATTCAACGCTTCGTACCGCATTGTTACGGGCTTCTATGACGATGTTCCGCATATCGGCCAAGAAGTCCGGATTTGTTGTTTGTAAGTGGTTCATATTATTAATTCCTCCAATTACGAACACGCGTATTCGCAATTCATTTTTTCTGATTACGAACACTGTGTTCGCAATTAGATTTACCTTTTTCCGTTCGTGTGTAGACGGAAAGAGACTACGTCACTTTAGTCTTGATTTCCACAGCTTTCAAGAAGTCTGCGTAAAAGAAAACCCGATTTCTTGACTGAGATTTTAATAACTTCATCATGCCCATGCTAACAAGTTTGTCCATGATTCGCGCACCGGTAATGTGTTCAATATCATTGATGTGGTGACAAGAGCCTTCAAGCAGACCACTCTGACGATGGGCATTTGCAAGTAGAGAGAGTATTTCGTCATCAACACTGAGTGCAATATCTCTGCAAAGCGGATGCGGGGTAAAGGTATAAAATGATTCGAGGCAATCATCACTGAAACTAAGTGAATAGTAACCCGCTCGTTCTGAAAACACAGCACCTCCTCCTCCAAGTCAATCTGTCTGGCATCCTGATATTGTCATTATACCAGAATGAACTCAATATTGGAACAGAATTTAAACAAATAATTGCGATATGTATGTTAACTCAATAATCATGTATATCTTGAACTAATTCAAGTTGGTCTTATGATGACAGACTGCTACTCCCACGCGTTCAACAGAAAATCTTTTATGTTCATGTGAATGATGCCTTTTTGTGACATATCCACCTCGTCCATGCTGACTACGAACTTCGGGTAGTTATCCTCAATCTTCAAAAGGTTTCCAAACTCGCGCTCCTGCGTCTTCTTGTCGGGCATTACATACGCGACCTGAACATAGATCGGCTTGTTATGCCTAACTCCGATGAAGTCAATTTCCTCGCGGTCAATCATCCCGACCGTCACCGTATATCCTCGTCGGAACAACTCCAAGCAAACGATGTTCTCTAAAACCTGCCCGATGTCCTCCATGTGCTTCCCATAGACAGCCTCTCTCAACCCGTGGTCAACAACAAAGAATTTCTCCGCAACCTCCAGAATCTTCTTACCCTTTATATCCTGCCGCTTCAGTTTATAAAACAGATACGCTTCCTCGCAGGCTTTGATATAATTTAAAACCGTATCGGTGCTGACCTTGCGCTGCTCGTTTTTGAAGTATTTGGCGATCGAGGTTGCCGAGAACGTCTGGCTGATGTTGGCTAAAACATAAGTGATGATTCTATCAAGCAGGTCAACATCCCGTATGTTATTTCGCTTAACAACGTCTTTGAGAACGACTGAGTTGTATAGGTCATCCAAATAGAGATGAATCGCGTTCTCGTCGCCTATGATATTGGCTAAAAATGGCATCCCCCCGAGTTTCAGGTAGTCCGCAAAGCTTTTGTCTTCATTGAGAAGCAAGAACTCACGATATGAGAACGGGTAGATCACAAATTGGACATATCTCCCCGATATAAGAGTCGCAAGCTCTCCGGATAGAAGCTTTGCATTAGAGCCTGTGATATAGATGTCTACGTCGAAGTCCACCCTAAAAGAGTTTATAACTTCTTCCCAGTTGGCTACTTCTTGGATTTCATCAAAGAACAGATACCACTTGTCCTTGCTGTCGCCGATCTTTTTTATGATGTAATCGTACAACGTATCGGGGTTCCTATATCTTGTGTTCCCCTTGCTTTCAAAGTTAAGATATATGCTGCGCTTCGGGTCGCCGATCTCATCACTCAGTAAGCCGAGCAATACCGACTTGCCGCTGCGCCGGAGGCCGGTGATAACCTTAACGACATCCTTGCCGATGAACGGGCGGATCCGTTCCATATACAAATCACGCTTAATCATAGCGCACCAACCCTTTCTTTATAAATCTGTGTAAGGCGGGGGCTCTGCTCCCGCAGTATCTGCTTCAGTTGATTGGTGCAAGCTTAATGCAAGTTTGGAGCAAGATTTACGAATGCTGCATCGCAAAAATTCTGTATTTATAAGGCTTTTTCATAATTAGCATCTGATTTTTTTGATGCAAGTATGATGCAAGTTTTGTGCAAGTTCATGCATCATTCCACCTCAAACCATCTTGAAGAAGATGTATTACCAATTGAGAATATTCTTTTTTCGTTTTTCAATTCTCGGACAATATACTGAATCTGACCTCGCGAAAGATTTGGCAAAACATGATGAAATTCTTTGAGCGAAGCTCCGTCCTTACCGCATTTTCTGATGTGCGACAATATCAATTCCTTATCCAAGCCCATTAGTTAATCAGTTCGTCTATGGTTTCTGTTTCATTAGACCTCATTCCGAATCGCCCCTTTCTTTATAAAACAGCATACACCATTAATAGAAGATAATACAAGCAGATTTGGGAATATTATCGACTATACTCGATAAATAGTTACA
>Ga0099364_10013340_pt1 | contig 11041 bp, 14 predicted proteins | sample TergutTh196P3_FD_73070 | JGI IMG/M metagenome (GOLD analysis project Ga0099364, IMG submission 73070) | Microcerotermes parvus P3 segment gut microbial communities from Pointe-Noire, Republic of the Congo - Th196 P3 | ecosystem: Host-associated > Arthropoda: Insects > Digestive system > Gut ... | reverse complement strand
TTGTCCTTTGTTGACACTCACGATCTGTCTGGCAAAACCATTGTCCCTTTCATCACCCACGGAAGGGGCGGCTTGCAAAACACGGTAACAGATCTGAAAGCAATGATACCTGACGCTGTATTCCTTGACGAATTTGCAGTGGCCGGCGTCGATGTGGAAGAAAGCGTCCCCGCTATTTTAGAGTGGCTGGGCAGAATCGGGCTGCTTGATTAAGAAGAATATAACTACGGCGCCTATTTCTCCTGTTCGATATTTCTGACGCTTGGCGATAATATCATCATAAGCGCAAGCAGCGTAATTATCCCGCCGGAAATAAGAAACCAGACATTAAACCCGGTCATATCTGCAAAGACCCCGGTTAACACCAGGCCAAGCAGCATGGCAAAAGACATAAGGCTGCCGTACAGGCCAAAAACCCTGCCAAGGTACTGGGGCGCTATTCTTTCCTGCATTAGGGCAGTCTGCGGCCCCGAATAAAACGGCGATGCAAAACCTATTAGAAAGGAAAAGACTGCGAAAAACGCAAAACCGTTTTTGGGCAGTATGCCCGATGCTAAAACCCCAATGCCTATCAAGCCCATAGCCAGGCTCATCGAAACTCCCCGGTTTTTGAATCCTCCCCAAATACCGAGCAATGCCCCGCCCAGCAGCATGCCAACCGCAAAAACTACTTCGATTATTGACGCATGAGTTGTTCCGCCTTCAAAATAATCTATGCTCATTAAAGGGAAAAGCGCATTGACTGATGAAAATAAAATGGATAATCCGACGCCGAACCATAACAGTATGAACAGCCCTTTATTGCCCCTGATGATTGAATAGCCTTCTTTAATATCGGCGAAAAGGCTTGGCGTTTTGCCCTGCGCGGAAAGTCCTTCGATCTTTTCCGGCGCTTTTATTTTTACCAATGCAACAGCAATTGATGCTAAAACCGCGCCTGCAACATCAAGGGCAACCATTCCGCTTACCCCCCATAAGGGGTACAGCAATGCTGCAACAGACGCGCCGGCAATATAGCCAAGAGATTGCACTGTTTGCGTGTACCCCGCGCATTTGGTCAAATGTTCTTCGGGTACAATGAGCGGGGTAACGGCGTTAATCGCCGGCGTATGGAATGCAGTCCCCGCGCTCCGCAGAAGAAGCGCCGCCAAAACAAGCCATACGGGAAGCGGCGCATCCTGCGGCGCATCCTGCAGCGCAGAGAAAATAACCAGCGAAAGGCTGATCAGAGCGACAAACAAATCTGCGCCAATTAATGTCAGCTTTCTGTTCCACCGGTCAACAAGCGCGCCGGCAAAAGCGCCGATAACCGCCATCGGCAGAAAGCCCGCCAAAGACGCAAGCGCTAAGATCAGAGCCGAATTGGTTATTATGGCCAGATGCCAAATAAGCGCCATTTGCAAAATAGCGCTGGTAAAAAACGATACCGCCTGCCCCGCCCAAATGGTAAAAAACGTGAGTTTCCAGATCATATTTGTCTCCTGTATTACAAATTATTGACAAATGGTATAAAAAAAGATAGAGTACATAATGATCATTAAGCATGAACTAATTGAAGCCCAAAAAGATATAGAAGTATTTATTACATATCCGCGAAAAACACCTTTTGTTGTCAATCTTCTAAAATTAGTAAAATCAGCCGATACTAAAATATCATGCAGAACAAATGATGAGGCAATATTTGTTAATGCCTCAGAAATTTATTATATTGAATCAGTTGACAGAAAAACAATAATTAATTGCGAAAATAATATTTTTTATACAAACGAGCCATTATATAAATTTCTTGAAAAGTTGGAAAATATTGGGTTTTTCCAGATAAATAAATACTGTATTGTGAATTTAAATAAACTGGATACTATAAAACAACTTCCTAACAGTCATTTAGAGGCGATCCTCAAAAACGGCAAGCAGTTGTATGTGACAAGAAAATATCTAAATGATCTCAAAAATATATTAAGGGGAAAACATTAAAATGAAAAAAACAATTATGAACATTATGTTTACAACTGCCGCTACAATAATTGGTTTATCCATATATTTTGTTTTTATTGGTGAAGAACGAATATTAATAAAAACCATATTGCAAATATTCGGAGCAAATATAATGATTCACATTATATTATTATTAAGAAGTAAATTTGAAATTCGTAATCAAATTCTTGAAACCGCAGTAGATTTCAGCCTGGTAATAGCTATTGGATTAACCTTTGGTTTTATATTCGGCTGGTTTATAAGAATACCTATTTGGGTTTTTGTTGTTTCGGGAATAGGGCAATACATAATAGCGTCAATAATTACATTATCAAAAACAAAAAGAGACATGAAAGAAGTAAATGATTATTTAAGAAAAATGAATGATGAAAATTGAAAAATTTGCATGTTAATACATGATTTTCGCACCTTATTCATTTTCTATTGAATAACCCGTTTTGATGTAATAAATTCATAGTAACAAATGAAAAAGAGGTGTATTGTGAAGAAACAATTTGTGTTATTTTGCTCATTGGCATTATTGGTGTGCTTATTGTCTTGTGAGTTTATTAATATTTCCAGCACCAATGAAGAAACAGGATTGCCTCCGTATTATGTGATATTCACATTTGACGACGGGCCTAACCGCCATAACAAAACTATTGAAAGATTATTGGATGTTTTAAACAAATATCAGGTTAAGGGGGTGTTTTGCCTTTTAGGTCTTAATGTGGTAAATAATCATGACATTGTCAGGAGAATGTATAATGAAGGGCACATCATAGTAAATCATGGCTATTCCGAAACATTAGCCTATTTTATGAGTGATAATGAATTTAGGCAAAATCTTATTAGGGGAGACAGGGCAATTACTGAAGCTTTAGGATTTGAAATTTATCCAAAACTCTACCGACCTCAAGGCGGTATTATTAGTCCTGAACAATTAAAAATAATTAATGAAGAAGGTTTTTCGATTGTTCCTTATACAATGGGCACAATAATGGATCCATATACCACCTCAAATGGAAAAGATAGATTAGTCAGGAGAATTATTCAAAGAATAGAAAAACAGAATGGCGGGATTATTCTACTCCATGATGGACCCGACGGGCTTGAACCTGGCACCATGTTAAAAATACAAAAAGAACCTAATGGTGCTGCTAACCGTTCATGGATACCAGATGCTGTTGAAACAATAATTGTTAATTTATTGGCAAAAGGTTTTATTCTTACTGAAACAATTGATTTTAATTAAGGATTACATGATGAAAAAAAGAACTCTTTTTTTTGTACTAGTTATGTGTACTACTTTTCTCAATGCGCAAACTACATATAGACATTGGATTTCAGCCAGTCCAGGTTTGAGGCTCGGTGGATCAACTTTGGCACATATTGCTGGTGAGTTAAGATATGAATATATAATTAACCCTTCTTTTTCAGTCGGAGCATATACTTATTATGAATTATCTTTCGGAACTGGAATATCAGGACGCTGGTATCCTTCTTCAAAGTCATTTTTTTTTGAAGTTGGTTTAGGGTATAATAAGTTATTTGGCAATAGTATTTACCTGGAACATGATACTGAAAAATGGATAGATTTTAAATTTGATTACAATGGTATAGAAATTGTCCCCGGAATTGGTTGGAGAATTGATGTTGGTAATCCTGGTGGTTTATTTATTACCCCAAGTATAAGATATCCAATAATTTACCGGTGGTATAAAACATTACCGTTTTCAGATAATCCAAATACACTTGACCCTGGAATACATACCACTTTGATTGTTTATTTTGGGCTTGGATATGCTTTTTAAAGGACATTGACAAAAAGATTATAACTGTATAGTTTATATAGAAAAATATTTGGGTACTAAAATTTACTCAACATGGTTTGGCAAATTATTTACCTAATTGGGAAAAAAGGGAGAATGATTATATGTCTGATAAAATTTTAGACTTTTACGATGATTTTACAAGCAGAACCGGGGAAGATGCAAGAGCATCATCTTCACGTTCTAACAGCCTGGAATTTCACTATACCAAAAAAGCCATGAGCGATTTTATTACAAAGGATCGCCGTGTATTGGAAGTAGGTTGTGGTACAGGGTATTATGGTATGTATTTTGCAGATAAGTGCAGTGAATATGTCGGTATTGATCTATATCAACCGCACATTGATATATTTAATCGTAAAATAAAAGAAACCGGACTAAATAACGTATCGTGCCAACAAGGTAATGCTATGGATCTTGCTGTAATTGATAATAACAGCTTTGATGTGGTTTGTTGTTTTGGCCCAATGTATCATTTGCCGCAGGCGGATAGGGAAATTGTTTTCGCTGAGTGTTCTAGGGTATGTAAACCGAACGGAATAACAGCCTTCGCCTATATAAACAAAATAGGCGCTTATGTGGGTGCGTGTGTGCATGATGAAGTACGTGTAAAATATCCGAATAAAGAAGCAAATGATTTTTTGTTAAAACATGGTACTGACGACCTCAATCCGGAAGTTTTTTTCTTTACAATGCCCGAAGAAATGGAAGAAACAGCTAAAAGGCACGGTTTGACAAAAATACGCAATATGGGTACAGATTTCTTCATTACCATGTGTGTTGTCGACAAGATGGATGATGATAAGTTTGAGGTATACATGGAACTTGCAGATGAAATGGTTAAATATGAGTCATGCACTGGAATGAGCAACCATGCTTTGTTGATATGTAAAAAATAAACATTTTATGTATTAATAACTTTAAAAGTTGTAAATACGCCAACTACACATAACAAACGATTAACGCTACGCCGCCGAAAAGCGGCGGCCCGGGATTAAGTTCGCCTAGGTCACATTCGTTCACATGCCTACTTCACCTACATAACCAGTCAAAGTAAACAAACGGTTTGCTTTATATGGGGGCAGATTACGTCGTCTTTATTGACAGAATCATAATAAATGATATTATACTATTAATGGAGAAAACAATGGATTTTGATAATACACAGAAATATTTAGATAAATGGCAGAAAATATTGAGATTAATGGATTGGGACATTAAGTATCAATATGTTGAAAAAGAGTGGAAAAAAACAGGTGATATAAAAATTGATATGGATGACAGAAATGCAATATTACTTTTAAACAATTTTAACCCAAAACAAACAAATTTAGAGGAATTAATAATCCATGAGCTTTTACATTTAAAACTATATGGAATGGATCAAATGATTGAAACATTAATTGAATGTGTATATGGTAAAAATGATAATGATCCAAAAAGATTATTTGCATATAATCAGTTCATGACATTACTGGAATCTACTGTAAATGATTTGGCAAAAAGCTTTTTATTACAAGCTGGAGAAAATAAAGAAATTTCATTTGGTCGTATAATGAATGAAATAAAAAATGAAATAGGGAAATAATATATCATTGTTCACTCCTATTCAGGAAGGATGACACCCAGGCTCGCTTCATCCCCGATAAGTCATTTTCCCGGTTGATTAGATTTTTCACGTGGTTTCCCCAGAAGAGATTGTCGCAAAAATAATTGAAAAACCGCCTTGCGCGGCTCAGGTGAAACTCCGGGGGCTGATGAATAGCCAAAAGTTCCAAAAAACGAAGTCCCGTTTCCTTTACAAGGGAGTCTGACAGCGCGTCTTCATAAAGGGTGACTGTCACCTCTTCCAGCCGCTTGACCTCGCTGAAAACCCAGGGCTGCCTGATTGCAAGGCGGCCAATCATGACAGCATCGCACTCGAGACTGCGGCTTTCGATTTCTTCGGCGGAGGATATATCGCCGTTTCCCGCCACGGGTATGCCTAATTCTCCTCTCAGGGCGGAAACATACTCCCATCGGGCTTTTCGCTTGAACTTTTCCCTGGATGTCCGGGGATGGAGGGTGATGAGATCAACTCCCTCTTCCTCCAGGCGGCGGCAAAAGCGTACTAGATTTTCCAATGTAGGGGGCGAGTTGTCCTCCAGACCCGTACGGAGTTTAACGCTGAGCCGTCGGCTTACCAGCGGACGGATTTTCCGGATCAGGGTGCCTGCCTTGTCGGGGCAGGCCATCCAGCGGACGCCGGCACCAGCGCGGGTAATGGCCGGGGCGGAACAGCCCATGTTTAGGTCAATTCCCAGGCAATTTTCCCGATCCAGCAGGGCGGCGGCCTGGCATAAGTGATCTTCATTGCCTCCTACGAGCTGGTAGACCAGTTTTTCCGGGCAGGGGCCGTTGTCAACATACCATTTCTCGAAAAGCCCCCCGCTAACAAAGGCTCCGGCGCTGATCATTTCGCTGAAATACTCGTCCGCCCCCGGTTTAAAGCCCTCAATCAGTTCCCTGAGGGCTCTGTGGCTTAATTCCGCCATTGGAGCTAGCAATAAAGGAGTTGACATGTTATCATAATAGCCAGTGCAGCCAGGGCTGTACAGGCGGGAAATACATAGCTCTTCTCAGGTGCTTGACATGCTTGCGGTAAGAGCTTACAATTATATGTAGTGAGAGGAGCGTGTCCATGATAGCAAAGAGTGATATACCCATCAACGAGAAAGCGGCTGATGGTATCAAACCCGAAGGCATCCCGTATCGGGTTCTCGTGGTCGATGATTCCATGTTTATTGCTAAACAACTCGGTCAGATTCTTACTTCTGAGGGGTTTGAGATTGCTGCAACTGCAGGCGACGGAGCTCAGGGTCTGGAAAAATATAAGGAACTGCATCCCAATGTCGATCTGGTTACAATGGACATCACCATGCCGGTAATGGACGGCGTTACAGCTCTGGAAAAAATCCTGGAATTTGATAAAAACGCCAATGTAGTTATGGTCAGCGCTCTTGGAAAAGAGGATGTTGTCAAAAAAACCCTGCTCATGGGAGCAAAAAGTTATATTGTAAAACCATTGGATCGGAAAAAAGTGCTCGAAAGGATCATTTCAATCCTGAAACGCTAGTTTTTCATTTCTTTTTTTCTTAAATCATATCCTTATCTAAGTCCTTGTCACTTGATCCCGTTTTTGTTTATTGTTAGAGTTGTCCAGGAGTACAAAATGAAGGATCAAAAAATCGCTGAAAATATATATTGTATCCATCTGGACATTGAATCTGCAGAGCTGTTTGAAGGGATTTGGCCCATTCCAAAGGGGGTATCTCTAAACTCATATATCGTTAAGGGCGAAAAAACTGCCTGCATAGACCTTTTTAGGGACTGGAACGGTGCGGCGGCGGAGGCTGAAAAAGCCCTGGGTTCTCTAGGCATAGATTTCTCCTGTATAGATTACCTCGTTTTAAATCATCTGGAGCCGGATCATACAGGCTGGCTAAGGGAATTCAGGGAAAAAAGCCCGAATGCCGAAATTATCGCCACCCAAAAGGGCATAGACATGGTCAAATCTTTCTATAAGATAGAAACCGGTCTTAGAGCAGTCAAGGACGGTGATACTCTGGATCTGGGAGGTGGCAATACACTGACCTTTTTTGAAACACCCAATGTGCACTGGCCCGATACCATGGTTACCTGGGATGCCTCTTCGGGAACACTTTTTTCCTGTGACGCTTTCGGTTCTTACGGCGCACTTGGAGACAGGGTCTTTGATGATCAGTTTGATGAAAAAGAACACGCGGCCTATGAAGAAGAATGTCTGCGTTATTATGCCAACATTATTTCGTCCTTTTCCGCCTTTGTTGAAAGGGCTATCCAGAAATTGTCAGCACTGGATATTAAACGCGTAGCTCCAAGCCATGGCATGGTCTGGCGAAAAAACCCGGGCAAGGTCATAGAGCGTTATACGAAATACGCATCCTGGGCAAAAGGCCCGGCGGAAAAGAAAATCGCCGTTGTCTGGTCTTCCATGTACGGCAACACAAAAGCCGGTGTGGACGCGGTTGTCCGTGGTATAGAAAAAGAGGGAGTGCCCTGCATAATCCATCGTGTGCCTAACGAGGATGTTTCCTGGGTTCTTGCCGCAGCCTACAGGAGTTCCGGCATTGTAATCGCCATGCCAACATACGAATACGCCTGCTTCCCGCCAATGGCATACGTGCTGGATATTTTCAGACGCAAGCACATCTTCGGAAAAAAAGCCCTCCGTATCGGTTCATGGGGATGGGTCGGCGGAGCAAAGAAGGAGTACGATGCCTGTCTGCCCAGCCTTAAATGGGACAGCCTGGATTCTGTCGAATGGGCAGGATACCCCACTGAAGCAGAGTTTGCGCTTCTGGAAGAACGTGGACGGGAGCTGGCACGGCAGGTGAGGGATTCATAAACTGGGGATTATAATGAAGGTAAGTCTATAGAAGTGTATTTAGTATAAACTAAGGAGTTTGAAATGAAGAATAAAATTAAAATTTTCGTGATTTTTACTCTCATTGTAACAGTGGGGTTTCTTACAGTCAGTTGTTCATCCGTTGAACCTGCACCTCCACCAGTAAACACATCTCTTGATGGCATTTGGAGCAGAGGGGATATTGTTATTACTATCTCCGGAAGCAGTGCAATTTTTACTGAAATTAGTCCTGATACTAATTGGCATAGGGTTCAAAACATAGGGCAAATTAGTATTGGTGATACAAAATTTAGAGATATTACTCCAGATGGCGATTTAAGATGGACGGCTCAGGATTTAACTTTTAATAATGATTCTTACAGAATTAGCGGCTGGCAAAATGCTATTATAACAATGGACACAGATGGCCTATCCATACATGTATCAACCGGAGGCGGTGTATCAAACCCTGAAAATACCTATTTAAGGGTACGATAAGTGGATTGAATAAACAGAGTGATACATAGTGGTGAAGATGAAATAAGAAACAATGGATATATGATAAGCAATTTACCCTTAAAATATCCTGTTGTACTGGTTCATGGAATTGCTGCCAATGACAGATGGAAAATAATTGATTTTTGGGGAAGAATTCCAAAAATTCTAAAAGAAAGAGGCATAAATGTATATTTTGGAAATACTGACTCATGGGGCGATTACGATTCAAATGCCAATATACTGAAAAATACAATAGATAAAATATTATTGGAGACAAAAGCCGGGAAAGTAAATATTATATCTCATTCAAAGGGCGGTATAGATTCTCGCTATCTTATTTGGAAATATAATTTTGCAGATAAAATCGCTAGTTTAACTACAATATCAACTCCGCATCACGGATCAGAGCTGGCAGACTTAATTTTTAAACAACCAATTGTTCATTCAAGAATTGTAAAAAAGGCTTTAATGATATTTGGGAAATTGTACGGTGATATAAATCCAGATATTTATAATGTAAATTATCAATTAACAACCGGTAAAATGAAAGAATTTAATGATAGTATTAAAATGGATGAAAAGGTGTATTATCAAAGTATGTATACTACAATGAGAAACTCTTTTGATGATTTAATGTTTTTTTACAGCCACTTGTACTTAAAAAAAGTATGTGGAGAAAATGATGGTGTTGTAAGTGCAAAATCAGCAAATTGGAGTGATAATGTTTATAACATAGAAGGCGGAATTTCCCATGCAGAGATAGTTGATTACAAAAAGAAAAATATATCCGGAATAAACATTCCCAATGTTTACTTAAATATAATAGGAGGTTTAATTGATAAAGGATTTTAATCCATATTTTGAATCAAAGAACGCTGTAATTTATAATGAAGATTGTCTTAAAATATTATATTCAGTTCCTGAAAATTCAATAGATATGATTTTTGCAGATCCCCCTTATATGTTGTCAAATAATGGTTTTTCATGCCAGAGCGGAAAAAGGGTAAATGTAAATAAGGGAAAATGGGATAAAAGCCGTGGTTTTGACGAAGATACTTTTTTTCACAATGAATGGATTTCTGCCTGTAGGCGTATTTTAAAACCAGAAGGAACTATATGGATATCAGGCACATATCATAGTATTTACCAATGCGGCTATCTTCTACAAAAAAACAATTTTCATATTTTAAATGATATCGCATGGTATAAACCAAACGCATCACCCAACTTAAGCTGCCGGTTTTTTACCGCATCACATGAAACAATTATTTGGGCTCGTAAGGATAAAAAAGCAAAACATACATTTAATTATGAAGCAATGAAAAACGGTCTTTTTCCGGAAGACAAATTAAAAAAAAATAACACGCAAATGAGATCTGTTTGGTCAATGACAACACCTAAAGAGGGTGAAAAGGAATATGGAAAACATCCTACACAAAAACCAGTTGATCTGTTAAAACGAATTGTACTTGCATCAACTAATGAAAATGCCATTGTACTTGATCCATTTTGCGGGAGCGGTACTACAGGAGTTGCATGTAAATTGTTAAATAATCGTCTTTTTATTGGTATTGAGATAGAAAAAGAATATTGTGAAATTGCAAAGAAAAGATTGATATAAAACCAGAAAAATCAAATTAAAACAGGTTTTTCCCCCTTGTTTAAAATACTATCAAGAAATAGTAATGATTATGTGATATAACTAAATTAGGATCTTGGCATGGAATGTATTCGTATTGACGGGGATTTTCTATTCCTCAGTGTAAAGGTAGTTCCCGGGGCTTCAAAATCCGGTATCGTTGAAGTCAAAGATGACAGGCTTAAAATACGTATAGCCGCAGTCCCCGAAGATGGCAAGGCAAACGAAGAACTCCGTTTTTTCCTTGCCAAAGCCCTTGAGCTTCCTAAAAGAGACATTGTAATTACATCTGGCGAAAAATCCCGTATAAAAATTTTACGACTCCCCATATCAGCGAAGGGGAAACTTGACGGTATTCATAAAATTGAAACTCAAAGGTGATCGATTTTACCCTGGTGACAGTCAACATTTTATTTCTAGTTGGATCGCTCTGACTAAAAGGACATTTCCCCCCTTGCTTAAATTACTATACAAATGTATAGTATATCATGGAGCTGGCAGAAAAACTTTCAATCCTGTCCTCATCGGCTAAGTATGATGCGTCTTGTGCGTCTTCCGGCAGCGGGGCGGCGGAAAAGGGGCTCCCTGGCGGCAAGGGTATATTCGGAGTTCGCCAGCCCATGGGGGTCTGTCATAGCTGGACCGAAGACGGGCGCTGTGTCAGTTTGTTAA
>Ga0099364_10013339_pt1 | contig 11041 bp, 12 predicted proteins | sample TergutTh196P3_FD_73070 | JGI IMG/M metagenome (GOLD analysis project Ga0099364, IMG submission 73070) | Microcerotermes parvus P3 segment gut microbial communities from Pointe-Noire, Republic of the Congo - Th196 P3 | ecosystem: Host-associated > Arthropoda: Insects > Digestive system > Gut ... | reverse complement strand
ACTCCATTTGTTGCACTGACCCTAATATGTCGGCTGCTATTGTCAATAATTCGAAATCTTCCAGTTGCGTTCCTTGTTGCGTCTCCCATAGCGCCACTATTAAACGGTGGTCTAGATTTGCCGCTTGACAAGCAATTTAATATGTGATATTTTTATACCATAAAGAGCTAACCGATCAACGGCGGCCCTCTATAACGATGCTTGCAAAGGTGTCGCTGTAGAGGGCTTTTTTTGTACCCGACGACAAGTTCGGGATTTACAGGTATGGCAAAAGCTTTTATACAGGAGATACCGGGAGGCGAAAATGAGAAATAACAGACCAAGTATAGAGCATTGGGAAGGGTTATTAAGTCCTTAATGATTGGGCAAATGGGAGGGTAGCTATTATGTGGGAGATTATACAGCAGGCAATTATCGCATACCCGGCAATAATAAAATGGTTTGTTATTGGCTTTTTTGCTTTTATTATTTCTATTGTTTTAGCTATCTGTCTTAAATTTAAGCTGTTTCACAGTCTTAGTCTTTCCAGGAAAGGTGTAACCTTAACAGCAATGGAAAAAGAAAAGGAAAAACAATACCAATCCAGAAATATAGAGCATTTATTACGGGATCAAATTCAAAAATGTGATATGGAGTTAATCGATTATGCTCTTGAAAAATCTACAATACTTAGACGTGGATTATCAATAATACTTAATAAAGGCATAGGCTGTTCAAGTATGAGAAAAGCTTTATCTTCCTCGTTACGCTATCCCTTACTCCACGCTGCTATGAGAAATAATTTTAAATATGTTTTACGTCCTGAAAATATTAATTTTTATATTGATAGATTAATGAAAGAAATTAACTTTGAATATGAAGAATTTGCTATAGAACATACAAATTCCTATTGTGTTGTAGATAATTCAAAAAAATGCCCGGAACTTCCTTTGTGGGAAAATATCAATGAAGTATTAAAACAGCGTCTTATTGACGATTGGGCTTTACCTATTAGACAAAAAAATATTGATATGTGCCAGAAAAAAATAGGAATATATCGGGGTTTTGTAAAATCTTTTGAAGAATTAGGTGATATTGTCATGGTAAAAAGTATAGAAGATTATATTGATAAAAACAGAATGTATGCTGATGCTTTTATACGAAAGCCGGAATTACGAACAAATTAATATTTTTTTTTGGGAGGATAAAAGAATGTTTAAAATTATAAGCCCGTCCGTTTCACACTTTAAGCAAGTGCGGCAAGGCCCTTGGGAAACGGTGGATCGCACTGATTATAAGGTAGAGATAGATCATGAGGAAAAAGCAATATATATTACTGGCCAATCCAGCAGAGAAGAAGATTGGCCTGATAATTTTGATTTTAGGGTACGCAAATTAAAGGCATTAAACCAAGAAGCAAAGCAATGGTTTGATGATAGGGATGATATATGGGTACACAGCGGGTTTTTGGCCCAGTATGAGGCTGTAAGACGGCAGTTGCTTGACCTTGCGAAACAGTATAAAGACTATGCAATTTATATTTTCGGATATTCGCTTGGAGGAAGCTGGACACAAATACTCTGGCAGGATATATGGCACAGGTATCGAGATATACGTGTAATAGAAGGTTTGTTTTATGCGCCCGGTAATGCATGGCGTAAACTGCCAAAGGAGTACCGGAAAGCGTTTAGAAAACACGTTACCTATATATATTGTTGGTGGGACCCGGTGACCTGGATGCGGGTTTTTAGGTTTTATCGCTATGGAAAAAATATCAGAATCGGTAAGCCCTGGCGGATGTGGCCTTTTCAACATAATATTCCACAAATTGAAAGGGCGCTAAAAGAAAAATATGGAGGCTAATTAATGGATATTACAAACGGAATAATACGGACACTCGACAGTAATCCCTTAGCAACAGTAGACCAGCTTATTACTGTTGTAGTAATTATTGGAGCAGCATCATTAGGGCTGATACAGTTTATTAAAGAGATTCCAGCTTGCAAAAAATGGTCAAAACGTTTTTTGACTATTTTGATTTTACTCGGTGTTACATTTTTGCGAACCTATTTTGTTGATAAATGGGTTGCAGATTTGTTTACGGTTTTTTTATTGGCGATGTCTTTTAGTAAAATCGGTTATGACGCTTTTGTTGAAGGTATTCCAAACTTAATACGAGGTAGATTGGCGGCTTTGGGAGGCAGTCAACCACAAATAAATAGCAAGGAGAAAGAAAAATGATATACCAAGATTTTTTAGAAAAGTACATGGGAGAAAAGGTAGACTGGGATAAAGCGTTTGGAGCGCAATGCGTTGATCTTGCCAGGCAATATTTTGAAGAGGTCTGGGGCGCTACAAGAGATCAGCAGCCAGAGGGTGTTGTTGGCGCACAGGACTTTGCAAATCATATAAGCAGACCTAAGCAAAGGCTATTGTGTAACTGGACACCTGCTGTACCAGGGCTTTTGCCGCCTGTAGGGTCTGTAGTTGTGATGAGGGCTTGGCCTGCTAATCGCTTTGGTCATATTGGCATTTGCCATGATGCGGACAAAGATATTATCACTCTCTTTGATCAGGATGGTTTTAAACAGGATGGAGCAAAACTTACCCGCTGGAGATATGATGATCGTGTTGCCGGATGGCTTACTAAAAAAGATGCATGACAATCTGGTAATATTTTTGAGCATTGTGATTATTATACTCTATGCTCTGATCCTTAGAGATTTTAGAGATTAAGGAGTGAAAATGTGGACAAAAAAACTGTCATTGTTGCTTTTATTTGTTTTATTGCCGGGGCTGCTTTTTCCACAGTCTTCCGATTTGCGTATCACGAGGAGCGAGTACGAAGCGCTACTGAATCATATCAGCGTATTGAGGAATACAATCAACAGCTTAGAGAGCAGGTTAGAATCTCTGGAGACGCTACTGCAAGAGGAGCAGACAGCGTCCGAGATGCAGATCAGACAGCTGCAAGCCTTGAGGATGCAGCTCGCATCAGCGCAATCCGAATTAGCGATAGCCTTGGAATCACAGGCGAGGCAAGAGGCGATACTGAACAGCTCCGATCAGGAGTTGACAGCCTTGAAGACCTACTTAGAGGGATTAACGAGAGATCTAACCAGGCAGAGTAGCCAGACCAGGTTTTGGCGTACTACAGCTATTGTAGCCTCCGCCGTAGCTGCTGGCCTGGGAGTGTATACATTGACAAATTGACCTAAGCGGTTATATAATTAAGCATGATTGACCTTGGCGAGTTGCAGGCCTGTGAGACAAAAGAACAGGTTGAAAGCTATTTTCTGAAATATGGCATTACGGATTTTACCGAAAAAAGAAGTCTGCTTTTGAATGTAATGGGAAACCCTCCAATTTTCGATTGGTGCAAATGGATTGAAGATACCGAAGTAGATTACGATGTAACCCTAAAGTCGTATGTTTTTGGCGCTTGGGTATTTCATCATGTAGGCCCTTGTTATAATAATCAAATTGATTGGAATAGACGGATGAATTTAGCTCGGCAAAATATTATTGACGAAGAAAAAAGGTTGAAGGCCATGGGTATATATGGCAATATTGTGGACTTATTAATTGACAAAGCGGCTAATGTAGACTTTCATAAAGCAGCCGAAGCTACTGTTAGAGACCTTGATAAGCTAATTCCGCAGGAAGAGCCCACAACAAATGAGTGCTGTGGGCTTACTTTTTAGTCCTTAGCCCATAGTTTTGCCTCCATTCCATCGAGCAGGTCTTTTACGGCTCGTATATCGTCCTGTATCCGCTCGATAAGCTCATCATACCGGGCAAGCTCCCGGGCTTGCTCCATGATAATAAACTCCGCCGCCAATTTCTCTGATTTGTCCATTTCTGGCCTCCTGCCTTATATAGGGCAAAGAGTGTCAGGGCGCTTGTATGCAGTGATAAAAATTGCAAAAAAAGTGAAAATAAATACTATACAGTTGTTAAGTATATCAGTTTTTAGCCCTTAGCCGCTTAAGCTCACGCTGGTAGATATTGTCGAATTTCCTGGCTTCTGAGATGTCATAAAATCTATAGGTTCTGGCGTATTCGTTCTGCTTAATGGCCAGAGCGCCTTCATATATTAGACCTTCGTAATATTTGCGTTCTTGAGGAGATAATCCGGCAGCAAAAGTAACGATAGGTACACCGCCTACAAATACGCCGTTACCTTTGATTTTGATATTTTTGTAATTCTTCTTGCTTTTAATTTGAGATGCACGAGACCATTCTTCAAACTGTCTTTTGGACATATCTTTAATATTCTTGAACACTTCGCGCTTAGGGTGATGTTCAAGCGCTCGGTTAAGGTATGGGAGCTTTGTTGGCCCGTCATCTTCTGTGAACCCGATTCTATCCAGATCTGCACGATTTTTTATATACGCTTCGCCGATGTATTCCCAGTTGTATAAATTGGTTCGAGCCATGCCGGTATCCTCAGCCAGATTGTCGATGTATTCGCCAAACCTGTCAAAACCAAGACCAATAAAAAGACCAGAAACATCTATACGATACAGGGCAATACCCATTGCCATTATGGAAACCTTGACACCGCGGATGGTTTCTCGGATACCGGTATCCACTTCTGCTGCGTCTACAGAGTATGCAAAATCGAGATTGAATTGTTCGCTCTTAAGAGACCGAGCCGGTTTTTTTGGGCCGTCATAAGTATTCTGAATTAATTCGTTTGCCATATAGGGATTGACCTCCGTGCAGCTATCGTGCAATTATTATTCTGCTAATGACAGTATATGCGCTTAATACTGCTATTGCAACTAAGGACATATAATAGTAGAAAGCCAGAGAAATTGCAAATACTTGCCATGCAATGACTTAGAAAACCTGCCTTTTTCAGATCATCGGAGACTGAAAATCTACGTGTCTGGAGTTCAATTCTCCGAGGTGGCAGGGTTTTCTGTGATAAGAGATGGTATTTTCTCCAGCAATTGATCCTTTTTGGCTGGTTTTGTGATATAATCGACTGCTCCTATTTTATGCGCACGCTCCCTGTCCTGGGGATTTTCCGAAGAGGTAAAAAATGCTATTGGAACTCTATGTATATTGCTTATTGCTTTTATTCTTTCGTAGGTATTCCATCCATCCATTTCGGGCATTATTAGGTCCAGTAATATCAAATTGGGGACAAGACCCTGGAAAAAAAGAGCCAGGGCTTCGCTGCCGGACTGGGCGGTAACGACTTCGTAATCTTTCTCCAGCATACCGGCGCTTGCTGTAAGGTGGATTTGGTCATCATCCACTACAAGGACTATTTTCCTTTCATTGCCGGATTTTACCTTAAATTTTTCAGTTTCCAGCTTAAGCTGATTCAAATTTTTATCATTTTCTGTGCTCATTTCATCTACAAGCTTTACAGCATCATGTATTTCGACCATAGCGCCGTGGATAATTTCATTCATACTTTCTTTTACATCATCGCTGATACCTATAAATTCATTGATTTCCTTGATTAGGTTTTTTCCCGATTCCGCCATGCCTTCGGCCCCTTTTTTAACCAGGGCGGTTAATTCCATGAGGCGGCTTACAGCTTCGAGTATTTGTTTTCCCCCTGTTTCCTGTTCTTCCATTGTGGCAAGAATAGTATGTTCATGCTGGGAAACAGTCTTTACTCCTGTGTCTATTGCCTGGAAACGGGCAAGTACTTCATCGGAAGATTTGGTAATGCTGTCTATTGAAGCTTTTATCTTTTTAAGCATTGCTGCGGTGGTTTTGGATTGTACTCCCGAAGATTCGGCAAGTTTGCGAATTTCATCGGCAACGACGGCAAATCCCTTGCCGGCTTCACCGGCATGGGCAGCTTCAATGGCAGCATTCATGGATAAGAGGTTTGTCTGGCTTGCAATGCTGTTCATTAAAGAGTTAATTTCCAATAGACCTTCGGAGTCTTTGGCAATTTCCTGTATTTTTTCGGCTACTGTCTGGAGTCCGGTTTTGCCGTTTTCCGATGCTTCTATGAGGGAATCTACATTTTGTGAATTTTCGAACAGGGTTTTTGTAATTGAGTGAATATTTGCTGTCATCTCCTCTATGGCAGAAGATGATGTATTAATACTGTCCGCCTGTTCTATAACCAATGAGTTCATATTATCAATATTGGCGCTTATCGACTCCACTGCTTTTTCTGCTTCAATTGCTTTTTCTTCCTGGGTACTTACCTTTTCTTTAATCTCTTCAAAATTAAACGAAATTTGATCTATAGCCTCCAGGGTTTTGGTCATATTTACAGAAAGCTCGTAACTGGTATTGGTAAGTGCATTGACTTTATGTTTTAATACCTCCAGGGTTCCCTTGCCAAGCTGATCGCAGAATGTGTTTATCATTCCGGTAATGGTGCCCAATTCGTCTACAGAACAAAGGGTAATGCGTTTGGTTAGATCTTTTTGTTCGGAAGACAGGTTTTCCAGTTGATCTATAATAGATGCATATATCCTGATACTGTTCTTTTTAAGGTTGACAGCCAGAATAATAACGCAAATAAAGTAGATGATGATGGGGATAATAAATGCAGACCAGGCCGACCAGCCCTGCATATGATCAAGCGATCCTCCGGCAAGCCTTACACTTAACAGGGTAACCGAACAGGCAAAAAGGACGGACATTATTCCAACAGCAATGGGAATAATCATGGCTTTAAGGGCCTGCCTTCCTTCGCGCAGATCTCTTGGATATTCGGAAAAGTTTAAATCAATAAGCGTATTGGAAACAAGACCGTCGCATACAACATAAATAAAGGTTCCTGTAAGCATGCCAAAAGACAAAGCAGCAAGATAAAGCGGTGTTCTTAGGGAAGGACTAATATCAAGGAAATTGCTGCCAAAAAAAGTAATACTTAAAAAGGTAATATGGAGTATTACATTAAAACTAATCATCTTAATGGGTACCGCTCCAATTGCTTTTAGGCGGGCATTATATACATCGCCCGAAGCTTTATCAAAATATTTTTTTCTAAAACACCTGGCGCTTGTTCCCAAAATAACTGTATAAACAATAATAAAAACCACAGATGGAATACCAAAGGTATAAACCAGACTGGAAAAGGGAAGCCCATAAAAAAGTAACAGGAGAATATCCGCCGCAATTAATGCACAGCCTGTGCCCAGGACAAGTGTTAAAAAGAACAACATTTTATTAATTTTCATTTTACATACCTTTCTATAATAATAATCATTGTATTGCTGTGTATTATCAAGGTCAAGACAATGAAAAAAGCCGGCTTGACTTTTATGTAAATCCGGTGCAATCTGTTTTTGGAGGGATAGATAATGAGTACCCCGGCAAAAACAGACCCAAAAGCTCCAAAATTTCTGGAGATTGTTATAAAAGACCACGAAGGCAGAGTCTGGTCAACCGCCTATGCTCAGGCCAAGGAATTTTCTACAGGCTCTGTAGGATACTATGCCACCGACAAGGCAACCAACCCGGAAAGTGCCGAACGCTATCAGTGCAGCATGAGTTTTACCTTGATTGGTTCAAAACCGGCAAAATAAGCCTATTGTTCCATCAGCTTATAGTGTAACTCTTCCAAAGCCGAATAATCCAGTATATTGGCTGTATATTGCTTAACCAGGAGCTGCGGAGGCAATAGGTAATCATACTTGTCTGAATAACCAATACAATTTTGCTGCACTATATCCTGCGGGGAAGCTGCCGCAGCCTGGCAAATTCCGGCAAGAGCAGAGCGGAAATCGTCTATCCCGAGTTTAGTTTCAATTAAAAAGAATAAGTCTTCCATTTCTTCAAAATACAATAGTCCAAGTTGTTTTTTATTTTTTTCGTTTCCAAGGACAGCGTTTATGGTACGCATTCCCCTGTTTCCTGTCCAGGGAAATAGATACAAAATATTTTCTTCTTCCCTTTGGCTTTGTATCAATACACGATCCCCAATACCATGTTTACGGGCATTTGACAATCCGGCTTCCAAAGAATTACATGCTGTCTCGCTTAAATAAGGGTAGGCGGCTTTTAGATTGCTGTGACCTGCATCTTCCTGTAAAATACGCTGTATGGTCTGGTTTATACGTTTATGCATTCCGCTGCCCCGGCCGCGCCAAAGCCTTTCATTTCCCCGGTCTTCGGTTTCGCTTACCCAAATTTCCCTTCGTATGGGATCAATACTTTTTACAAGCAAATACCGGCCTCCTGCAACAAATACCGATTGCGGATCCGGAACAAAGTTTACTGTAGCAATTTCCCGGCCTTCCTGTATTACACGAAAATTTACTTCTCCGGGAAAAACCGGATAAAAACTATAATGGTTTACAATATTTTCTCCCTCAATCCCAAGGATTAAAGTCCCTTCTTCTGTAGTTCCTATGCAGGCGCATTGTTCCAGCCATACAAGGAGCAGGTTAAAATCTTCCGGAGAAATATGTTTAAAAGGAGCTAAAGAAAATATACGCCGGGACAGCTCATGGGGACTATGCTCTCCCAGCGAGGCAAGTATTCCCAGGGTTTGATGGACAAGAAGGCTAAAAGGCAGAACTTTTTCCATGGGCGGTTCTATCCATTTTTCTTCCAGATATAATTGAATTACTGCCATGGTTTTTAACAGCTCCCAGGGTATGTGATGGGAAAGCCTGGTCGAATTTTGTTCGATACGACTGCCTATAATGCTAAAGTACATTTCCGCCCTGCCGCTGCGCCGCCCGGAACGTCCCAGGCGCTGTACAAAAGCCGATACAGACCAGGGCGGTCCTATCTGGATTATCCTGTCCAAATCTCCAATGTCTATTCCAAGTTCCAGTGTAGCCGTAGCGCATACAGCCCTGGGACCTTCGCCTGTTTTTAATTGTTCTTCCGCTTCATCACGAAGCAGTGCAGAAACACTTCCATGATGTATTTGAAAAATATTTTCTTCACCAAGAGAAACAGCCAGTGAGCCAAGTGATATAGCGCATTCTTCTGCTTCAAGACGGCTGTTGGTAAAGATGATTGTTCTTTTATTCCGGCATTGATTATACAGGGAATGAATATCATGGTAATCCAGAGCCAGACCTAAATATTTGCTGTTTGATCCGGTTTTTCCGGCTTCATCTTCGACAAGCGCCGTTTCCAGGCTGCTTCCTTGAGACAGCCAGCGCTGTCCTCCCTTATAATCGCCCAGTGTTGCAGACAGTCCCAAACGCCTAAACTCATAGTTGTTTTTACGATTAGCCTGTATCATTTGTATGCGGTTAAGCTGGCACATAAGCTGTGAACCCCTGTCGCTTCCCATAAAAACATGAACTTCGTCTATTACAACAAACATTAAGGCATTAAAGATTCGTCCCAATTCTCCTGGCCGGCGAAGCAATAGTGCCTCCAGCGATTCGGGTGTAATTAACAATACTCCCTGGGGATTTTCCATAAAACGTTTTTTACTGCTGCTGTCTACATCTCCATGCCAGCGCCAAATCCCCAAGCCCGAAAGCGGCGTTTCTTTTGAATCACTGCCAGAAAAAAGAATGTTCTCCAGTCTTTGTGCCTGGTCATTAATTAAGGCCTTTAAAGGGCTGATATACAAAACAAGGGCTTTTTCTCCGGCTTGGAACAGTGTTTCCAGTATCGAAAGAAGCGGAAAAAATACTGCTTCGGTTTTTCCGGAAGCTGTTCCCGCAGCAATAAGCAGATGATCCTTATTATCGAAAATTTCTTTTGCCGCTTCTTCCTGGAATGTATATAGTGTTTTCCACTTTTTCCGGTATATATATTCACGGATATGGGGAGTAAAGCGCGAATAAACAGACATAATAGTATTCATTTTAGACCTGGAATTGTGCGTATAATTCATCCGGGCTTGCTGCTTTTACCCTGTGGTCTTCCCTGTGTATAAGTTTATAAAAATCTTCTTCCGGATTATCCTTTAATATATTTAAGAGACCCAGATAATCCCGTATTATTTCGCGCGGGGTAATAAACTCTGCAGCTCCCGGGGCCGACATGGCCAGTTCCAAAAAAGCAGTTATTTCTTCCTGCTCTATCCATGCCTGGTAGTCATAATGCAGGGCATGAATTTCTGTAAGCCGTTCCAGAAGTATAAATATTTCTTCGGAACTAAGCAGTGAAAGCCGGAGGACTGGGCTGCCCGAATCAACATGACCAGAGCGGACAAAGCGGCTTTCTTCCAGCCGGCTTTTAAGGGCAGGGTACGATGCCAGTCCCCGGCGTTCATCTTCCAAAAATTGGGGAGTTCCTCCCACATAACATCCCATATAAGCTGCTTTTCCCTGCATGATATCATTAAAAATCGAAAGGAGTTTTTCGTAATTATTTTCCCGTGAACGGCGGTTGGCAATCTTGTAAAGGGATACTCCCTCGTCAAAAAAAACCATTAAGCCCCGGTAGCCTATATGAATACAGAAGGCAGCAAACAACTTTAGATAATCATACCAGTTATTGTCGGTAACAATTTCGCCTACCGGAAGGAAGCGCTTAGCCTCGCTCCGTGTTGCATATTCTCCGCGTATCCAGCGCAGGGCAGCGGTTTTTTTTTCATCCTCTCCGGAAATAAATGCCTTAAAATACATTGTAAGAACCGTAGCAAAATCAAATCCATGAACATATTCTTCCATGTTTAAGAGGGTTTCTCGAATTTTCCATTCTACACGGGAAGAAAAGTCTGCTTCATCCTGTGAATATCCGGAGCGTATAAACTCGTTTTGAATAGTATTAATCCATTTTTGCAATAGGGCTTCCAGAGCGCCGCCATCGGGGCGTATCTTGGTAGAAAGACGCTGCATTAGTTCCCGGTACATTGCACGTCCTGTGCCGGAAGAACTTATTAAGCGCTTATCCAAAGAAAGATCTGCATCGGCGCAGATATAATCGCCTTCCAGGGCATAGTTTCGAATTGCCTGGAGAAAAAATGTCTTTCCGCTTCCATAGCGGCCTATTATAAAACGAAATGCTGCCGCTCCCTGGCTTACAGTTTCCAAATCCCCAAGTGCGGCCTCTATTTCCCGCTTCCTGCCCACTGCAATGTATTCCAGTCCTATACGCGGTACCACACCGGCAGATAGGGAATTTAGAATTGCCTGGCTGATACGTTTAGGGA
>Ga0099364_10013338_pt1 | contig 11042 bp, 10 predicted proteins | sample TergutTh196P3_FD_73070 | JGI IMG/M metagenome (GOLD analysis project Ga0099364, IMG submission 73070) | Microcerotermes parvus P3 segment gut microbial communities from Pointe-Noire, Republic of the Congo - Th196 P3 | ecosystem: Host-associated > Arthropoda: Insects > Digestive system > Gut ... | reverse complement strand
CATCTTCCAACCAAAGAACCCACCAATCCCGATAACCGAAACAGTGAAAATCACAAAAAGTGCTATACTAAGCTGACGAACAGTCTTGATTCTCTCGACGTGAAAGGGGGAAACCACTATGCCAAGAGGCGGAGCAAGAGTAGGGGCAGGTAGAAAACCCAAAGCCGACTCGAAAGTCAGAAAGGATTTTACTGCAGAGGAACTCAAGGAGTTGGTGATGTCGGAGTATGTTGGAGTTCATAAAAAATTATTTCGCTGGGAACGAAGGGGTCAGGAGGGTCGAAATGCTGATAAACGCAGAGCCTTCCGTAAAGTTCGAGTTAATTAAAGCAACCACAAGTCGTGACAATAATCTGCTGTGCATTAAGGATTTATGCGTAATAGCAGGAGTGTCAAAGTCGGGATACTACGAATGGCAACGCAATCAAGCCAAGCGTGATGAACGCGAAGCCTGTGTCGGTAATCGAGCGTGAAATTCGGCTCGCTGAAAGAGCGAATATGACAGTCGAAAGGCTGATTATTGAAGAAGAGGTTGAAAATCGCCACATAAAAGCGGAGAAAGCCAAACTCAAGAAAATCGCAGAAAACAGCGGAATTAGAGCAATCGAAAGGGGTGAAGTTGATGACGGTTGACGGTTTTAGCCATGTTCAAGCAGGTTGGGGCTCTGCCCCAAACCCCGAAGTTTATCGCATTATGCTTGTGAGTGATTGCTGGCATAGCGAGAGGCGGCAACTTCTCTCAAAGCCACCGCCTCTCATATGAACGCATCACTGCACAAGCCTCACATCGCCGCTCAGGTTGCACTTCTGCAGAGCCTTATCCTGCGTGTGAGTAAGATTATTGTAACATGATTTGTTGTTTTTGGCAAGACCGCAAATTCAAACATCAAAAAGAAGTCCGGTAAATGGGGTACACCTCACCCGATTATTAGTGCGATTGTGTGGCTGTTTTGTAGTTTTTCATGGTGAGTCTCCTTTGTTATTTTTTACTTTTTTATTTTAGCATGGCTTTGTGGAGTTGTCAAGGAATTTTTTTGAACTCCCTCCGAGAGGGAGGCTTGTGTGGGCGTGGACTTTGTGCGGGTGCGACAGGGGGAGTATGAGGCTTAAATAATAAAAGATATAAAATGTAATTTTCTATCGTTTTTTCGCATATAGATTTGGTATACCGATTTATTTAGTGGAGGGCGATAATGTGACAAACACAATTAAAACCGGTTCGGTCCACAGCGCAGGCGCTTACGGGACAAAACAGGAAAGATGTGTAAGTTTAGGACAGTATATAATCGCTAATAAGACAACTGTCAGAGCGGCAGCGAAAGCATTCGGAATTAGTAAAAGTACTGTACATCAAGATATAACAACAAGGCTGGAAAAAATAAACCCCGCATTACACAAAAAAGTAAAAAATGTTTTGGAAAAAAATAAACAAGAACGACATATAAGAGGAGGGCTTGCAACAAGACGTAAATACGCCGAAATGTAAATGCGAAACAACTCCCCCAATGCGTTAATACGCGGGGGAGTTGTTTCAGAAATCAGTTTGCTTACAAAACAGGGGCAAAACGATTCTTTCAATAGCAAGTTTGCGACTAAGGGGTGAAATTATAGAAAGCTTTAAATCCCCGATAAGCCGAATAGACATCAGCTTTTGCGCTCAACTCAAGCGGCGCGTGCATCGACAACACGGGGACACCTATATCCACTGTGTCCACATTCATCTTCGCTATGAACATTGCGACAGTTCCGCCTCCGCCCGCATCAACCTTTCCGAGTTCGCCCGTCTGCCACACTATATTGTTATCGTCAAACAACTTACGGATTTCGCCGACAAACTCCGCACTCGCGTCATTGGTGCCGGATTTGCCCTTAGAGCCGAAATATTTTGCAATAACCGCGCCGTAATTCATAAACGCGGCATTATTTTTTTCCGAAACATCGGCAAATGTCGGGTCAAGGGCGGCGCAAACATCTGCGGAAAGACACCTTGAATTGCTTAAACATTGCCTGATTCGCATCCCGGATTCGCATTCATTCCGTGAAGCCGCACTAACTAAATCGGCGATAAAATACCGAAGATAATCAGAACCCAGCCCGGTGTTGCCGTAACTGCCGATCTCCTCTTTGTCGGCGAGGACACAGATTGCGGTTTTTTCGGGTGCATCGGTCTCGGTGATTGCTATAAGCGAGGTGTAAGCGCAAACCCTGTCATCTTGCCCGTAGCCGCCTACCAAAGAACGGTCAAACCCAACATCCCGCGCCTTATGAGCGGGAACAGCCTCTAACTCGGCCGACGCAAAATCACGCTCGGTAATCCCGTATTTATCATTTAAGATTTTCATTACAGCCAATTTTGACGATGCACTCTCGTTTTTATCGTTTCCATCGCCATTCAGCCTAAAAGGTCTGCTCCCTATGAGAATATTCAACTCCTCGCCCTTGATTAGCTCGTGTGCCGGGCGTTTATACTGAAGCTCCGAAAGGTGCGGCAGTAAATCTGTCACCGAAAATACAGGCTCACTTTCGTCTTCGCCGACTATCACATCAACTGTAGTCCCGTCACCTTTGACAACCACTCCGTGAAGCGCGAGAGGCAGTGCCGTCCATTGATACTTTTTTACCCCGCCGTAATAATGGGTCTTAAAATAAACCAAATCGGTGTCTTCAAACAGCGGGTTTTGCTTTAGGTCAATTCGCGGCGAATCAATGTGAGAGGCAATAATATTTACGCCGTCTTCAATGGGGCGGCTGCCTATTACTGCAAGAATAACAGCTTTTCCCCTATTAACAGAATAAATCTTATCCCCCGCTTTATACTCGACCCCCGCCTTGTACTCGGTAAATCCCGCAGCCTTTGCAATTGCCGCAGCTTGACTGCAAGCTTCCCGTTCAGTCTTGCCCTTGTTTAGGAACACTTTGTAACCATCGCAAAAACTGTCCGCTTTTTGAAGTTCATCGTCTGTCATGGTTATGCAGACATTTTTCCTTTCATAAAGCAATTTCTCTTTAAGCTCGGTTACAACCTCATTTTTGTTATTTTTCGACATTTTCATGACCATCCCGCCCCACATTGCCCAAATTTCAATGAAACCTGCGGCATGGTGGTTCGTCCTTTCTTATTTTTCGACATTTTTCTACACTCCGTATAAATTTAAATATATTTTATAAGCTGTATTAACCTTGTGTACATAATGCGCCGTATTGGAAATCGGGATATTATCAAGTGTTTTCCCGTCCTTGGAGTATCGCCTGTCCATGAGCCATTTATCGACTGCCCCATCGCCCGCGTGGTATGCCGCGAGGGAGTTGTCAATGTTGTTGTAATGTCTCATGTGGTACGATATTAAATAAACTCCGTAACGAAGATTATGTTCGGGGACAAACATATCGTTAAAAACCAACTCATCGTCTAAAAGCCTGTGTTCCTTTATCCAGTCAAATGTGTCCGGCATGAGTTGCATTAATCCGCGAGCACCCGCATTTGATACAGCATCAGGATTAAACCTGCTTTCGGTCTTGATAATTGCGTAAATCAAAAACTTGTCTATATTATGCTCCCGCGCAAGCTTTTCCACAACCTCGCTGTAATAAATCGGGTGAGTATGATATAAATATTCGTTATACCCCCAAAAGGCAAGATTTATTACAAGAAGTATAATTGTTACGACAATTAACACTATTAAAGTGTTAATAACGACTTTTAATTTGTCGCGTTTTTTACGTTTTTCTTTATAATACACCATTTTCATGACCATGCCTGCGGCATGGTGGTTCGTCCTTTCTTAGAACTTGGCTACAATTTTGGTCGTAAACTCGTCAACACTGCCGTTATTTTTTATAACAATGTCGGCGTTTTTGAGGAAAAATTCCTCCCCCGGCTGATTATTCAGCCTTAAAAGCGCGTCATCTTCGCTTATTGAATCCCTTTTCATAATCCGCTCAACACATATAGTCTTGTCAGCTACAACCGCGATAATCTTGTTGCAAAAGTCATCTGCCCCGCTTTGAAACAATGTCGGCGCGTCAAGCAGAATGCTCTCTGCATCGGATTTGTTCATAACGTTCAAAATAGTGTACAAAATATAAGGGAACACGATTTGTTGGTATTGTTCTAACTTTTGCGGATTTGTGAACAAGAACTTAGCCGCCTTAACGCGCTCAAACACACCATCGGTGAACACTGCGGGGAAATTTGCCCTCACCTCGTCAATGCAAGGTGAACGTGTAACAGTCGCCCTTGCCTCGCTGTCACAGTCGATTACAAAAAAGCCATGCTCTTTTAAAACTTTGGATGCAGTACTTTTTCCCGCGCCGGACATTCCCGTAAGCCCTACTACATTTATATTACTAAAGCTGAACATATATCCCAAAATAGCCTCGATGCCGTCAAGACTTCCAATTTGTTTTGGCTATATCTTTCTTAATTAAATTAGACCTCCACGGAAATTAACCGCGAGTGGATTTTCGATCAAATTTTTCGTCAGACAAGGCGAAATTTTTGCGAATATCCGCTGATATTTAAGAAAATTTCAACGCAGTATGGCGGAAAATTTGCCGAAAATACGCCGTACGTTAGTTTCCGTGGAGGTCTATTATGCGGAGGTCTATTACATTAAACTCCGCCGCACGGACTATCCTGTTATACAGGGCAAGCCCCAATCCCGCAGGTTCGGGAAGCCTTATGAAAATCTGATTCGCCCCCAATTCATCTAATTGCCGAAATTTGGCGAACAATGTCTGCGCATCCGGGCTTGCAACAGCAAAATTGCGACCATGCGCGTGGTTTAGCGAATAATCCAAAAAGGCCTGCTCCGAATCGGCGATAACTGCTGTTACTGTTGCTTTCGGGGAATAATGCCTATGTTTAACTCCCGGGCTTTGGGCAGTCCCCGCAACTTTTTCATAAACAGCATCATCTATGAGCGTTTCGGCAAATTCCGACAGCATTTCGGGAGTTACCGCTCCCGGTCTTAAAATGCGGATTTTAGTGTTGTCAAAAGCGATAACAGTGCTTTCAATCCCGATTTTACATTCCCCGCCATCGATAATAAGCGGGATTTTGCCGTTTAAGTCGCTGTATACATGAGCCGCCGCAGTCGGGCTGGGGCTTCCCGAAGCATTCGCCGACGGTGCGGCTAACGGCAATTGAGAGTTGTTTTGACTTCCCTTTTTAATTATTTTCAGAAAAGTCTCGTCAGCAGGTACGCGGACTGCAACGGTGTCAAGTCCGCAACTTATTTGAGGTGGGATTGTATCATTGACTTTTTTTAAAACCATAGTCAGCGGGCCGGGCCAAAACATTTCGGCTAATTTTTCTGCTTGGGAATGAACTTCCAATCCCAAACCTCGCGCCATTTCCACATCGGAAACATGGACAATCAAAGGGTTGTCCTGCGGTCGATTTTTTACGGCGAATATTTTCGCGATTGCACTTGGCTCAAGCGCGTTCCCGGCAAGCCCGTAAACAGTCTCGGTAGGTAAAGCGACCGATTCACCCGCTTTAAGCAATTCGACAGCTTTGTTTATTGTCGCATTGTCGGGCTCGGCTATAATTGTATATACTTTACTCATTGCCGGTATTTGTTAATTTGGCGGCTTTATCGGCTACCGCAAGGGCTTCAAAGACTTCATCGCAATCGCCGTTCATAATATACTCGATTTTGTACAAAGTGAGCCCGATTCTGTGGTCGGTAACTCGCCCTTGAGGGAAATTATATGTGCGGATTCTCTCGGAACGGTCGCCCGTGCCGACTTGGATTTTCCTCTCCGCCGCAATTTTGTCGGTCTGTTCGGTTAGTTTCGCTTCATATAATTTACTGTAGAGCATTTTCAACGCCTTGTCTTTGTTTTTATGCTGTGAACGCTCCTCTTGACACTCGACAACAACTCCGCTCGGTTTGTGAATTATGCGGATTGCCGATTCTGTCTTGTTAATGTGCTGACCGCCCGCACCCGATGCGCGAAAGGTCTGTATTTCCAAATCCGCAGGATTAATTTCCACATCAACCTCCTCAACTTCGGGCAACACTGCGACTGTCACCGTTGATGTGTGAATCCTACCCTGCGACTCGGTTTCGGGGACACGCTGAACCCTGTGAACTCCGCTTTCGTATTTTAGCTTGGCATACGCACCCTCACCCTCTACCGAAAAGCCGATTTCCTTATAGCCGCCGAGCTCAGTCGGGTTAGAGTTGATGACTTCAATTTTCCAGTTTTTAAGTGCAGCGTACATGGAGTACATCCTGTACAGCGAATTGACGAACAATGCCGATTCATCGCCGCCCGCGCCGCCGCGAATTTCAATTATGACATTCCTGTCGTCGTCGGGGTCGCGCGGAAGTAAGAGAAACTTTAATTCCTCTTCACATTTTTCGATTACAGCGCGGGCATCGTCTAATTGAGCCTGCGCCATTTCGCGAAACTCCGGCTCTAAGTCGGGTTCGGCGAGAAGTTCCTTAGCCTCGCTGAATCCCGCCGCCGCCGCTGAATATTCCCTGTATTTTTCAATTAACGGCGTGAGCGATTTATATTCCCGCATACAGTCGCGGAAACGCTTTTGCTCCCCCGTTATTTCGGGGTCGGCAAGCAGACTTTCCAGCTCGCTGTAACGCCCTTCTGCTAACTTTAATTTATCAAGCAAAATTTTCCCATGCCCTTTCTGCACAAACGTGCCGTAAAAATTTGTTTTCCCGATTTTAAAAGATTATAACACAAATTTAGGATATAGTCAAGTATTTCTTGACAAAACTTAAATTAGAGTATATAATAGTAAAAACAAAGACCTCTTGATAGTCTGAAGAGGCGTAAAATAATAAAATAGAAAGTGACGTTATACACAAAATGGGATTATTTAAAAGCTATTCGGAAAAAGAACTTAAAAGGATTGAACCTTTGAAACAAAAAACGCTCTCTCTTGAGCCGCATTATCAAGCCATGAATGATAAACAGCTTAAAGAGCAGACTGCCGCTCTCAAGGAACGACTTTCCAATGGCGAGGGTTTGAACGACATTTTGCCGGACGCATTTGCGGTAATACGCGAGGCAATGTGGCGGGTAATCGCGATTAAACCCTACCCTGTTCAGATTGTCGGCGGGATTGTGCTTCATCAGGGCAGGATTGCGGAAATGAAGACGGGCGAGGGCAAAACATTTGTTGCGGCACTCCCCGCTTATCTTAACGCACTATCGGGCGACGGGGTGCATATCGTGACGGTCAACGACTATTTGGCGCGGTACGGTTCGGAGTTAATCGGGCGGGTTTTCCGATACCTCGGAATGTCTGTCGGCTTAATTGTTCATGAAAAGAGCAATGAGCAACGCAGAGCGTCGTACAATTCCGACATAACCTACGGGACTAACAATGAGTTTGGTTTTGACTATTTGCGGGATAATATGTGTGTCCGCAAAAGAGATAAAGTGCAAAGAGAGCATAACTTTGCAATTGTTGACGAGGTTGACTCGATTTTAATCGATGAAGCGCGAACTCCATTGATTATTTCCGGAAAAGGCGACAAATCCACAGATTTATACGAAAAAGCCGACAAATTGGCGAAAGGCTTTAAGGCGACAAAGGTGGTTGAATTGGATTCAAAAGAGGAACATGAACAGTATGAGGGCGACTACATTGTAGATGAAAAAGCGCGGACATCTACGCTGTTGCCGCCGGGCGTGAAAAAGGCGGAGGCGCATTTCGGAATAGAAAACCTTATGGACCCCGACAACCTCTCAATTTTGCACCACGTCAATCAAGCGATACGCGCCCACGGAATAATGAAAAATGACGTTGATTACGTAGTCAAGGACGGGGAAATAATCATAGTAGACGAGTTCACCGGTCGTCTCATGCTCGGCAGACGGTTTAATGAGGGGTTGCATCAGGCGATTGAGGCAAAGGAACACGTAAAAGTCAAAAACGAGTCAAAGACATTGGCGACGATTACTTTTCAAAACTACTTCAGGCTGTACGAAAAACTTTCCGGTATGACGGGGACCGCGATGACCGAGGAGGAAGAGTTTCGCGGAATCTATAGGCTTGACGTGGTGGAAATCCCGACAAATAAGCCTTGTGTGAGGGTTGACCACAATGACCACATTTACAAAAACGAAAACGGCAAATACACTGCGGCAATAAGGCAGATTGAAGAATGTCACGCAAAGGGGCAACCTGTCTTGGTAGGTACTATATCTATCGAAAAGTCGGAGTATCTGTCTAAGCTGTTAAAGAAAAAGGGTATTAAGCACGAGGTTCTTAATGCGAAAAACCACGCCCGCGAGGCTGAAATAGTCGCACAGGCGGGGAAGAAAAATGCCGTTACAATCGCTACTAATATGGCGGGACGCGGAACCGATATAATGCTCGGAGGGAATGCCGAGTATTTGGCGCGGGCGGAATTGCGCAAAAAAATGAGCCGTGAGGGAATTGAAGAAGAAGTCATCGACAATGTTATTTTTGAGGCAACGGGATTTGCCGAAACCGAAGACGAAAACATTCTCAAAGCGCGGGAATCTTTTAAAGAATTATTCGATAAGCATAAAAAGGAAATAGTCCCCGAAGCAGAGGAAGTCAAGTCGGCGGGTGGATTGTTTATCCTCGGTACCGAGCGTCACGAGTCCCGCAGGATTGACAACCAGCTCAGAGGTCGCGCGGGGAGGCAAGGCGATGCAGGTGAGAGCCGATTCTTCCTGTCTCTCGAAGATGACCTTATGAGATTGTTCGGCGGAGAGCGTATTCACGGAATGATGGAAGCACTCAAGGTCGACGAGGATATGCCGATTGAAAACCGAATCCTGTCTAAGACTATCGAAAATGCGCAGAAAAAAGTTGAGGGCAGAAACTTTTCTGCACGTAAACACGTCCTTGAATTTGACGATGTTATGTCGCAACAGAGGACTACTATTTACAAACAAAGGGGCAAAGTGCTGGATGATGAGGATATAAGCGGGAACATCCGCGACATGATAGAAGAAACAGTAAAAGAAACAGTTTCGACTTTCTGTCAGGGGGATATAGTCGATGACTGGAATCTTACGGGATTGCGCGAGCATTTCCGTAGCTTCGCTCTCACCGATGACGGCGATTACGACTACAGTGCGGAGCAGCTCGGCGATGTTGATAAGCAGAGCATTGAAGATGAGCTTCTTGAACGCGCAATGAAGCGTTATGCTGAAAAAGAAGAGGAATTCACGCCCGAAATCATGCGTACAATTGAACGTGACGCATTGCTTCGGAATGTCGATACTCGGTGGATGGACCATATTGATGCCATGTCGGATTTGAAGCAGGGTATTTACCTGCGGACAATGGGCGGGGGAAAAGACCCGGTAGTCGAGTATCGCCATGAGGGATTTTCCATGTACGATGATATGATTGCCCTTATCCGCGAAGACACGGTAAGAATGATACTGACTGTTCGTAAAATGACCGAGCGTGAACAGATTATGAAAGCCTATGCCGAAAATGCCGGGGCTAAGATAACGGTTGTAAAAAAAGCGATTGAAAAAACCGGTGCGAATGACGGTTGCCCCTGCGGTAGCGGGAGAAAATACAAGAAGTGTTGCGGAATGAAATAAGAACCTGTCTTCATAAGCGATGTGCTGATAAAGTAAGCGATATTTTTCGTCAGACAAGGCAATTTTGACGATAATATCCGTTGATATTTGAGGAAAAATTAACGCAGAGTTGACGAGGGTAGCGGTGTCGGCGGCTTCGCCGTTGAGCAGGCTGCTTTAAGTCAACGGTATGGCGGAAAATTCGCCGATTTAGCAGTGCGTTTGCTTATGAAGACAGGTTCTTAAACCTTTTTTGTTTTAGCTCTTTTTAAACGCTTGTTGGTAACTCGCTCAACTCTTCCGAACAGCCAAATCATAATCGAAGCCACCGCAAGATACACAAGGGCAACAAACAACAATGGGAAGAAGGCATCATAGGTACGACTGCGTATAATGTCGCCTGCCTTTGTTAAATCTACTACTGCGATATATCCCACGACCGAAGTCATTTTGAAGAGCGAGATAAATTCCGACATATACACAGGGAAAGCTACGCGAACCGCTTGAGGAAAAGTTACCGTGAAAAATACCCCGATTTTGCCGAACCCCATGCTTCGCGCCGCTTCAATTTGACCTTTGTCTACAGTTAAAATCGCACTTCTGATAATCTCGCCGATAAATGCCGCACCATTCACCCCAAACGCAATCACGGCTACAGCGATTGCATTTATGTTGCTTTTTGCAAAAATAACATAGAACGTAATCATCAAAAGCACGACAATCGGTGTCCCCCTCAAAATCGTTACGTAAGCACTGCCAACTGCTTTTAACAATGCGTTTTTGCTCATTCTTAATCCGCAAACCCCGAATCCCAAAAGCGTAGCTAATGCGAACGCCGATATTGTGATAATTATGCTGACACACAATCCGTCAACAATCATCTTCCAACGATTTTCGTGAATTAGGTTGCGTTCAAAACCTGTTTTGACACTTTCCAAAAATCCGGGCGATTCCAACACCGAATCCACTGTGTCTTTTTGAACAGTAATCATTAAACCGTCAACGTAAACTACGTCCGAAAAGTCCACCGATTGTTTCCGCTCTTCGGTGATTGCGATGCTTGAGCCGGCAAAGTCAACTCTGACGGAATCTACCGCCGGGATGATTCCCATGAAATCCATAAGCTGAATATCAAGCTCCATTTGTACACTCTGTGCGAAACGATGCGCCATTTCAATCTCAAACCCTGTAGGAACGCCGTTTCGTATAAATGAAAATACATCGTTTGCCCCTGTTGTGGCGAATACGAGTTTGCCGTTCTCTCCGGTTGTCGGAATTTCGGGCATTTCGGGCGGCTCAAGAGTATTTAGCCAGCGTTCTGCCATATCATCATACACGCCGTTGGCACGTATTTCCCGCAAGAAATCGTTGAAACTTTCGCGGAGTTCCGGGTTAGTCTTACCGAAAATAAAAGCAGTCCCAATCTCTAACAGTGGCGGGTTCAAAACTTTCAAATCGGGATACATATGCGTGAATTTTTCCGATAACGCCGT
>Ga0099364_10013337_pt1 | contig 11042 bp, 16 predicted proteins | sample TergutTh196P3_FD_73070 | JGI IMG/M metagenome (GOLD analysis project Ga0099364, IMG submission 73070) | Microcerotermes parvus P3 segment gut microbial communities from Pointe-Noire, Republic of the Congo - Th196 P3 | ecosystem: Host-associated > Arthropoda: Insects > Digestive system > Gut ... | reverse complement strand
CCACGGAGTTGTAGGCGGTTTTCCAAAGGTATCTCGTTGCATCGGCGACCCCCTTTTCGGACGCTTTTTTGGCAAGCCGCTCGATCTTCTTCGCGTCAAAAAGGGAAATGCTGTTATCCGGCATTGTTGTTTATGATTCCTGATTTTCCGAATCTGATTTCGCTGACCAGATGGTGGATGTCTTTGTCCCGGCGGTCGAGTGCCACTTCAAACGAATCGCACATTCTATTAACCTGCGTCTCATGCGTGTCGCAGATGCGTCGAATGCTATCTTTGTGATTCTCCAGTTGTACCTTGCCATACTGGTAGGCTAGATAGGCGACAATCGCGATCCCGCCGCCGCCGAAGGCGAGGGTTCCCGCCGCGTTAATCAATGTTGCTTCCATAGTTGTTCCTCCTATCGCTCCGCAGGCGGAGCGGCTAATGTTCCGTGATGAATTGGTTGCTTGTAAAAAACCAACCGCAGTGTTCGCACTGCCAGATCGATTTTTTAACTCTCTGACACAACACTCCGTTCCACATCGTGTTCGCAGTGAACGTGCCGAGTTCTTTGACGTAGTCGATGTTCGGCGAATCGCATGCCGGACAATGTCCGTCGTGCACCGCTTCCGTTGGGTCAGGTTCGAGTATGTAGGTCATCGTTAGCGGCGGGGCTTGCCCCGCGTTGGTTGATGTTGCGTTGATTAATGGTACACGTCCGCACCGGGCAAGCCCGGTCGCTAACGCCCCAATCCCGAGTAGTCCGCTTTCGCGTTCCGCCGGGCGATCTGATAGATTCCAAACGCTCCGAAGGGATGCGATTTTGCAATGACTTGTTTGGCAATATCCGGCTTCATAAAGCCGGTGCCGTCGTTCCACGAGTTGGTATTGCTGATGGAGCCGTCATTCCGAACCGGAAAGCCTGCCGTCATGGCATGACGTGTCGAACCGTTGAGTACCCACTCGCCGTCGCGGTTGGCGATCCGCTGCGTCGTACCATAGACGATGTTGCGTCCGCTCGCCGCCCAAAGGAGCCATACCTCATAGTCAAGCGGCAGACGTACGACATCGACATCATACTGCACCGCTTGGTCTTTCCATTTGTCGAAAAAGGCTTTGCCGTCTTTCAGACGGAGCAGTTGTTTTTGCAATGCCCCGCTGTACCGCGGCATGCCGGGCAGATCGTCCGGCAAGAGACCGTACTGCGTGATGTGTTTCATGGCGAGCGATATACTCATGCCGTTATCACTGTGTTGCCCTGCAAGGCATTTACCGACACCATAGACCCAGGGCTTAAAAGTTCGGAAAACTTCTGTTTCGATGCCGCGATAGGCTTGTCCGACTTGCGTCAAATCAAAGCCGTTACAGGTACCCCACGATGTACAATCATTCGTTTCTTGACGACCGAAGTAGTATCTTTCGTAGGTTGATTTATCAAACTGGTGCAAGTCCATAACTGCTCTTTCAATCGGCGTGGTAAAGCCGTTTTGTGCTTCGTTAATGATTTGCGATTTAACATCGTTCCATTCGTAGACGTGTCCGCGCAGCAGTCCCTTCTTGCAGAGACCAGAGTATTCGGCAAAGTCGCGTTCTTCGTCTGGGGGATTCCAACCGGTGTAGTTCATATGAGGAGTTAGGAGTTAGAGGGAACGAGGTGCGATTGCTGATGGCAGACGAGTGCATCTACAATTCGCTCGGCAATTTCTTTGTCAGCAATGACCAGTTTATCGATGGTAATATAGACCGGCTGATTGTACGTGATGTGTGTGTCGCTTGTTTCTTTGGACATGTCAACGTTGCTGTTGAGTGTTGGATTGATAGTGGTTTCGGCTTTCACAAGCCCTTCTAAAATACTCATGGCGTTTGAAAAAGGTTGATGGTTGACACTTGCCTTTTTCGATATGGAAAGTACAATGATTTCCAAGCGGCAAGTGATGTGTGTTATTACTTGTCGTTGCCTCTGCGTTGCTTCTAACAATACAGAGGCAGTTTTTATACGGACTACCGGCGATTAAAAATCCGTCGCCGTATCGGTTGCGGTTCAGGCGGAGGCTTTTCTTCTTCGCTCCGCAAGGCGGAGCGGCTAACGGGAGTCCATTCATTCACTTGGAGTCCCTTGCCGACGGCTTCGTAGGTTTCCTTGAGCGGTGTTTTCTGTTGCGGGATTGATTCGGCGATTTTGTCGTCAAGCGGGATCAATGTTTGCCGCTCTGCGTCGGTCAAGACTTGCACCGACTTCGCTCGGACATCTTCACGGAGTTTCTGATCGGTCGACCAGTTTTCTGCGCTGTCGAGGTAGCACCATGCCCAGCGGTCGCGCAGAGCATCGGGATAATCGCTCGCCCAGGTTCGGACTTGCGTCTCAAGGGACGAGTTGCGAGGAGTGAGGGGCGAGTAGGAAGGGAGGTTCGCTCCGATGCAAATGCCGAGGAGCAGAAAAACTGCCCATCGTACACCGTGCAGGAACGGCTTCGGAATTTTGTAGGTTTCGTTGATTTCTTTCATGGTGTCTATCAAAACGTAGGTTGCCGCATTTTCTATCGTTTCGCAGGCGAAACGGTTAAAATTGCCGTTTCGGGTTGGTTCCCGAAAAAAATATTGCGTAGGATTGCGCACGTGGGGCGTTCGCGGGTCGGGTGGTATCTTTCTACCCCCCGATTAACCCGCCCGTAAAATCGCTCTATGCGTTTTGCAGTTCGTTGGACCGACCGCATGCCATCATGGCGTTGGCGAGTTCGTAGTCGGAAAGTCGAAGTAACTGCTGCCCCAGCCGGAGTTTAAAGCGGTCGATGATCCGCACACGTTCCGTCTGCGGAAGGTCGTCAATCGGAGTACCCGATTTTTTGAATGCTTTCGCGACTTCTTGAACGGCTTCGAGAATCGCCTTGACGGCATCGGAACCGGCGATGTCGAGGATTGCTTTGATGATGCTGATTGTCGATGGGACTTTCCAAAGGATGGAAAATAGGTTGATGATGAATGTCATGGATGTTAATGGGATGGTGTGAAAGTTTTAGCCGCCGCACTCGTGCGGCGGTCGGCATGCCGCAAGCGGCATCGCTAACTCAAAAAGGTCTCTTCGTTATTCGCAATCGCGTCGGTCACGATGATGGGAATACCGCCGACCTTGTCCGGCGTATCGACGGGAGCGCCGGTCGGATGGAAGGCAATGCGGCTTTCCCGAAGATGATTCAGCGTCCGGCGATTCATGAAGAACGCCTGCGGTGCGCGACCGATGGGGAACCGGCTGATCAACTCAAACAACATCGTGTCGGTGAGTTTGTTTGCTTCAGAAAGACTGTTAATCCGTCCGAAGGCATGCGCCGACGTAACTTGCAGACCGCACCAACCAGCAATTTCCTGCTCGTAGTAGTACGCACCGGAGTTCTTCGGATTCTCCGGGTTCGTCACGAGAGTGCTTCCGACATCGCCTTCGGTGAGTTTGCCTTCGCTTCCCCACGCGAGTTGAATCGAGTCAATGCCAGTCGAGACGGCATAGACCGAAGACAAGCCGACACCGGAACCGGTGTCGGTATTTCCGCCCGGGAACGTCCGGGCATCGATGTGCAGGTCGGCATTCGATCTATCCGAGTTGGTCGAACCGATGAGTTCAAACAAGCCGCGGAATCCTTCGGGATTGCTCTTGTTTCCGTAGTAGATTTGCCGGGCGAGCATCATAAAAGCGGAGCGGAGATGCGTGAGCGTTTCGATGGCAAAGACGGTTTCCTTGCCCCAGTCGCTCTGCTGGGCGAGGGCTTTGTCAACCTTCCACGACGCGTCGAGATAGGAACACTCGACCGTCCGCAATTCAAGTTTTGCGGATTCGTGTGAGGCAAACTCGCCCGGCTTGCGGAACCCGACCATCGGGTCTTTCGTGACGACGAGCGTGTTGTATTTGTTCCGTGTAATCGGTGACGCGTCGTAAAAGAGGAGTTCTGGAACGTGCTTAATGGCATCGTCGATTACTCCGACGAGCGGTTCAGCATTGTTGATTTTCAGTACGTCAAGGGACTTGAGTCCGGTAGGAATAGATGACATAGTAATGCTCCTTATAGGTTGTTAGTGGGTGTTGGTAATGTAGGAAAGGGGGCGGATACGCGGACTACACGTCACACTTGTAACTTGCCGCCAAGCGTTGGATGGAATTCTGTGCCTCCGGTTTGGATGGTGTTTCGCCGTTGTGCGAGACAGGGTCTGCTCCCTTCGGCGGCATCGCCGCTTGCAGTTTCGTAACGGCAGTCGAAAGAGCGTCCAGTTTCGCGTCGATCTTCGCATTCAGTTTCGTCAGAGCCGCCGAGAGTTTTTCGTCATCGTCGTCTTCCTTCGTGGGATTGTCGTCTGCTGGCGGATCGGCGGGCGGGTCGTCCTCGTCGTCATTCGCAAGGTACTGACTGTACTTTTCGTTCAGGGCTTGCCATTGCTTCGCTTCGGCGATGTCCGCTCCGCTTTGGTACAATGCCATTCCGTTCTTTTCGCCGAACATCTCGCAGAAGTCGGCGAGTTCCTGATTCTTGACCGACGGTGCCTTGTCTTGCGAGAGATTCTCGTCTTTCTCTTTCTCGTCGTCGGAGAGTTTCATCGGTTGTTTCGGTGTAAGTTTCTGTGGTGTAATTTTAGGCATGGTGTAATCAATCTCTTTTTTCAAGAGGGTAAAGTTGGTGAATTTGTCCGCACCGTGCGGACAAATAGAATAGCCTTCAAGAGGTACATTCGTGTAAACGGAAATCGGACCTTGATAGGTTCGTCCGTTAACAACGGTTGTCTGGTCAGCACCGACTCGCGTTTCGATTGCATTGTTCAGGTCGATGACGACGCTTGCTTCAAACGGCACGCCCGACTTCCAATGCTTGACGATTTCGTCCGCAAACGAACCGGGAGTCAGTTTTCCGGTCGACTTCAAACCTTCCGGCGTGACGTGAAAGTTTTCGCCGTAACCGATGATGAGTTCATCGTTGTGGTTGTAATCGACTGTGAGACGCGGCTTGTGCGGTGTGATGGACGAGAGGTCAATGACAAAACGATTCCAGTGATCAATCGGTTCGCCCGACAGAATAACCGCTTCAAAAGCGTAGCCGTCGTCTTGCACTTCGTCAGAGAGTTTCGTGAGTTGTAGTTTACTGGAAAGTGTTAGTAGCATGGTGTGATAATTGTTGTTCTTACGTTCCTATATTGATAGCGGCAATCGCTTGCGTGAAGGCGAGGAAGACTCCATGTGCTTTACCGAGTTCTCCCGCTTCGGCGGACTCGATGATGTTTTCGTCAAAATCGTTCCCGTAAAGCCGGGCGGATTTTTTCGCACTTGTCAGTCCGCATTGGATTGCCGTGAGCGTGTCTTTGGAGTCTTCAAGCATCCGCCAGATGGGTAGTCTTGCGCCTTCCCAATCGCACCACCAGAGCATCTCTTCGATGTCCATTCCGCCGGGCGGAGGAGGCAGTTCGCCATCGGCGATTGCCATACGCAACCGCCAGTCGGTGATGTCGTTGAGGGATTCGATGAGTCCCTCTTGTTTCTTTCGGCAGGAGTCGATGTAACGATCCAACGCTCCGCGGTTGCTGTAAAAGTTCGCAATGTTCGGCATCAGGAACTCCAGCGGTATGTCCAATGCCGCAAACGCAATGCGGATGACATTGTGTAAAAAATCTTGAAACTGCGTCGCGGGAGTCTGCGATTCGATCATCGCCGCATCTTCGTTTTCCCGCAAGTCAAAATGAAGCGCACCGACTCCGAGTTCCGTGATCGCTTCCGTGAGCCCGTCGTCCGCCAGTTCCGTTTCGTCAAGCCGAGTCGTCTTGAAGCCGAGGATTTGACTCAACTTCGCTTTGGCAAGAGCGTAATCGACGCTTTCGTAAATATCCCGAAACTGATTGATAGCCGGTGCCAGCAGCGACACGCCGCGTATCTGGTCGATGCGATTGAAGTAACCGCAAAGGATTAAATGTTCGGCGGAGACTTCACGTTCAAATTCGAATCCGCCGCCTTCTTTGCGTTTGTGAATCGCATAGCGGTAGGCTTGTCCGGCATTGCCGACTTTGACACCGTGTATCCATTCGTAGTTGTCGCCGCGTAAATCCTTCGGCGGATTGCGGAGCCGGTCGCCTTCAATGATTTGCAGTTTGCCGTTATGACATTTCAGGATGCCGACATCGCCGTCGATGACGCGGTGCGTTTCGACAAGCGTCATGAGTTGCGAAAGGGAGTGCCGACCAGCAATATCGCAATTCTGCCGGAGGCTCCAGTTATACATCCAACGCTTGACCAACTCGTTGTAGTCCGCCTGACCGGGAAGCGAACACTTGAAATTGAGCGTAGCGACGGTCTGGTTATGCGTCCGAATGACAAAACCGGCAAGAGAAAGGTTGCGGACTAAATCCCGACCGCTGGATGACAACGCCTGCCGACCGGCAACGGTCAATTCCCTATCCTCCGACTTCGTCGAGACGGAAACACTCCGCCGACGCGGATTGCTTTTTACCGCATCGTAACCGAGTTTCGTTACCGCCGTCTTTCGCACCACGCGAGGCGGGGCGGCTAACTTTTTTGTCGTCGTTTTTTTACGCATCAAATGCTCTTCTCATGTCCACACGTCTCATCATGCGGCGCGGACTTACAATGTTACGTTCCTCTTGCTCCAACTCTTGGAGATACTCCCTCGCTCCCTTATGATCATAAGTCGCACTCATGCCGTCGATGCTGATCGAAATGACCGGATCGGTCGAAAGCAAAAACGTCCGTAACTTGACGATCATCTGTTGAACGAATTGGAGGCGTTCTTCTTTGTTCATCGGTATTTTCGGATAATGTGAATCTGTCTGCACTTTTCGCACATGATTCGGATGCGGTCGATGTACTTGTACGGCTTGCCGTCGTGGACACCGGTGTAGGGCTGCGTCGGGAACTTGCCGAGTTGCCTCGCATTATCACTGCTCAAGTGCTTGCACCGTGGGCAGCGATTGAACATCGATGTCGGTTTTTCGTCAGAAGCAGTCTCGGTCGACTCCGACTCTTCGGTCTCCGGTTCGTCCGTTGGTTCGTCGGTCGGTGTTTCCGTCGACTCCAACTCTTCGGTCTCCGGTTCGTCCGTTGGTTCGTCGGTCGGCGTTTCCGTCGACTCCAACTCTTCGGTCTCCGGTTCGTCCGTTGGTTCGTCGGTCGGCGTTTCCGTCGACTCCGACTCTTCGGTCTCCGGTTCGTCGGTGTTTCTGACGGTTTCCGAAACCTCGTTCACTTCTGGAGTCGTCTCCGCTTGCGTTTCAAGCGGTGTTTCCGATTCTTTTCCGGCGGTATTCGGTTCAGTCTTGGTCTTTCGTTTCTTGCTCATAATTTTTACGGTGAGCCATTTAACGGCTACAAAAAAGCCGATCAATGCGTAGGTTAATAAATTACCCACTACGCAATATAACAGCGTGCTATAAACATCTGTCATGTTCTTTCCTCTTGAAAAGGCAGGGGATTCCCTTGCATTTTTCAAAATGGAAAGTACAATGACTTCCAATTAAGCGGCAAGTAAATCCAGGTTATTACTTTCCGCTGCCTCTGCGTTGTTTCACGCAACGCAGAGGCAACGCGTTTCTCTCTTTTCTATCCTCTTACAATCCGCGATTTGCGTTTGGGTTTTTCGATTTCCTCTGCCGACTTGATCCCGCAGTGCGATGCGGCAACCATCGAACCGACGATGCAATCGAAAAGGTGATTGTCATTCGGCGTGTCTTGCCATTCGTACAGCGAGTTTCCGCCGGACTCGACGAGTTTTGCAACCTCTGCGTTCATGTGTTCCGAAAACATACGATGCGTTTCTGCATCACGTCCCCAGAGCGTCAAACTGCCGGGATTGCCGGGCAACAATCGGAAAGCGTCATGCACTTGGCATTTCCAAAAGTTGGTATCGACCGTGACCGTCCGCATACGTCCCGACGGCGTACTCTCCATCCAATGATTCCCATGCCGCTCTCCCGATTTGCGTTTCCATTCGCTCATCGGTTGATTCGTCGCTCGGATGCTCTTGCCCTTCGCATGAACGACCACTGTGGAGCGTCCGACGGCAAGCCGGATGGCATTCTCTACAATCTGCGGCTTGTAGTCGATGACGTAACCCGTAAAATCGTCCGACCATGCGACGACCGAGTAGTACAGCAGGTCATCGTGTACGTCGATGAAGCCGGTCAAGGTTTGAACGTCCAACGGCAGCGTTTGATGGTCTAAACCATTCAGCCGCCCACGGATAACTCTTGCCGGAACAACCATCGCACCTTGATCCGATGCTTTCGATGTTGTCATGTCGATGTGTGATTTTGTCCAAAGGGTAATGGATTACAGCGACGTAACAAATGATGAGGGTGCTAATGATGCGTCCCATGATTGATTCCTTGCTTTTGTAAGAGGCTTGACGATCTTTCCCAAAATGACTACAATTCCGCCATCGGTGTTGCCGATAACGTGATTGGAAGTCGAATTTTGGAGAAAACCTGATGTACGCGATTGCTTTTGATATGGTCGTTGCCGATCTCGAAAAGTATTACGGCAAACCCTATAATGGTGCTTACGAGGAGATCCGGGCGGAACTCAAGGTTTTCGGCTTCGAAAATACGCAAGGCAGTGTCTATCTTTATCAAAACGGCGACAATGGTCTCGCCATCGTCTATAAAGCTATCAACCGACTCGCCTCCATTGATTGGTTCAAAAAATCGGTTCGTGATATTCGTGTATTCAAAGTCGAGGACTGGTCGGATTTCACCGACATTGTCAAAGGTTCTTGATTCGTTGGACTGCCTTTTCATAATACTCTGGCTCCTTTTCGATGCCGATGAACCGCCGACCGTGCATCGCAGATGCCAAGCCCGTCGTGCCGCTTCCCATGAAGGGATCGATCACCGTATCCCCTTCGTTGGTGTAGGTTTTGACAAGCCACTCCATCAACGCTAGCGGCTTCTGTGTCGGATGGTATCCCTCTTGACCATTGCCTCGATCATGGTCAAATGGGAGTACCGTACATGGATGCAACGTACCGTCCTGTTCGTGGGAATAGGCTCCCGCCGGGTAAACGCCTCCTTTGCGGATTCGGACTTTCTTAACGCCGATACGGCCGCCGGACGTTTTCACTGGATTGTACGCCGACTCCTGAAAACCCGGTCTGCCGAAGACCATAATCGATTCGTGGTTTCGCATCGGCATCCGGTTCGCATTCAAAAATCCGACTTTGTTATTCTTTGCCCAAATCAAGTCATATCTGTACCACCGGTACTTTGAGTTAATCAAATCGACCGCAAACTTGCTGAGTCCGAACAGAACGAAGTTTGCCGTCGGCTTCGACCGGCGGTCGGCAAGTTCCCAAAACTGGGCAAGCGAAAACGACACGTCCCAATCGCAAGCGGTGATGCCGAACGGCGGATCACTGATGACTGCGTCCGCCGTCACGTCCAGTTTCGGAAGGATCGCAAAACAGTCGCCGCAATATAAAGTGCAATCGCCGATGGTGCGTGTTTTCATTTTTCCGTGATTTTCAACGCCGCCAGTCTTGCCAGTTCCGGCAACGGCGTACCTTCGGGAGCGAGTCCCAGCGGCTCCAAGTGTTGCCGAACCTCCGCCAGCGTTTCCGATTCCGCACCGTCGTCCGCCGCGTCGTCCGACTCCAACTGAATGACATAAAGCCGGTGCAATCGGTTCATTTCCTTTCGGATCGCCAGCCGGTCTTTGACATCGACGGTCGCCTCGTAAAGTAGCCGGAGTTCCTCAGAGGCTTCGTCAAACTTCTTTTTGATTTCCCGGACGTCCATCGTATCGTGGGCGGTCGCAAGCGAACCCGCTAAAAAAAATTCAAATAAATAAACAAAACCCTACAACCCGACTGTTTCGTGGGGGCAGTTTCGCCGCCGAGAAAAAAGTACCTAAACCCCCTCGGCAGAGGGACAGGAGTCAAGCGGCTTCGGCGTATCTGCGCCGTAGATTTGCAAAACGTTAACCAGATGGTCTAGCACTTCGTCTTTGTAGATCAGTTTGTCGTCTTCGGAAAACAGTTTTCGTAAGTAACTGCGATGCAGACGCAGAGCAATCCTCTCACGTTCCTTTGCAAGTAAAAGTTCCGCATTTGATACTTGTTTCGCATACCGGTCATTCCGCATCTCAAAAATGATGAAGATGCCAGCGATAATCAAAACAATTACGCCGGTAACGGCGAGTATCAGTCCAAAGAGTGCTAGAGTTTCCATAGTCTTTCAATCGTAAATGCCCGATGAGGGGCGGCTGGCAAAGAGAACGGCGTATTGATTAGGACTCCGCTTGCCTGCCATAATTTCTTTATACACTCGGCGGCTCACTTTCACATACCGTCGGTACTCTGCCTCAGTTAGGTTTAGGACAGCGTATTCTGACTCCTGTATTCTGACTCCTGTATTCTCAACAAGATGTCCCGCCTCGCAGGAGAACGACGAGGCGGGACGTGCCGCTTGCCTGTGCTTGCATGCCAGGCAAGGGAGAGAGGCGATTAAACAACCGCAGTCGGCACAGCGAACCGGTCGCTTGCGTCTAGGACAATGCATGCCATACTCTACGTTATAGATCGTTCTAATAGAGACACCGGCAATCGCCGCAATCTTTCGTTTTGACAATCCTTGTCCGAGTAGAGTGTGGACTTCTTGTACTTTTGTATATGAGAGCAACGTGTATCATTGGTTGCCCGCCGAGAGTATCGGCATTGTACCATACGATTCAGGGCAATTTTGCCGATTTCCAAAGAATTTAGAAAAAAACCGCCTCGCCTCCACTCTCAACGGATACCTTGCGAAGCGGCGGCACAGTCGCCCTCTTCAGTACCGATAAAATGCTTGTTTTCCATAAATCTTCTCCTTTGCCTTGCGGCGTTAGTGGGTTAAAATGTCTATCAAAACCCTCCCTCAATGGTGTAGAATGAAAAAAGTAGCAAAAACACTCTGACACCATAAAGGAAGGCAAAACGGGTTATGCTGTTCTGTTAAGGTTTCACGGCAACGTCGCCGTTGCGGGTTCGGATAAATTCGTCAAACAGTTCTTTCTGTAATTGTTTCATTTCTTTATACAACGCCGTCTGTTC
>Ga0099364_10013336_pt1 | contig 11042 bp, 10 predicted proteins | sample TergutTh196P3_FD_73070 | JGI IMG/M metagenome (GOLD analysis project Ga0099364, IMG submission 73070) | Microcerotermes parvus P3 segment gut microbial communities from Pointe-Noire, Republic of the Congo - Th196 P3 | ecosystem: Host-associated > Arthropoda: Insects > Digestive system > Gut ... | reverse complement strand
CCGGTGGTATAGTATTTCATGATAAGGGTATATATTCTAATGGATGGCGTTATTTAGAAGCAGCTTCTGTTGAGGCTGAGGTTAATGATGCTTCATGGGGTGCATATAAGAAAAAAGTAGGAGGCACCGGAACAGCAGTTGGTGCCGGCAAACGAAACACCGAGCTTATTGTGAATCGGCTAAAAGAATTAGGAGAAAAAAGGCGTGCTGCACAATTATGTGAGAGTTTAAGTTATGATGGTTATAGTGATTGGTTTTTACCAAGTAAGGATGAATTAAATTTAATGTACCATAATCTAAAAAGGATAGGGTTAGGCAAATTTAGTAATCGTAGTTACTGGTCTTCATCAGAACGCAATGATAATCACGCATGGCGTCAATCTTTTAGAGATGGTCTTCAAGAGAACAATGGAAAGGGTAATTCGTATTCTGTACGTGCCATTAGAGCTTTTTAATAATTTAGTATTTTGTTTTAACTCACAAATCAAAACACATTATCTTTGACTCTTTTCCATCATTATCTATACAGTTATCAAAAAAATACCAGCCTAATTTGGAATAATATAATAATAAATCAAATTCAGAATTATTACCTATAAAAAGATACAGTTTACTAAAATTAAAAGATTTTGCCTTTAAAACAGCCGAATTTACAAGTTGTTTTGATATACCCAAATTACGAAATTTAGGATAAACAAATAGAGAACCCATCCAAGGAGATAAATCTGGTCTGTTCCATAAGTTGTTCATTTTTAGTGAAACCATTCCGGCAGGTATACTGTCGTAAAGGGCAATTAAGGTAATAGGAAGCGATTCATTTTGTGAACGTTGAATGTATGAATTTACATTGACCGAAAAATCAATTTTACGTTCACTATACCATTGAATATGTGACCAATATGCAAAAATAGGAGCATATTGAGGATATTCATTTAAAGTTTTTATTGAAATTTTATTATCCATATAATATATTATCGATATAAAGGTGCGGTATTCACATGAAAAAAATATTAATATTTTTATTTATTAGTTTTGCAGCTCAACTATATGCATCTGAACTTGATTTTAAAAATAATTTACAGCTATATATAAATTCACGCATAAATTGTAACGATATTAAGGCATTTGAAATTCTCAATAAAATTTTTAGCGATAGTTCACAACATCTGGCATCGTCAATATTGTTGAATGAGGTAGTTAAATCTTCAAATAATCTTGATATTGAATTAGTTAACTCGCTTTTAAATACATATAAAAACACATTAAGCCATAGAGATTTGGCATATAATACAGCTGTTTCAAAAATTGGGTTAACCGAAAATCGAGATTTAATATACGATATAATCAAACCCATAAGATTTTGGAAAGTGAGCGAACCATATTTTCAAGATGGTCAAGCAGATGACGAATATGTGTTTGAGCCCGAATACAATTTGCAATCTTTAAACAATGCCCGCCGAACAATTCTTCAAAATGGTAGTATAGAATTATCACTTGAAGACTTGGTATATCCCTTAAAAGGAACAGTTTATATAGCAACTTCACTATTAACTGAAATTCCCATAAATGTTAGAATAAGAGCCCAAGAACCGTATAGATTATTTGTAAATGGAAGACTAATTCTTATAAACGAAGGTGAAAAATTTTCATTTTTCAAAATAGTGAGATTGAGCGGTGCCGATAATATAAATTTACTTATAAAGACGGCTGCATCGAGCAAACAAAGAATATCGGCAAATATTACCGATGATAATGGTAATTTAGTAGAACCAAGATATACCGATCAATTAGTAAATTATCCTATTTTATGGGATGAAGTATTTGAAAAGCAGTATGAGTTCTTGCACAATAAAATTACCGTGTCTAATGACTCAAATGAAAAAGCATTGTGGTGTGCACTTCTAGGATATTACCAAGAAGGTATAATAACAAATCCCACAGGGTTTTTAAAAGCATATAAAGAAACAGGTAATGAAAAATATAAGCTCTTATATATCTATTCAAACTTGAAATCCAATGAAAAAGAATCACGTAATTTGTTTATAGATTTTTCTCAAACATGTAGCGATGAAACTAAAAATTATCCTCTATATCGATACATGGAACTTGTCCTTTTAGGTAAAAATCTCAATAAAGACGAATACTCCCAGACAATAAAAAATCTTTCTGGTACATTAGATAAATCCATAGAGGCTGCCATGTTTTTTCTTGAAACTTATGATGAGCTTAAATACGACAAAGAGTTTATAGATTTATATACAAAGTATTCTGAAAGCCTTAAAAGAGTTGGCGATATTAAAGCGGCAATGGTAAAATTTTATTCATCGAGAGATCTTAATGTATTTGCTCAAAAAGCTCATGAATATTTATCGCATAGAAATGACCTTGTTCTTACAAGAATGCTTTTAGATTATTACAAGCAGGCGGAATTAAACGAAGAGGCTATTAGTTTTATAAACAAATACAACTTAGAAGAAATATATCGCCTTGAATACGGAGAATTTCTTATGGCAGCAGATAGAAATGAAGAAGCCCGCAATGTATTTTTATCGGGCATAGCTAATACCGCCAATCCTGAATTTTATAAAAAAATGGCCGAACTTGAATCAAAAGAGGGCGAAGATCCTTTTTTATATATAATGAAGTATGAATCTATAAAAAAAGAAAACTCTTTAGATTAAACTTTTTTAACCATTTTTGACTTATTGAGTTCTTTAACTCTTTTAATACGTTTTTTAGCACGTTTTCTTTTTTCTCTTGGATTGTATTGTTTTCCCATTAAATTCTCCAAATATTGTATTATTAGCTAATTGAAAAATAAGTTATATTATTGTCAAGCATTTTTTTAATGTGTGCTTGAGTCCAAAATATTTGCAAATAAACACCAATCCAATTATACCATGCCATACAAAACCCATTTTGTCAAGCTTTTTTTATCAGCCAAATGAGTAAAGTATTTTTATTTTTATTGACAAAAAAACGACCCCCCAGCTATATTTGTATTTGATGGTATGTATGCAAAATCTGAAAATGCGGTTTCGGCTTATGCCAAAGTTAACCTAAATCTTGAGGTTTTAAACCTTAAAACTGACGGTTACCACAATATTTTTTCGGTAATGGCGCATATAAACCTTAGTGATCTTTTAAAACTCGATAAGTTTATAATAAGAGAATTTAGCGATATTAAAATTGCGATAAAGCCAATAAAGGGCACTTTTTCAAATGTGATTGAAGAGCTTCCTGTTGAGAAAAATTTGATTTTTAAAGCAGCTCAAAAATTGAGTGCCAAGTCAAACAAGGCTTTTGAAGCCCAATTTTCTATATGCAAGAATATTCCGGCAGGAGCCGGATTAGGCGGAGGAAGTGCAAATGCTGCTGCAACCTTGATTTTATTGTGCAAGGCTATGGATATTCCGATTTCTTATGTTAAGGATTTTGTGGATGGTATAGGTGCAGATGTTCCTTTTGCTTTATGCGAGGGAACAGCTATATGTGAGGGAATAGGAGAAAAAATTACACAATTACCTGCAATACTTCCGCATTTTGTATTACTTGTTAACAATGGGTATCATATCGATACACAGTGGGCATATAAGCAACTCAATAGAAGCAGTAAACCTAAATTTGATGAAAGTGAAATAGCACAAAAAAAAGAAAAAATACAAAGAGCTTTCAATGATAAAAATTGGAATGATTTCTTTGATTTGTGTACTAATGATTTTGAAAAAGATGTATTTTGTAAATATCCGGATATAGCTTTTGTAAAAGAAAAGCTCATTGAATATGGTGCAAATTTCTCTATTATGACCGGTTCGGGTTCTACGGTGATTGGATTATTTTCTGATGAAGATAAGGCAAACATCGCAGTTGAAAAAATGCGAAACACAAATAAGTGGGTATATCTCACTAAGTTTGTTTAAATAAATGTTTCTATTATGAGGCGTAGCCAAGTGGTAAGGCACCGGGTTTTGGTCTCGGCATTCCAAGGTTCGAATCCTTGCGCCTCAGAATTTTTTATTTTAGTTAACATTTAGGTTTTAACTATTTGTATTGAATCGTCAAAACCTAAATGAGATAGGTATATCATGCACAATAGTACAATGAAACTTTTTTCCGGGTCATCTAACGTGGCTTTAGCTCAAGGAATAGCAAAATATCTGAGTACAGATCTTTCTCCAATAGAGCTTAAGCGTTTTAAAGATGGCGAAATATCTGTCAAACTGAAAGATAATGTACGCAGTCAAGACGTGTTCATTATTCAGTCGACATGTACTCCTGCAAATGATAATATTATAGAATTACTTCTTATAATAGATGCTGCACTAAGAGCATCAGCAGGCAGAATTTCTGTTGTTATGCCTTATTTTGGATATGCCCGCCAAGACAGAAAGGTTGAACCAAGGGTTCCAATATCGGCAAAGGTTATGGCTAATATCATTCAAGCTGCCGGTGCTAATAGAATAGTTACAATGGATTTACATGCCGATCAGATACAGGGCTTCTTTGATATACCTGTAGATAATATGTTTGCCAGTCCTATTGCACTTGATTATTTGAGAGCTTTGAGAATAAGCGATTTGGCAGTAGTTTCTCCTGATACCGGTGGGGTAGAGAGAGCAAGATTTTTGGCAAAAAGTTTAAATGCAGGTTTAGCTATTATAGATAAACGAAGACCTGAAACAAATGTTTCAGAAGTTATGAATGTTATTGGTGATGTTAAAGATAAAAACTGTATATTGATTGATGATATGGTAGATACCGGAGGGTCTATATCTAAAGCATGTATTGCTCTAAAAGAATGCGGAGCTTTAGATGTTTATTGTTTGTTTACTCATGCTGTATTATCGGGTGATGCGGTTGCAAAGATGCAAGCGGCCGGTTTTAAAGAAATAATAACAACCAATACAATTCCCATTAGAGAAGAAGTTATGGGTTCTCATTTAACCATACTATCTATTGCACCTCTTGTGGGAGAAGCTATAAGAAGAATACACAATGGTGAATCAATTAGTTCACTATTTGTTAAATTATAAAAATACAATGTAGAGGTAAGAAATGCAAGCTAAAGTATTAGAAGCTGAATTGAGAACAGAAACAGGAAAGAATGCAAGCAGAAGATTGAGAAGTAAAGGTCTTATTCCTGCTGTGATTTATTCTCATGGGAAAGCTGAAGATATTCAAATTGACTCTAAGGAGTTTTCAAAACTTTTTAAAGGTAGAATATCAGAAAGTGTTTTATTTAATTTAAAAATAAGCAATAAAGAAGAGCAAATGGCATTTGTTAAAGATATACAATTTGATAGTGTTACCGATTCGGTAGTTCATCTTGATTTGTATAAAGTCACAAAAGGCGAGAAAATTCATACTCATTTGTCACTTGAAATAGTTGGAACCCCAAAAGGAATAAAACTTGGCGGACAGCTTGAAATTCATGATAGAACAATTGATGTTGAGTGTTTACCAACAGATCTTCCGGAAAAGTTTACTGTAGATGTATCTGAACTTTCACTTAATGAAGCTATATATGCTAAAGATTTGAAATTAGGTGATGCTATTAAATTGACTTCAAATCGTGATGCAGTTATTGCAATTGTTCACTCTAAAAAGAAAGAAGAGCCTGTAGCAGCTGCGACACCAAGTGAAAGTACTGATGAATAAATGAGGGTATGAAAATATATTTTCGAGAGGGTCGTGTTTGAAATTAATAGTTGGTTTTGGTAATCCGGGAGAAAGATATTCTAATAACAGACAGAATATAGGTTTTAAAGTAATCGATATTGTGGGTAATAATGAGAGTATCGATGTTAGGGTTAAAAAGAAAAAATCTATAATAGGCACCGGTGTTATTTTGGGGCAAGATGTGATATTGCTTAAACCCCAAACATTTATCAATTTGATAGGCGAATCTGTATTGTACATAGCTTCTTCTTTAAGAATTCCTGCAAGAGATGTAATCTGTATTGTTGAAGATCCCACTCTTCCTTTGGGTGAAATACGTGTAGATTATGTGCGTTCTAAGCTTGATCACGAGGGGGTTAAGTCTATGGAGGTTGCACTAAAATCTGATAAATTTAGCAAAATTCGGGTTGGCGTATCCGAGAAACCCGAAAAAATGACTATGGAAAATTATTTGCTTCAAGATTTTACTTTGGATGAACATTTGGTGCTTATAGATGTATTAAACAAAGCCGAAGAAGTTGTAAAAATGCTTTTAACTCATTCTATTGAAGAAGTTCAAGATAAATATAATCCCGAAGGTGCCATAAGAATTAAAAAACGAAAAGTCGAAAAAATTCGCTACGATCACAAAAGAGGTGAAAGTGTTATTAAACCTAAATGAAAGTTAGGGATTAGTTTTAGGTTTAACAGGAAACTTTTTTCTATATTTCAAAAACAACAAACATATTGTTAAAGCGCTTATTAACAATACAAAGGCAGCCCCCGGTAATATGTATTTTGCTGCTCCTGCTAAGCATATTATAACGAACACTACTGAAAACGTTTCTTTTTGGATTAAATATTTTGTGGCTTTGGCAAATTTTACCAAAAAATCATTCGGTGGAAGTTTTCTTAAAAAATGGCTCTCAAATGCAAGAAGAGATCCCGAATCGGTTCTTGTGCTTATAAAACGCAGCATTGTGCTTACAGCTAAAGCTAAAGAAGTGAAAAGTACTATAGTTGAAATAAGAGGAATCAATCCGCCAACTTTAACAATACTAAGATAAGAAGAAGCTATAAGAAAAAGTAAGAGAGTTAAATTATCTCCAAATGTATCTAAATATCCACCGAGTTTTGTAAATTTAAAAGAATACTTTGCAATTTCTCCATCAATGCCGTCAAATATAGATGCAGTTTGAAACAATAATCCCGATATTGCCATATATATATATTGTAGTTTACCGGAATATTCATGGTTTGCTGCTAAAAACATAAAGTATGCACTTAAAACACCTATACCAATATTTACAACTGTTAGATAGTTAGGATGTATTCTCGTTTTTACAAGTAAACGGCTTATGGGAGTTGAAACTGCTTTATTGATGTTTCTCGATATAAAACCGCTGGTTCCGTCTAATATAGTTTGAACAACCTTGTTGGTTGATCTTTTAATATCGAGTTTTTTTGTTATAGTAAATATATCGTCTGAAAAAATAGGCATAAAAATGTTTGATTGTTTTTTAAAGTATTTATTAAAATCCTTAAAATAATGCAACTGCAAAAAAATGTTTGAACATATAACAAGCGAAGATTTCGGATACACCAATTTTGAATTTACAGGTTCAATTTCTATTCTAAATTTCTTGATGTGTTTTTTTATATGTTTTTCAAAAAATACCTTTTCGCCTTGGGATGTATTTAAAATTATTCTTTTAAATCCGGCTTTTATTAAAATCATTATATTTCGTTCAAGAATATATAATCCTGTAATTTTATTGTGATAGTTATAAGTTTCTTTTGAGTTTATAATTGCGGTCGTTGGTATGTTCATATCAAATCCTGTAAATTTTATTCTAACTCAAATCAATTTGATATATAAAATTATTCAAGAATATTTTATATATTTACCTTTTAGGATACTTGTTATCTTGTCGAAGAGTTCTTAAAGCATATATTCTTATTTGTGGATTTCTATTTGCTAAATTGTTTACAATTACTTCTCTTACAATAGGGTCCAACGCATATCCTGAAACTGCATTAAAACATGCGATTAGCAAGTTTTCGGGTATATTGCTTTGAATTATTACCGATTTTATTGCATTATAAATATCAGGATCATAAAATGGAATATTATATAATGCGGCACGTTTTACCGAATTTACCGGATCTAAAATGCCGTTAACTAAAATATGTCTCAGTTGTTCTTTATCTGAAGAAAGTGCTATTCTATTGATCGATTTATAAGCGGCCTCTCTAATTAACCAATCATCAGATTCGACAGCTTCAATCAATAGTGGAATAGATCGTCTTTCTTTTAAGATGCCCAACGAAATTATGGCTTCCCATTTGACATTATCGTTTACATCTTCTTGAGCTATGGTAATAATGCGGCTATTTGTAGAAAGCTTGTTTAATTCAGTTAACATATAAACAGCTTGAACTCGCACTAATGCTTGTTCGTCAAAACTTGCTTGAAGAATCAGTTGTTCTGATTCGGGAAGTTTTTGGTATTCTTTTACATTGTATAATTTATCAAGTCCCGATAATCTTACACTCCAATTATCTGATGCGAGATCGGCTTCTATTTCACTCAAAAGCTGAGGATTTTTTTTGAAAGCCGATTTAGTTGTAAAAAAACATGATGTATTAATGAATACAATAATGATTATACATAATGGAATATGTTTTTTTGAGCAAATCATCTAACCCCATAAATTAAGTTATATTGTTTATGAAATTTTCCTACACGAACGATATAATAATTTGTTTCTCTAAAAGGAACAAATTCGGTAAAATAGTCCATATCTGTAGTGTCTATTGTTTTTCTCCATTTATCTACATGCCCCGGTCCTGCATTGTATGCGGCTTTGATAAAAATAGTATGCTGATTGTTAAAAAATCTGTTTAACCATGCGATATACGATGTTCCAAACTTAATTGAAATTTCGGGATTTGTAAGTGAATATTCTGATATTTTAAGATGTCTAGCCACATCGGCTGCTGTTGCGGGCATTAACTGCATTAAGCCTGTTGCCCCTGCCGATGAAACTGCTTGATGACTGAATAGAGACTCGGCTTTAGTAATTGCATAAATTAAGTTTTCAGGAACAGAAAACTCTCTAGAAGCAGATTTTACAAAAGGCTCAAATCCTTGTGGAATAATTGCCTTAATTGAGGTTTCACCCATTAGAGCCAAATTCTCTTTTATTGACATTGCTCTCATAAGTTTTAACATATTAGAAAGGGCTAATCCGGGATGATTAAATTCAATAGAAAATTTTGTTAGGGTTCCATATTTAATTTCATTAGAGTCGGTATTTTCGGGAATATAATCTAATGTTTTATTTATATACTCACTTGAACCTATTGCAAAAAATTTTCTTGTTTCAGAAAAAGCTGTTCTTGTTGTTTTTGTGATATTATTTTCTAGATTATTATAAGGATTTGTTATAAATGTCGGAAGTGATGCCTTTCGATTTTTAGTTTCATTTTTATCGGCACCGGTAAAGAACATTAAATTATGCAGAAAAAGTATTCTATCTATGTTGCCTGATTTTTTTGCATCTTCAAAAAGTTTTTTAAGGTTATCCTTTGAGTGTGCTTCTTTTAATGTATCGAGTACCGCCCACGAATAGACTGAGTTGGGATGTTTGCTAATTAGATTACTTAATGCTTCTTCGGCAGCACTTGCATTGTTTTCTTTAGAGAAAATCTTGTAGAGCCAGAAATAGGCTCTAGCTGAATAAGACCCATCGGATGAAGCGTTTACCGACTTTAGTAAAAGCTGTTTGGCTGCTTCATTATTTCTTTCTTTTAGTTCATGTCTTGCCATGAGCCAGAACATGCGTTGTATTTCTAAAGGGTCTCCATTTAATGATATATATTCATCATAATATCTTTTATAAAGAGATGAATTGTTTCTTTCGTATATGTTTCCTGCTCGAAGCAATGCTTTTAGTCTTAAATCTTTGTTTTGAGATGACTTTAACATATCATAATACTGAATTGAGGCATTTCTGTTGGATGCTCTTAGTTCTTCGGCAAAGAAAAAAAGCATGTTTTGATATTCATAAGAATCTTTTGTATAAATGTTTAATACTTCAAATGCTGCTTGTTGATTGTTTCTTATAAGAAGCCTTATTCTATTTTGGATATGCTCGGTCTTGCGAGAATTTGCATTTACCATAGCATTTAAAGTTCTCGCTTCGTTAAAGTTTTTATTTTTAATGAGAGCTGTTGTTGTTGCTATAAGAACATCTTCTGATATATTAATTTTGTTATCGCTTGCAAGGCGATGAATTCTTTGAGCTGCTAATCCTGCCCGCCAAATGCTTGGGTTTAATTCTAAAATAGACATATAATCTTTTATTGCCAAGCTATGATTTGAATTTTTTTCATAAAGCCCGGCTCTTCTCATGTATAGCTGCGATTGAGCTATTTTTGAATTTGTTTTTTTTAGTTTGGCAGATAATAATTGAACAGCTTCATCGTCTTTTTTTTGTCCAACAAGAGAGGAAACAATTGTTAAAGTAGTCTCAACTGAAACTCGATGCGAAGAGTTTCCTGCCAGTTTGGCTATTTTTATTGCGTATTCATATTCTTTATGTTGAAGAAAAATGGCAGCTATTTCATTAACGGCATCATCATAATAAGGTGATTTTGGGTTAGTTTTCTTTAGAAAAGAATAAACAGGTTGTGGGTAAAGTTTGGTATCACCTGATTTGTGCGATTTATATGCCGAATCGGCAAAATATCTAAGTGCCGATCTTAAATTATTCTGTTTTTTGTATGTAATGCCTAAAAGAAAATTTTCTTCAGGCGATGCCGGATTGGGCGAAAGCTGTTTGATTATTTGCTCCGGTGTTGAATAAAACCCCAATTTGGAAATATCCGCATGATCCTTCGCCGATGAATTGCACGCAAATAAAAGTATAATAATGAAAAAATATTTATGACGCATAGAGTACCTTTTTTTAACATTGTGAATTGGCATAAATTCACCTCTAAAAGCTAACAGAACCAGTGTGCTGTAAAGTTCTTTTTTGACAACTAAGAAATATTTTTGAATCGGTATATTTAAAATTATCACATTTAGAAGCCATAAATGTCAGAGTGTTTTTTTTCTAGAGACTGTTTTTGGGAGTATAGTAATTTTCATTCCAAGCTTATCAAGAGCATTCAAAACAGTCTCTATATTTGGTTTACGTTTGCCGGAAAAACTCTTGTAAAGCCCTTCACGGCTAACACCCATTTCTGCTGCCATGCGATTAATGCCTCTAGCACGAACTACATCACCTATTGCACAAATTAGACCGGATGGATTATTTTCTTCAAGGGCAACTTGAAGATATGCGGCTATAGATTTTTCATTATCGAGATAATCA
>Ga0099364_10013335_pt1 | contig 11042 bp, 9 predicted proteins | sample TergutTh196P3_FD_73070 | JGI IMG/M metagenome (GOLD analysis project Ga0099364, IMG submission 73070) | Microcerotermes parvus P3 segment gut microbial communities from Pointe-Noire, Republic of the Congo - Th196 P3 | ecosystem: Host-associated > Arthropoda: Insects > Digestive system > Gut ... | reverse complement strand
CCCTGGCAGCATCATGCGCCGCGGCGTTGACGATAAGCTCCACCTGGCACTGCGGCGCGCCTTGCGGGGAGTAGTCCGGCTGGCGCACTACCAGATGGCGCAAAAACCCCTTATCGCCATCCCAGGCGCTCAGCGCGTTTTTCTGTACCCAGCGGCGGGTGAACGCAAGAAGCGCCGCCAGCGAGGAACGGGCCAAGGCACAGTCGCTGACCTGGATGATCCGGCGCGTAGCCCGGCGTTTCAGGCCGAGGACAACACCGCCGTCTGCGTCGGGGGCGAAGGCGAATTCCACTTTGTTGCGGTATCCGAGCGGCTTTGGGGAAGGGACGGCAGGCCTGACGAGGCTGTCCGCCGCTTCTCCCAACACCCCGATTCGCCTGAAGCTTTCCCGCAGGTGGCGTTCTTTCCAAAGCAGTTCTTCCGCGTAGTCAAGGCCAGGCCAGGCGCATCCGCCGCATTCGCCCTGATGCGGGCAGTACGGAGGCGCGGTCTTGGCTGCGGGAGCCAGTATTTCCAGGACTTCGGCCTGGGCAAAAGCGCTTTTCAGCTTGGTGATCCGGGCACGGACAGTCTCGCCCGGCAATCCCCGATCCAGAAAGACGACAAAGGAATTCAGCCTGGCGACGCTCCCGCCGTCCAGGCTGAGATCATGGGGGATCAGTTCAAGCACGTCACCAAGCGCTACGGCCATAGGGGGTTTTTGGCGGGCCTGCGACCCCACGGCAATCCGGCAACAGCTTGCCGCCAAATTGGGCTTGTAGCGCGCGTCATTCTTCGGCTTTGTCCTCCTCCTCCTTCGCGCCCTTCTGCTTGGGCGGAGGCGGTGGCGCCATGTGGACGGAACCATCGGAACCGACCATGCTGAGCGCGCGCGCTGGGCAGGCTTAGACGCAGGCGGGAAGTTTTTTGCCTTCGCTTATGCGCCAGGCCTTGCACATGTCACAACGCACGGCGACATCCTTGCGGGCGCGTTGGGCCATGGTTTCCTCGTCTTCACCGGGCATGCCGATGCTTTCCATGTCGATGGCGCCGTAGGGGCAAACCTGGATGCACATTTTGCAGGCCGCGCAAAACTGTACGCGCATGGTGATTTCGCCGTTCGCTTCCTGCTGGAGTGCGGTCATGGGGCAAACCTCCACGCAGGGCGCGGGAACGCACTGGTGGCAGCGCACGGTGGTTTTGAAAGCTTCTTCCTTGATGACGCGCACGCGCGAAACCAGCTCGTCGCGGCGTTTCATGGCTTCTTTGAAGGTCAGGCCATGGTGCGCGGCGATGCAGGCGATTTCACAGCGGCGGCAGGCGCGGCATTTATCGGGTATGGCTTCTATGCGGTAGAGCGGTTCATCACTCATATGTGCGTCTCCTGTTCAGAGTCAGGGCGTTCGGCGCTGAGGCTTTGTATGGTGCATCCGTGTCCGCCCTCAAAATCCAGATCCGCGCTCCGGCAGCGCGGGCAGAAAAAGGAGCGGCTTGCCAGTTCAAATGCGTGTCCGCAGCTTTGACAGCGCGCGGGCAAGTGGGCGCTCGTAATCTTCAGGGCAGCCCCCTGCGCGACGCTGCCTTCGGCCAGCAGTTCAAAGCAGGCGCTTAAACTGTGCGCTTCCACAGCGCTCAAAAGTCCGACCTGCAGGTGTATGTCCGTGATGCGCGCCACTTTGTGGCGGCGCGCCTCTTCGCGCACAATGCGCAGAATGCCGGCGGCAAGAGCCGTTTCATGCACCTTAGCGTTCCGTACAGGACACGCAAGGGTCAACGCTGTTGGTAACCAGCGCCACATCCGCCACCGTGGCGCCTTTCATCATCACGCCCAAGGCTTCCCAATTCATATAGGAGGGAACGCGCCATTTGAGGCGAACCGGATGGTCGGTGTCGTTGGTGTGAAGATAATAGACGAGTTCCCCGCGCGGGGCTTCCGCGCGCACGATTGCCTGGCCGGACTTGATCTGGCGCATCCGGGCGACCAAGGGGCCTTCGGGAAGCTGCGCGCAGCACTGGCGGATGAGGCTTATGGCTTCAAACAGCTCGTTGAGGCGCACCTGGGCGCGTGAATACACACAGCAGCCCTGTTCGGTAATCATCTTGAAGGACAGGTGTGGGTATGCAGCGTAGGGAGAATCCTTGCGCACGTCCATTTCCAGTCCGGAACCGCGCGCCACCGGGCCGACCACGCCAAGGGCGCGGGCGTCCTGCGGCGGCAACAGGCCGAGACCCTTGGTGCGGCCGCGCACCATGGGGTCTGTGGTGTAAATGTCGCGAATTTCCAGGCTGGCGTCTTCCACCTCCTGCAGGCGCGTGATGATATATTTGATCATCTCGGCATCCACATCGTATTTGACGCCGCCTATGCAGTTCGCGGACAGGTTCATGCGGTTTCCGAACACCGTCTCTTTGATGTCCTGCATGGCTTCGCGCACCTCCATGACGTGCATGAAGAGCGACTTGAAGCCGATGATGTGCGCCTGGATGGCCAGGTTGAACAAGTGCGAGGCCACGCGCTTGATTTCTTCGGCCAGGACGCGCAAGTAGCGCGCCCGTTCGGGAATGTCGATTCCAAGCAGGCATTCCACAGCCATGCAGTAGGCAAAAGGATGGCTGTTTGAGCAGAGCGAACAGACGCGTTCGGTCAGCGTGGTGTTCTGGAACAGGTTGCGCTGGGTGGCCATGGCCTCCATGCCGCGATGCACATAGCCGGCGGTCAGTTGCACGTCCTGGATGAGTTCGCCGTCCACGCTGAGATGGAAATACACCGGCTCCTCAAGGGCCACATGCACGGGACCCAGAGGAAGGGTGAAGCTACTGGGGGCCGGGGGCGCGGGGGTATGGACGCTCATGTGCTGGCCTCCTTGTTCTGGGCGCTTTTTTGCTCGGCCTGGCTCCGGTCTTTCAGGATTTTTTCCCACAAATCCGTGGTGCAGGCGCCGTTCATCATGATGGACAGCGGCACGGCTTCGCCGAGGATGCCTTCCTCAATAGTCTCATCCAGGAACAGGCGGCGGGGGTTCGGATGCCCTTCCAACTGCACGGCGTAGAGTTCGCGCATTTCGCGCTCATGCCAGTCGGCGTTTGGAAAGATGGGCGTGATGGAATCCACGGCAGGCCATTCCTGATCAAGGGTCACGGTAATGGTATAGGTGGTGTTTCTGCCGACCACAAAATGGTAGGCCACGTCCTGCGCCGAATCAGTCAGAACCTTTTTGTTGTAGGCCGTGATCGTGGTCAGACGCGCGCCCTCGGCGGCCAGATGCTCGGCGGCTTTGGGCAGTTGTTTGGGCGTGAGCAGATGATACCAGCCGTAATCATTGCCGTAGGGGTCTGTGGTCCAGTACGCGCCTTCGTTCTTGTCGCTCAACTCGGCCAAGGCCGCGTCAAGCTTCGGGTGTTTCGTTGTGTTCATGCTTTGCTACCTCAAGGAGATGCTTCTTGGCGTCTTCCACCTGACGGCATTTGGGACACAGGCGGACAACGTGTTCAGGATCGAAATCTTTGCCGTGGGGAGCATACAGTTTTTTCGCCACAGCAGGCGGCAACTGGCGCATTTTAACACCGCAGACGGCACAACTGACATATGGCACAAACTGCCGCTCCAGCCACTCGAACTTCTGCTCCTGGGGATGGGCGTTATGCCAGTCGTTGGAAAGGGAGGCGGCCTTGACCGGGCAATACACGCGACAGTTCGCGCAGAGGCAGCAGGAGTTGTGCCATACGGTAATGTCGAAACCGGACTGATCCGCGCGTTGTCCGATACTGATGGCTCCGGATGCGCAGACGTGCTTGCAGATGCCGCAGCCCATGCAGAGTTCGGGGTCTATCTTCACCTTGCCGCGAAAACGCGCCGGCGGGATGAAGGTTGGCCCCAAGGGATAGGGATCGGTGGTCGGGCCGCTCAAGACGTTTTTGAAAAGAACTTTTAAGAAACCCACCATATCAGCCCCCCACACGCTTGAGCCAGATGTCGCGCGCCAGAAGCACCCCTTGCAGAATGGATTGGGGACGCGGCGGACAGCCGGGGATGTTGACGTCAATAGGAATGTAGCGGTCAACCGGGCCTTCGATGGGATAGCCTTCGCGGAATATGCCGCAGGAAATGGGGCATATGCCGACAGCCACCGTCACCTTGGGGCTGGGTATTTCATCCCAGACCCGAAGCACTCTGTCCTTGACCTTGGCGGTCAATGGGCCGGTGATGAGCACCACGTCCGCGTGGCGCGGGCTGCCGCAGTATTTGCAGCCCAGGCGTTCCACATCGAAGCGGGGGATACAGGCCGTCGTGGCCAACTCCACGTCACAGCCGTTGCAGGACCCAGCGTTGATGCGAAAGAGCCAGGGAGAGCGCACGGAAAGTCGTTTGAGCAGGTTCACCGCAGTCTCCTTACAGTTACATAAACCACACCAGGCCGAGGCTTATCAGCGACAGCACGGCGGGATATTTGAGATAAAACCAAAAAGCCTGATCCACGCGGAAGCGCCCCGTTGCGGCCTTGACCACGGTGAGCGACACCACCATCAGCCCGAAGCACTTGAACACGAACCAGAGGAGATTCAAAATGGCGCTGTCGCTGATCGTGCCCGGAAAGAACATGGCGACGCCAAGCCCGAGCACAACGAAGGTTTTTAACGCGGAACCCAGTTGGTACAGGGCCAGGGGCGGGCCTCCATACTCCAGCAGCGGGCCTTCAATGATTTCCGTTTCCGCTTCGGGGATGTCAAAGGGCACAACCCCCATTGTTCCAGGGAGGAACATCAGATACGCGACCAAGGCCGGGATCATGACCGGGTTGAAGCCCAACTGCCCCACATCCCTCTGGTAGCGCACCACTTCGGCCAGGGAGAACTCCACCCCGGTGCCGATGCCCTTGCCGACCAGCATGGCCACAGTCAACAATATGCAGAGCAGCGGAATCTCATAGGCCAGCATCAGTACCATTTCGCGGGAAAAACCCACCGCGCCGAAGGGCGAACTGGAGGCGGAACCGCCGATCATCAGGGCGATGGCCGGGATAGGCAGCAGATAGAAGATGACCAGCAGATCGCCCGTGTTCACAAGTCCCTGGTATACGCCCGGGATGGGAATGAAAGCCGCGCATACGGCCATGCCTGTGAAGCCTATAACCGGCGCCATGAGAAAAGCCGTTCTGTTCGCGGTTCCGGGGATTATCGTTTCCTTGGTGAGGAGCTTGGCCAGATCCAGCCAAGGCTGGACCAGCGGCGGACCGATGCGGCGTTGCAAGCGGGCCTCCATGCGGCGGTCAAGCCCCTTGAAGAAAAGCCCCACCGCCAGGGCGAAAATCCCGCCGGGAAAGACCAGCATGTGCAGGAGCGCCCAAAGTGATTCCGTCATGGTAGTCTCTCCTTAACTGTGTTCTGCTTTTGGAGTGCGGCGCAGCAGGCCGCCCACCAGGCTGCCGAAGATGCTCGCCGTGTTCATGCGGCTTGTGGCCTCTTCCGGCGGAATGCCGCAGGTATGTATGTCGGTTGTGCGCTCGTTCGCCCGTACCAGACGCTGCAGGGCGAACCACGCGCCGCCGAAGGCCACGAACACCATAAGGGCGACAGTCGTGGCGTTCCAGGCGCCCGCGCCGGAAACAAGGCCCGTCAGAGCCACATGCAGCGTGGGCACACCGTATTCGGCCAGTATGCCGTTGACGGGCCAGAGCAGCAGGCCGGGGAAGATCCCGGTGATAACCGCGCCGGCCGACAGGATCATCATGGGCAGCAGCATCGCCTTGGGCGCTTCCTGTACCTGGTCGAGATCCTGGGCGGGCTGGCCCAGGAAGGCCGCATGCAGGAACTTGGCGATATAGGCCAGCGTAATGACGCTGCCGACCAGGGAAAGCAGGGCCAGGAAGGGTTCGCCGGCTTCCATCAGCGCATGGTAAATGATCCACTTGGAGGTAAAGCCGTTGGAAGGCGGCACGCCTACTACGGCAAGTCCCCCTATGGCGAAGGCCAGGAAGGTCAGCGGCATTTTGCGTCCTATGCCGCCCAGCGAGTCCAGGGTGTGGCGGCCCGTTTGCAGCATCACCGCGCCACAGACAAGGAAGAGCAGGTCTTTGAAGAAGACATGGTTCGCCACATGCAGCAGGCCCCCGGCCAGACCGAGGCTGTTGCCCGCGGCCACGGCCAGCACCATATAGCCTATCTGGCTTACCGTGGAATAAATGAAGATCAGTTTGAGGTCCGTCTGCAAAAGGGCTTGTACGGCAGCCATGATGATGGTTATGCCGCCTATCCACATGACCACATATTGAATGACGGCCTGGTGCTGCGCATCCAGCATGAGGCCCGCCATGAGCGGCCCGGAAAGCAGCAGGAAGAGTTTGACCAGCCCGAGGATGGCGCTTTTCAGCAGCACGGAGGATATGTAGCCGGAAACAGGCGTAGGAGCGAGCGCCGGATGCATCTGCCAGTCAATGCGGAAGGGCAGTTGCGCGGCCTTCATCACAAAGCCGATGGCCAGCAGGGCCACGGCTCCGGTTATCGCCAGCGGCCCAAGGGTCCCGCCCAGGGACATGGCGGCCACCTTGGCGGAAAGCGGGAAGGCGGGGCCAAGCACGGCAATCCCCACAAAGATAAAGCCAGCCCCCAGAACATTGAAGAAGAAGTACTTGAAGGCTTCTCGCAAGGCTTCGCGGGTGGCTTCATGGGCGATGGCCAGATACAGTGCCCAGGAACTCATGATCTCCCAGAACAGGAAGAAGCTGAACAGGTATTGGCTGGAGGCGATGCCGATAAGGCCCGCGCACATGCAGCAGAAAGCGGCATAAAAGCGCCACTGCTGATGGCTGTGGTGCAGATAGCCCACGGCGTAGGCCATGTTCAGCGCGCCCACCAGAGGCACTACCAGGGCGAAGGCATAGGACAGCGTGTCCATCTCGCGTCCGGCTATGCCCACATACAGGGCGGTGGCGAGCAGCACGGCGACAGCCGACCAGCCGGCGGCTGTCGGGCGTCCGCGCAGCAGGATGGGCAGCAGCGCGCCCACGAAGGGCAGCACCACGAAGCCGGGCCAGGTCACGGTGATGGAATTGAAGATGTCTCTGGCTTCGGGTGGAGCGACAAAGATGGAGGAAGCCACAGGCTCCACCAGCTTGATGAGAAGCTGCGGCGCCAGGCCGGGAACGATGGCGCATACGGCCAGCAGCGTCAAGGCCAGGCGGATGACGAGAGGCGCTTCTTCGACCTTTGCGGCTCCCGCGGGGCGCTCCTCAAAGACCAGCACACGCAGGATGCGCGTGTAATATATGAGGCCCACCATGCTGCCGAGCAGGATAAGCGCAGCCATTCCCGTGTGTCCGGCGGAAACGCAGGCCTGGATCATCAGGTATTTGCTCATGAAGCCGCCGAAGGGGGGCAGGCCCATGATGGCGATAAGGCCTACCACCATACAGGCGACCGTCCAGGGCATTTCCTTTCCAAGACCCGCCAGATCCGAGAGCTTGCGCGAACCGACGCGCAGAATCAGCGCGCCCGCGCCAAGGAAGAGCAGGTCTTTCATAATGGCGTGGTTGACCACATGCGCGAGCGCGCCCACTGTGGCCAGATAGGTGCAAAGGCCCAGCACCAGCGTGACTTCGCCAAGCTGGCCGAGGGTCGAATACGCGAGCATGCGTTTGATGTCTTCCTGGCGCAGGGCCATCAGTTCGCCGTAAACCAGGGTCAGGGCGCCCATCAGGGTGATGCAGTAGCCCATCCAGGTGAAGTCGGCGGGGCCGGCCAGACGCATGGTTGCCGGGCCCATCAGGCTGAAGAAGAGCAACATGCCGAAGACGCCCATCTTGGTGATGACTCCCGAGAGCGGGCCGGACACCGAGGAAGGCGCGGCCGGGTGCGCATCGGGAAGCCAACTGTGCAGCGGCACAAGGCCCGCTTTGACGGCAAAGCCGATCAGGACGAGAGCGACGGCGAACTTCAGGGTCTGGGGCGGCAACGCGGCGCTTACGGCGCTTACCGCGCCCATGAGCGTCTGATCGCCGCCGAGAAGCATGAGGCCGGGCAGCATCAAAAATGCGCCGCCCGCGCACATGACATAGTATTTGAGCGCGGCGTTGAAGGAGGTATGATCGCCTTCATGCGCCACCAGAAAATAGGAGGCGAAGGTCATAAGCTCCCAGTAGCCGTAAAAAACGCCTATATCCGAGCTTGTGACGATGCCCGCCAGCGAGGCGAAGGTCAGCAGCAGGAAGAAATAATAGGCCGTCAGCCTGTGGCTGTGCGCCATATAGCCCACGGAATACAACGCGACCACAAAACCTATTCCCGTAACCAGCAGCAGGAACAGATAGGGCAGGGGAGCCAGCGGAGAAGTGAGGGCGACGCCGAAAGCGCCGGCCATACATGCCACGCTGAGCCAGTCGCGCAGACGCGCGTTGAACAGGCCTGCGGCTGCCGTCACAAATGCGCCGGCATACAGGACCAGGGCGGCGGGATGCCAGAATTCGCCGTGAATCTGGCTCAGGCCGACAAATTCCCCCACCGCTTCGGTCAGGGGAGAACGCCACAGGCCCAGTACGGCCACCGTCAGACCAAGCAGCATTACGGACGCGCGCGTGTTCTGCAGGAGGGAAGCCCCCCCGAAACCGGGCGCGGGACCGTGCATGGCCCCTGTCGCCGCGCCGGACGATTCGGGACGATGGTCCTGTTCCAGACACACCTTTTGCACGGCTTCCACGGACAGCCAGATGAAGACCGTGGCGCAGAGGGCGGCGAGCATGGCAGCCCAGAGGCTCATATGCACAACGGCCTGGATGATGAAAGCGCGGCCTTCAGGCACCAGGAAGGGAGATCCCCCCAAGGCGGCCAGAAGTCCCAGTCCGAAGAGCCATGCCGTAAGAGGCTTGCGGGAAACCATGCCGCGCAGGGCCGGGGCCGTGGGTTCGATCCCTCCTTCGCTCATGGCGCGCAGGGCGGCAAAGGCAAGCCCGCGCGCGGCAAGCTGAAACAAGGCGAACAGCAAGGCTCCATGCGCGCCGGACGCGCCGCCGACGCCCAATCCCATGAAGATCAGGCCGCCATCGGCCACAGCCCCCCACATGATGAGAGACCGGTAGTTTCCCCGCTCTTTCATGGCGCGGTATGTGCCGTAAAGCAGGAACAGCGCGCCGGCCAGGAGCAGGAAGGAAAAGCCGGAAAAAAATTCTGAGGGTGCTGTCATGATCATCCCCGTTGAGCAGATTACTCTTGAAACGCCCGCTGATCATCCAGCGGACATGTTTCCCTGAAGAACGGCGCGACCGTCCTGTCAGCCGTTATACATGCTATCCTATAGAGACGCTTCTTGGCAAGGGGGTATTCGATTTTTTATCGTATATCCCAACAGCAGGGCGCTACCTATTTCAACTTTGCCCATGCGTGCATGCCTCCGGAAAGGACGCTGACGTTAGCGCATCCCTTTGTCTGGAACATGCTTGCGGCGATACTTGCGCGGTGACCGCTCTGACAGACAACAACGGTTTCCGCGAGAGGCTCCGGGCAGGATTTCTGCTCCAGTATTTGGGCAAACGGCATACCGACGGAACCTTCTATATGTATTTGCTGAATTTCTTTCGGCGTCCGAACGTCAATCAAGACAGGGGGGTCCGCTTCGGCAAGGCGCACGCGTATGTTGGACGCGGAAATATGCGGCAGGCTTTGGGTTTCCCGTCCGCTGAGCAGCCATTCGTGAAGACCTCCGTTAAGCCAGCCCTGCACATCCTTGTCGTACCCGATGCGCTGCAATTCCTTAAGTATTTCATCAAATGTTTTGCATGCGGGAAGGATAAGAACAATGGGGGTGCCGGGAGCAACCGTCACGCCGACCCAGCTGAGAAAGCTGTCAGAGGACGCGTCGACATGGATGCTGCCGGGGATATGAGCCGCGCTGAAAGAAAGGTCGTCCCGCAAATCCAGCACCACGCCTGTCCTGCGGAACCCATCCACTTCATCAGTGGAAAGAGCGTATTGCGCGGTAGTGCATTTGGGAATGATGGGGACGCTGACCATGTTGCCGGCGATAATGCCGGAAAAGCTCTGGGGACGTGCGGGCAGGTTTGAGAGTACGGCGCGTTTGAACTCCGCAACATCAGAAAACTGAAGCATATGGTTGGCAATTCTCTCGTAGCCGAGGGTGGAGGACGGCTTTGCGCTCATGCCATGCCCGCATAAGGAGCCCTGCCCGTGAGCAGGGTAGACCTCCAGATAGTCCGGCAACTGTCCCAGCTTTTTATACAGGCTGTCGTACAGATTCGCTATTTGTTCGTCTAAAATTTTTTCTCCGGGCAAGTCCGGCCTGCCTGTGTCCCCCACAAAGAGCAGATCGCCGGTCAGGATCATTTCAGGTTTGGAAGAACGCGCCAGATCGGAAACCAAAAGCGATATGGAATTAGGCGTATGACCGGGGGTATGCAGGATGTGTATAAACGCATTGCCGAAAGTGAACTCGTCGCCTTCTTTAACCTTTTTAGCTCCATAGCTGACAGGCGCGCTTTCGTGTATATAGATATCCGCCCCTGTTTCGGCGCGCAGTTGTTGAGCGCCGCTTATATGGTCGGCGTGAACATGGGTGTCAAAAATATGGGTGATCCGCATAGCGTGTTCTTTTGCAATGCGAAGATAGATATCCGTGTCCCGTCGCGGGTCTACCACGGTCATTACACCCGCCAGCGGGCAGCCGATGATGTAGGAAAAACAACCGAGACCTGGTGTTTTGATTTGTTCAAAATACATGGTAAAACCTCCGTGTGTGAGTTTGTTTTTTCTTGGTTTTGACAGTTACCTTTGGGCATATGGAGCGCAATCTCGCTTCGCCACGGCAGCTCCGCTTATTGGCCCGGCCGTTACGCCAGCGCGTTGAGGTCATATTCCCGCGTTTCCACAATTTCAGCTTCCAGCATCGCGCCGGGCTGCGCCTCCGGGCCGCTCACATAGGTGACGCCGTCGATTTCCGGGGCTTGCAGCCATACCCGGCCCGTATGCAAGCCGGGCCACTCGGGATGCACGGCATCCACCAGCACATGCATACGCTTTCCAGCCAGCGTCTCCAGCTTCTCCGCGCTTATTTCCTTCTG
>Ga0099364_10013334_pt1 | contig 11042 bp, 6 predicted proteins | sample TergutTh196P3_FD_73070 | JGI IMG/M metagenome (GOLD analysis project Ga0099364, IMG submission 73070) | Microcerotermes parvus P3 segment gut microbial communities from Pointe-Noire, Republic of the Congo - Th196 P3 | ecosystem: Host-associated > Arthropoda: Insects > Digestive system > Gut ... | reverse complement strand
GGCTTGCCCGGCTGAAACTGTTCCGGTTCGTTGCGGCGCCTGATAAAATCGCGGAACAGAACTGACAGTTCAAGGCTGTTTTTCAGGAACAGAATCTCGTCATATTTAACGTCCCTGACATGTAACACGCCGGGATTTCGGATAAAAGTGGCATACCGCCGGAATACGTCATCCAGGAAACCGTCATGCTGCATCAACATTTTCGCCATTTCGACCAGCGTATTCACTAACATATACAAAGATATTCTGCTGTCTTCGTTTGCTATCTGTAATGCGTTTATTTCATCAAGCCATAGCTGTCCGTTTTCAACAATAAACCGGATGCCTTCTTTCGATGCGGACACCTGCTTTCGGGCAAAATAACGAACGAACAGTTCGGCGTCGCTGTCTGCTTTTTCATGATCCAACCCTTCGGCTTCATTACCTGCGTTTTCGTATCGTTCAATATCCTTCCTTAAGCGGTTCAACTGTTTATGCAATTCATTTCTACCAGCTACAAGCTCTTCATTTTCCTTTAACGCTTCTGTTAAGAGTTTGGGCATTTCTTCCCAAGCGACGGTTTCCCCGCCTAATTTGGGCATTTCTTCCAAATCAACGGAAACACCTCCAATTTTGATTCGATCATCTTCTGCCAAAAATTTTTCGATGCGGGCAGCTGATTTTTTCTGTTCCTTCATAAGAAAAAACAATAAAAAAAGGATAAAGAACAAAAGTCCTGTTATCAGGGCGAGGATCAGGATGAAGGCCAATGATGAAGCATCGGCGTTATGGGGTTGAGTAACCAGATGTACATACTGTTCCACAGATGCGGTATCCAACCCCTGCATTTCCGGTTGTGTTACGAGATAATTCATTGTTGACATGATGATTATATATTAAAAGGAAAAAAAGAATCGTTCAGCATTTTATGTAATTTTTTCTTCTTGTCGTTGTTGTCGTTCAGCCAAAAGTCCCATTTAATAAACTCGGCCTTTTGCCTGTTTGATTCATCACGGTATTGAATCAGGAACCCCTCTCCGACAAAATAACCGGTTGCCTCCGAATCTCTGTGAAAATCGCCCGGCATTTGATAACCGTTAAACCGGATGGCAGTCGAATTGTGAGGAGTACCGTCATGAAAAACCGGATGGCCTTCAAAAAATAAACGGCTCTCGTATTGTTCAGGGTTGTGCCTGATGTCGCGGATAATGGAATCGGAAAACAAAATACCGGACAGTTCGGAGCCGTTATTGATACCGGCATCTTTGATGATCGCTCCGATAATTGACGCATATTTCAGAAAATTAGGGTCCAGTTCGGTACTGATCGGGCTAAAGTTGAAGTCTTCTTTTTTCTGTTCTTCTTCATTGCCTGCCAGTTGATTGGCTTTTCCCCACAGTGACTTGAAAATGCGAAAACGGTCTTTTTGTTTTTCGCTTTCACAGTCCCGTTCAAATTCCGCTATTTTTTCTTTTATTCGCTTTTCCAACTGCTCGGCTAAGGGTCGGAACAAAAAACACCTACCGCTGTAGAACGCCACATCAATGGCGTTATCCGGTTCTTTCGGATTGAAAAATCTTACCGACGTTAATTTTTCGATGATTGCATCAATAATTGAATCAATACGTATCTTTATTTCACCGGGCAAACCGTTATATGAATCACACAGCATCATACAGTCCTTACTGTTACGCTGGAGCAGGTCAATAAACTCGTCAAACTGTTCATTCTTTAACTTTTTAAAAACATCCAGATAGAAAGCATTGTCCAATATGTTTATGCTTTCATTGGCAGTGCATGAGTTCTTCTTCATTTCGTCAAAAAAATTCATCAGATGTAACTTCTGTTGATAATTCAGTTGTCTGATACGCTCTTTCACGAGATTTTTATCCACGCTTTTGCCTAACCAGGTATCACAACCCGTATTCAAAAGATGACGGTTTTCGTCTTCAACCGGTATCATACTGATAAATGTTTTGACAGCCAGAATTTTTGCCCGTTCACTCGTCTGGTTTTTGATTCTTTTGTCAAACAGGTCTTTCAAGGCGCTTATGTTCGGATACGACGAAAGTATCCGGTCGATAAGCCTGTCAATCTCTGTCATCAGCGATTGTTTTTCCAATGCCTGATTGACCCGGTTGATGAAGTAATCGAAATAACCGTGCGAGATAAGGTCGCCTGCTCCGGCAAATCCGGAACGGTAGAGCGAGAAAATATGTTTTTGACCTGCTTTGTCTTTCACAAAACAAACACCGATATCCATCGTGCCTTTCCCGCCGTCGATCGTCAGCACCGTTTTATTCGCAAACAGGTTGTCTCTATCCAGCTTTATCTCCTTGATAATGGCCGCCTCGCTTTCTGCAATTACACTTATCTCGGCAAATAAATATATCGGTGAATCCATTGGCAATACCTTTCTTTTCAGCTCATCAAAATGGCGATAAACCCTGTTGACCATTTCAAATACGTCTTTATGCGAATAAATATTCGGAGCTAAAAGCCTTAAAATGATGCCGACCGCTTTCTTTTCATTTGGCTGGACTTCTTCCAGTAAATCCTTTAACAGTACCTGAATAAGCGAATAGATGATTTGCTGACGTATGGAATCGTATATATCAATCAAATCCAGCCGGGTCTCATTGTGTATATGAAAAATATTATCCCGTATTTCATAACTTGTAACATCGTCCTGCAACAGCTTGAAGAGCTTCAGGTTCGGTAGCAGTTTGCCATTGATGTTCGAGACCATTTTGCTCTCCAAAAGGTGTATGTCTTTATGAAGATCACAAATACTTAACGGCCTGTCGCACGTCTCATAATTATTTTCAAGGGTCTCATTGATTGTGAAAACCGACCGGTACAAATCTTTATGTCCCGAACTGTCGTCCTGCCAAAAAACCGTATCGGAGCTTCTTAGTTCATTCTTTAGACGGTTAATAATATCAATTTTTCTGTTTCTGTAAGGACTGTCGCGGGTGGCTTTCAAATACTTCAACTGTGACGCTTCCGACCCGAAATCGAGGGCGGCATAATATAAATATTTTCTGTCAATCAATGTGATGGTGAAGGTGTCGGTAAAAGATTTGTCGCCGGCTCTATAAATCAGATGAACGTGAAGCAGTCCTCTGAAACCGGAGTTTTTCCGGTGACAAACGGTAACTGCATTTGCGGATGATTCAAGCAATAAATCAGGCCCTAACTGATCTGCCTCCTGTTGCTCGCTTAAAAGTACGGAAAGCGTTTTATCAGTATCGTCATACCTGAAGGAAAAGGCCAGGCCCCGCAGCCTTTTATTGTCGCTTGCCGCACGCGACGAAATCATACTGTACGATTCTTCACGGCGAATGCAGAAAAGCGAAAAGGTATCCTGAAACTTGCTATCCGGATATTCAATGATATAATTTCTTTCTGTTTTATCATTGCTGTTTTCCGCTAAGGTTAGGTGAGCATAATGTATACGCCAGTATTCTCTTTTATCAGGTCGAACGGTAACAGGTAAAAAAAATGATTCCATAGCTAATTAATTATAAGGATGAATGAATATGCGTTATCAGAAACAAATCTATTTCAGGAATAAAAATAAACGTTTTAATGATTCATTGTCAGGCATTATAAGATACATTATTACCAATACTAAAATAAATCCTGTCACAAAACAGAGTATGCCCCATAACATGCTGCCGGCTTTAATTGAAAACAGCGAAGCCTTGAAAAAATGATTCACCTTATCGAAAAAGGAAGGCTTTTCGCCTGTGATGTTCTCCGGTTCATTATTTGTTACTGTAATATTTACGGTAGGGCTGTTTAGCGTTTTGGTTTCCTCCGAATCTCCATGAACAGGGTGAACAATCACTTCCCAATCCTTACTGCGGTCCTGTCTGCCCTGTTTTGCCATTATCGAACGGACGCGCGCTGTAAACTGCGGCGATTCAGTCAGCAGTGTTTCCGCCTCGCCGACAGCATCTACAAAGAGCATGGGAAACCGTTCCGATACATATAACTCCGTATAGTCGGCAGAGGAACAGCTATTCAATACAATCATCACCACATCATCTGCTTCAATTTTCATCCCAACGGATTGAATCTTTCCGAATGACCCTGTTATACGTACCTCCAATTCATTGTTTCTGAATTGAAGCACGCTCAAGTTGCCGTAAACAAACAGATGCAGTTTATCATCTACAGGATAAATGTCCACGATCCCGTTGAGTGTATTGCTTTCAAGGAAAGACTGCCAGCTTTGTTTTTTTTCATCAACCTGCTTTTGAGTATTGAAATGCGTCTTATTAAAGAATTGCTTTTTTACCGCTTCAACCGTACCGGTTTCATTTGCCCCCTCCGTAAACGAACAGAACAGGTAAGAAACCGCGTCCTGAAGCACCTCCTGATCCCTTACCGGATTAAATGTGAAGATTTCGCCGCTAACCTTCGATGATTCGATATACAACGTTAGTAATGATAACATAGATTATATTTTGAGGATGCAAATTTACGTAAAAAAAATAATTTACTTCATAAATAGTGATATTTTTTAAAAAATTATCCAAAAATAGTGATAAACTGGAACAATAACACAGCTCGACAAACGATCCATCTAAAAACTCAAAACTCACTATACCTTTTGAAATTCCGAAAATTAAATTAACTTTGCACCGAAATATTACAAACAAACTCAAAAAAATATGGACGATTTATTAAAAGGTAATTAAACAGGTTGGTGATTCAGTAGTGATTAATGCTCAGAATTTAAAGGTATTTTAATATGAAAAAGTCCCATTTTGAAAAAATTTACAAAAGAGCGCTGACCGGGCTTTCCGTTTCTTTGGCGGGCATCGGGTTCATGCAGGCGCAGAATCAAAGCAAAGCGCCTAATATCCTTTATATTATGGCGGACGATCATACATCGCAGGCCATTAGCGCTTACGGAGGATTCCTGGGTAAGTATCTGCCGACGCCTCATATCGACCGTATCGGGCGCGAAGGTGTAAGGATGAATAATTGTTTTGTTACCAATTCCATCAGCGTGCCCAGCCGGGCTTGTATCCTTACCGGCCAATACAGCCAGATGAACGGTGTTTATACCTTGGACAACGAACTCGACCGCAATCATCCCAATGTAGCCAAAGAACTCCAAAAAGCAGGGTATCAGACGGCTATCATCGGGAAATGGCACTTGGGGACTGAACCGGCAGGGTTCGACTACTACAACGTGCTGCCGGGGCAGGGACGCTACTACAACCCGTTGCTGATCAGCGCGGGCGACTGGGGAAAAGGCCGGAACGGCGCGCCGCAAACAACCGAATACGGCGGTCATTCAACCGATGTCATCGCCAACGAAGCGATTCGTTTTATGCAACAAACCGATCGCGAACGGCCATTTTTCGTGATGTGCCATTTCAAAGCGCCGCACCGTTCGTGGGAGCCGGCGCACCGCTTCAAAGACCTGTTAGACGACGTGACCATCCCCGAACCCGGCAACCTGCTGGACACCTACGACGGGAAAGGACAATATACGCAGTCCCTGATGATGTCGATGGAGGACATGAACCGTACCGACCTGAAAGGCGAGACGATACCCGAAAATCTGACACGAGACGAGAAACGTCACTGGGTCTATCAGCGCTATATCAAGGATTATCTGCGGTGTATTGCGGGTATTGATGAAAACGTAGGGCGGATATTGAAATATTTGGACGACAACGGTCTGACCGACAATACGATCGTCATCTATACCTCCGATCAGGGTTTTTTCCTCGGCGAACATGGCTGGTTCGACAAACGCCTCATGTACGAAGAATGTCTGCGGATGCCCTTCCTGATCCGTTATCCGAAAGAGATCATACCCGGTACGGTGAATGATGACATCGTGATGAACCTCGATTTTGCACCGTTGTTTCTTGATTTTGCAGGGATACCGACGCAAGCGTATATGCAAGGCGAGAGTTTTCGCGCCAACCTGAGGGGCGAAACGCCCGCCAACTGGCGCAAGTCTATGTATTACCGCTACTGGATGCATGACGACGTCAGTCATCGCGTGCCGGCAAACTACGGAATCCGTACCGAACGCTACAAACTGATTTTCTATTATGCACAGCCTTTGGGGATGAAAGGCGCCAGGGACCTTCGGCTTACGCCCGAATGGGAATTATATGATTTGCAGAACGATCCGGCAGAGATGAATAATATCTACAAGGACCCCGCCAACAAAAAACTGATAGCCCAACTCAAAAAAGAATTGTTGCAACTGAAAGAGAAATACGGCGACCAGGACAGCAAATACCCCGAAATGCAGGAGATTATCAAGAGGTATTGGTAAGTTTTCAGTCATTTCGTAATTCGTAATTGTTTACTTATTCATTGTTCATTTTTCATTTTATGTTAGATCAAATTTATTACGACAATTCATTGAAAGAATGGGGCATTTCGCTTCTAATCGTTTTGGGCGCTTTTTTAGTTAATAAGTTGATTGAAATTATCAACAGGACAGTCATAAAACGAATTACGACGAAAAGCCCTACCAATCTGGATAATATTTTCTTTTCTGCCATCGAAAAGCCTGTTTTCATGGGCATTATGCTATTGGCTATCTGGATTGCGGCAAGCCGTCTTCAACTTGAACAGGATGTGCTCGACTTGATAGAAAAATCGTACGAAGCGTTGGTGGTGCTGAACATAACCTGGTTTTTTTCCAGATTTGCCGGTTCGTTAATAAAAGAAGACATACCCGGCGGCAGCGGCAAAACCAAAAAGAAACGGTTCAGCATCGACGCCAGGCTTTACCCTATCTTCAAACGAACGGTACTTATTATCATCTGGCTGATAGGCATTGTAATGGCGCTTCACAATGCGGGCGTGAAAGTGACCACCCTGCTCGGCACGCTGGGTATTGGCGGGATTGCTTTTGCGCTGGCGGCGCAGGATACGATCAAAAACATTTTCGGCGGGATCACTATTTTTACGGACAAGCCCTTTCGCATCGGCGATACGATCCGCTTCGAATCGATAGAAGGGACGGTGATAGACATAGGCATGCGAAGCACGCTTATTCGCAATTACGACAAACGGTTGATAACGGTTCCGAATTTCAAACTGATGGATTCATTCATTACCAATATTTCAACCGAATCGGGACGGCGTATTGTGATGGAATTGGGTCTTACTTACGACACCACAACGGAGAAAATGCAGGAGGCCATGCAAATATTAAGGGATATGCCAAAACGGTTTACGGAAGTAAAAGAAAAAGACATTGTCGTTTCGTTTACCGATTTTTCCGAATCGGCCCTGATCATCACCTTTATCTATTTTATCCACAAGTCGGCCGACAACTACGAAACGCGTACGAAAGTCAATTCCGAAATCCTGCGCGCTTTTAATCAGGCCGGACTGAAATTCGCTTTCCCGTCGAGAACGCTCTATATCGAAAAAGAAGCCCCATAAGATACATGCCGAATCACATTATTCAGTCATCTACAATCTCATAATCAACATATTCGCCTTCGTTTTTCGAAATAACCTTTTCCTTTTTAGGAGGTTTTTGTGTACGTGATGAAGCGTTCCTGCCGGATTGCGCCGATTGATTTCGATGCACATTACTTCCGAATAAAAACCTCAGAAGCGCACGTATCAAATACGGAATAACAAATATTATAACAAACAAAAATGATAAAAACTTCAACATATCCGTTAATCTTAATTGCGTACAAAGATAGTACAAGTTAATAGCAATGCAAAATAAAAGACAGGTTTTTTGAAAACAGGAAATATGTTTTGCATAAAAAAAGAAAAAGATTTACCTTTGCAGCCGTTTCAATAAAATTAGAAAAACAAAGTTGACATGAACCTCAAATCCTTCAAAGAGAAAGTTATTTCTCAATTATCTCCGAACGAAATGGCACTCGGAGAAATACTTTTCAACAATTGTGACTGCCAAATTTTATCCCAGTCGGCCGTATCCATCGAATTTCTACTCAATATCGCAGGCGAAAAAGAATCGGTCGAATATTCATTGTTGATTGATAATGACGGCGATGAATATAATTTTATCCCCGAATCGAACGGCGAGCGTACGGGTTGGAACCGTTATTCGTATGCCTGTCTGCTGCAATATGAACAGGAACTGAGCCTGCTTGATCCCAAGGAAGAAACCGAACATAAGAAATATTCACGTCAGGGAATGATCAAGCGGGTGCTGGACGAACGCAGGCAAAAAGCGGCCAAAGCAACATATCGCATCCGATGGGCGAACAATATTTACGGCGACCATATCCTGACCAACGAAAAAGGTCAGCATTACAAAGTGTTGCTTCGTGATTTCGAACAGGAAACGGGATATAGCGACAGTTGGGATTCCAAACTGAACAAACTGGGGACAACCAAGCACATCATGTACACATTCTACGAATTGAAAAAAAATTCGGCTTTATACGACCGCTTGGATAAAACCTACCCGTTTATCGAGATATACTGCGACCCGCTGAACGAAAACCGCATCACCTGGCATTATCCGCATCCGTTACCCGTTGACGAGCAGTTACTTATCTCACGTCATTTTAAAAATAACAATTACATTGACGACGACGAATCAGCGCTCAAATCATTCCTGGCGTTCATCGAAGAGGCGGAAGAGTTTGAAACCGTCTGCATCCGTCCCGAAGTGAGGGAAAAAGTGGAACGCGCGTTCGAGCAGTCCCTGCTGAAAGAACTGGAAGAAACACACAAACCGGATTATTCACTGATCGCCGCCGACCTGTTTCCGTATCAAAAAACAGGTATCGAGTTCGCCCTTTTCAAAAAAGCCTCCATTATCGCCGACGAAATGGGACTGGGGAAAACGATACAGGCAATCGCCATCGCGGTGTTTAAGAAACACATTTTCGGTTTTCAAAAAACACTGGTCGTATGTCCGGCTACCTTGAAGTCGCAATGGAAAAAAGAAATTGAGAAGTTTACCGGCGAAAAGGCGCTGATCGTAAACGGAACACCCGACGCGAGGGCAAAACAATACCGCGATGACAACTACTTTTTCTTTATCGTCAATTACGAAACCATTTTGCGCGACAGCCTGGCTATCAACAAAGCCGGAATCGATTTCCTGATTCTGGACGAAGCCCAAAAAGTCAAAAACTTTGAAACCAAGACTTCTCATGCAATCCGTTGCCTGGAGGCGAAACATACGCTGATCATCACCGGTACGCCCATCGAAAACCGGCTGATTGATATTTTTTCGGTTGTAGGCGTGCTTGATCCGTACTTTTTTGGCCCGTTATGGGAATTTTCGTATCAGCATTGCCTTTTTGATCCTGAAAAAACGAACAAAATCAACGGCTACTACAATCTGCAAGCGCTCAACAGTCAACTGTCCGACATCCTGATTCGACGTGAAAAAAGAGCCGTAATAGACCAGCTTCCCAATGTGCAGCAGATTGATATTCCGATCGAACTGTCACCCGAACAAGCCAGATATCATGCATCTTACGCCAAAGGAATCTCGCAAATCATACGCAAAAAGTACATCACGGCCTACGACCTGCAAAAACTGCTACTCCTGCTTACATCTATGCGCATGGTATGTGATTCAACCTATCTGATTGATGATGAGACAAATGTATCTCCCAAATTAGAGGAGTTAAAGGACATCCTTTTCGAGCAATTGGACATAAACAATACGGACAGGAAAATAATCATCTTTTCGGAATGGGTCAAAGTGCATAAATTGATCGGCCAAATGCTCCGGCAAAACAAAATCGGCTTTGTGGAACTCAACGGCAAGGTGCCCGTCAATTTGAGGGGCGAACTGATCAAAAAATTTGAAAACAGCCCCGAATGTAAAATATTCCTCTCGACCGAAGCCGGCGGAGCGGGACTGAATCTGCAGATGGCAGATATTCTGATTAACTTTGAACTGCCCTGGAATCCCGCAAAAAAGAACCAGCGCATCGGACGAATTGACCGTTTAGGGCAGAAAAGTGCCCAACTGACAATCTACAACCTGATTACCCGTAATTCGATTGAGCGGCAGATAGCACTGGGACTGCTGGTGAAGCAAAGCCTCTTTGACGGCGTCTTGGACAGCAATAGCAAAACCAATTACGTCGATTTCTCATCCAAGGGACGCTCGCAGTTTATCGAGCAGTTGGAAGCATTTATCAGCAAACTGGAAGCCGATGCCGAAAAGGATATTCCCGCCGAAGATGGCACCAAACAGTTTTTCGAATCGGTAGCCGAAGAATTTGCCGAACATGAAGAAGACAGGATAACAGGCGACGAAGAGGATTATGAGGAGGATGAGGATTATGAGGATGACGAGGATTTTGAGGAGGATGAGGATTTTGAGGAGGATGAGGATTTTGAGGAGGATGAGGATTTTGATGACGACGAAGATTATGATGACGACGAGGATGAAGAATATGATGAGGATGAGGATGATGAAGATTATGAGGATGATGAAGATTATGAGGACGAGGAGGATTATGAGGATGATGAAGATGAACTGGATTATGATGAAAATGAACCAACCGAATATGCTCAATTACACACTCCGGTTGTAAGTCGCAATGAAGAAGTTCGTCAATCAACCCCTATAGAACAGGAGTCCACCGCCGTTTCAACCGAATCGAAAGCCGCCGAATTGGAACAGGTAATGAACAACGGTATGCAGTTCCTTGCCGGACTGTTTAAAATGTCGACCGGCAAAGAATTAGGCTTGGAGGGACAACAAGTAAAGGTAAACAAAGAAACAGGAGAAGTCACAATGACATTCAAATTGCCATTATAACGAAAGTCACTCTCAACCCTCTACTGAACATGACACTACCAATGACGAAATCAGGTAACCGGTAGAATTGCATGGGTGATCAAAATGCAAATGTTGGCTGGAAAATCCCGTTAGGGATGATATATCGGTAGAAGAATATCGTTCGTCTTTCGTAGCGTGCCGTCAGGTACGCAATTATTTACCGGAAACATTTCGTGCACATTTCGTACCTGACGGCACGATTTTTTTCGAAGACATCTCTTTTCTACCGATATTTTGTTCCAAAAGGAACATTTTTCTGCCAACG
>Ga0099364_10013333_pt1 | contig 11042 bp, 9 predicted proteins | sample TergutTh196P3_FD_73070 | JGI IMG/M metagenome (GOLD analysis project Ga0099364, IMG submission 73070) | Microcerotermes parvus P3 segment gut microbial communities from Pointe-Noire, Republic of the Congo - Th196 P3 | ecosystem: Host-associated > Arthropoda: Insects > Digestive system > Gut ... | reverse complement strand
CACTGTCAAAATCCAAAGCCACAATCTAGACCTTCACCACCATGAAAATCTCAAATCTCACACAATGTAATCGATCACAAATGCTAAAACCATACTGACAAATGAAGAAAGATGGAAGCATTTTAAAAAAAAAATATTACATTTTCTTTCAAAACCTTCATGTTCTTATAAGATGAACGCAGTGGTAAATCTCACATTCAGTGCTACCTCCAAATTTCTGCTCATGTTACTGTTTCTTACGCACAAAAGGCATTCTGTAACACATCACTCATTAGTTATTCATAATGTGCAACACCAAGTCCTATTTATTATTATGTTCCTTATTAATTCATCATCTCAATAACTGTACTTATAAATAAAATTATATTTGTTCAGTTTCTAAACATCACACTATTCCTATTAAGTTTTCACGCAACAGGACACAGAAAAGTCATGGGAGGCAAGATTGTACACTCCTTCAATCTTACCACAAAAGGGAAATGCCCTAGTGTCAAGCTGGCTTTCCATTCTCACCTTCATGGCAAACTTGCGAAGGTGGTCAACATCTTAGCCACCACGGTGATACCCATGGCAGAGGCCAGGGGGACACAAGCTATAGCAAAAATCTCACGAAAGCTGTCCACCTGTGGAAATCTTAAACACGTTAATTCAAGAAATTAAATCAACTTAAAATCAATCTAAGACATAAACACATAATTTACACTTTATATTTACATCACATCTTTTGGCAAGGATATATCAGGATTTGCCAGAATTATAGGCAAAGGATTACAATTTAATTGGGTTTTAATACAAACACTGACATGTGTGCAAACATACATGAGTGTAACTCCACCATGCATAATGTTTATGTACCAGAGAGAGAAGTATGAAACATGTGTTGCAAATTCCTATTATCTAAAACAAATCAGTCTGAATGAAGAACAAGGCTCGCAACATGACAAACACTTGAATATTTGCACAGTATTTCTCTTTTCAAAACAAAAGACCTTTCATGTATCTGTGTCAATTATGTCAGTGAAGAAAACTGGTTCCCACTTATTCAGGGATTTCAGTATACAGCAACAGATTCCAGTGGCAGCAATGGTGCAGGTGGAGATAAATAATAGCCAAATTCAAAAAATGAAGAGTTTCAAATTTTGATGGTTCTCACAAACAGATCATCAATTAGGGAAAAAAAAAACATTTCAAAGTCTCAAATTATGTGATTTGGGCTACCAAAAAAATCAGTGGCTGTGGATGGAATTCTGCCAGATCAAAACATAAAACCTGGCACAGTGTCATCTCCTATAGAAACTAAAATGGCAGAACAGTTAGTATCTCAGCAGGATCACAAAAGGAACATATGATGCTTCTGTTAATTCAAGAGGTCAACAAGCTTCATCTTGATAAATAACTTGTGCTATGTAACCTAAAAAAAGCCTATTCAAGGATCTGTTCTCCTGGGATAAGACATCATGTCCATGGGTCATCAGATCGTGATATTCCAAGACAACACAGTGGCCTTGAAACATCAGAATCTGATTACCCACTGATACCATGTCATATCTCAGAAGAGAATCCTCAGAGACACTGCGGTGAAAGCCGCAAAACATGCAAACCTTCTCAAGTTTTAAGGATTCAAAGTTTGCAAGTTACAGACAAAAAAGGTGTATGTTGTTTGAATTTGACAGTGGACATCCCGATGTGTTAGTAGTAATACGACAACAAATCAAAGGTACGTCAAACACATCGAAGTCTATTATATATGATTGGCTACGTGTTTTGACCCTTATAGGACCATCAACAGGCCCTCCAGTTGAACCAAGTCATAAAAACACTGCGTACATTATTGGGATCCCACTAATGTTTACAAACAGCAGGGTTGAAATCATGTCTAACTGCGAATTATACAGGTAAATCTTCCATTAAAAACTATACTATTTAAAAATGGAAGAGCCTTATTTATGAGTTATAATAATGTAGGTATTATGGAAAAAACAAGATTGTAGATATGCCATTATTTGTTATTCCCATATGTGGAGGGAGAGGAGTTGGCTGAATACAGCCAACTCGTCTACCTACCACGGATACTGCAAGATGTATCCAGTGACCAAGCATGTAATCAAAATCACTGGACAGTGACTCAAGGACAACATCGTGAACAACAAAACATACTGTCTCAAGTCCTTTGTCAAATGGTTAAACATCCCACTTTGCCACCCTTTCACAGCACAACAGCAATCAAGCCTCTCTAAAACCAAAGTTGAAACCAAAAACTAGAAAAAAACTACTCTTATTCATTGTTGTGCTAAAGAAAATACAGTTCCACCACACAGGATAAGGTACAAGACTTTCACTGAAACAGTGCTCAGGCAACTCTTCATTAACTTGTGGCTTCTTATTCGGCAGGGGGGGGGATTATACAACATATCAAATACTTTGTTACATTACACTGTTTAAAAGAGTAAACTATAAACATGCATTTCTTTCAAAACAAAAGATCTAGCTTTCTTTCCAGTTAACTAACAACTGGCTAAGTTTTGTTACTTTTTTTTCACTAGTGCAGCCTCAAAGTACGTAAAGAAAAAAATCACCAACTGCCACACAAATGCCAAGCTGTACTTATTTGTAACATAACAATGAACAGATGCCATGTCACATGGTTGGAGGAATATTTCAAATGTTACCAAGAATGGAAAGTCTGTAAAAACTGCATGAGGAATATGACATAACAACAAATTTATGCACTGGCTATAGTAAAGTCCCTCACAATCAACCTTCAGTATTGTACTGTTGAAAACAACAACAAAGAAATGGCATCTGATGAGGGGTTCAAGAGAGCTCAAAAATGTCTGAATACTGCCTCAAAAGACCATGTTCAGGCAAAAGGGTTTTCAGAGGCACATGAGTTCAAAATCACACAGCAGAGTTGCAAGATGACTTTCATCTTGCAACCTCGCATAATGAGTGGAACACATGAGAGGATTTCTATGTTACGAATATGCCAAAAAGTGATAGCTTTAATGTGTTTTACAAGTAAATGACAGTAAAATTTGACTAATATTTTTGCATCCTTCTCATCCCAGAAAATTGTTCACATAATAAACGTTCTGAGTATCAACCTCAAGAGTGTTTACAAGAGTGGATCCAGGCACTCCAATGGTTGAATGCACACCATCAGTGAGAATTAACCTGTTGCCCCACGGAGAAACTCAATACCAGGTTTCAAATATTGCAAATGGCAACCCACACACATATGTCATAATTCATGAAAAAGTAATTCCAATATGCCTGTAAAATAAACCTGCTGGGTGTCTTTTCTCCTTTATTTATTAAATTTGTGATGCCTTTGTAGCACACTGTAATCTATAAATCTTCAATCAGTGCGATACAACAAGCATGTAACCTGTAGTTATAACATGTCATCTAATCAACAAAGTCATGTCCCAACATGAAATTCTCCAAAAGAAATGTACTCAAAAATTAAAAAACCAATTGTGGGAGAACTGATTTGAAGCTGACTATATTGTTTTACATATATATTAGTTAAAAGACAAGGTCACAACATTGTATCTAATTCTACCTTCTGACTTCCAGTCATTTAACTCAACGACCCTTTCTGCAAATGTGCAATACACCGAAGACTTCAGTTTCCAACACAATTCATCACTACCTTTGTTCCTAGAAATTAAGATTTTCTGTGAAAACTGCCTACACCAAAAGCTACTGCATTTTTCTTGCCCTCACTGAATGCTAATCTGCTCACTACCCTGTCAGTCCAGCTGCCTTCAAACCAAACCACACCAGGTAAATCAATGGACCACTGTGGTTAATGTAACAAAATTTCTGTAATCACATGAAAATGAACAGGATCCAAACATAAAACTTCCATCGATGGCCCCACACAGCTAAGACGTGGCTTCAGAAGTCGCTTTGACACTTAATGATTCTTACATACAAATATGTCATCTTATATATGCATATACTGCCGCATTTTATGTAACAAAGCACGATGAACATGACCAAAATGTACAACCACAGCCTTAAAGGCTTACGTTGCAGTCAACAATTACCACATAAATTGTCACACCAATTAACACATCATAACAATTTAAAGCGTCCGTACATGAATTAACGACTAGTCCTTAAAATTTAGATTTAATGAATCACACAGACCTGTCAATTTTTAATGATTCATCACCCATCCATGGAATCAAATGTTTTCCCTGATCAATGAAAAGTGCCTTTTCATCGTCACGGAAGAGTTTGCACGAATATCCGAACACCAGGAGTTCATCATCCTCTTCCTTTTTGCGAAGTATTCCAGAATCGTTATTCAACCACACTTGGCGACAAGCTGCCATTTTACTAAGTCATACAATTTCCAGCACGCATGCTTCAACCTGCAACGTTCATTCATTGATGTGGTTACACAATGGTGCATGTATGATGTGTGCCGCATCTGTGATCTGTGCAATGGTGCAAGCCACCGTTCAAAAATTCCTAACAGTTGTTACATTGTCACAGAAGTGTATATGCTAAGTGGGATCTAATCACAGATCATACATATGATCTAACACTGTGTTCTAGACGGAGAGAAGTCAATGGTGGACGAGGATGAGACATCAGTGAAATGATAATGGAAAATAGAAAACCGAAGTACTTTGAGAAAAGTCTGTCCCAACGTTAAACTTTCCACTATGATACCCAATGGTCTCGTCGAAAAGTACTGGTGGATGGTACCAATATGAACATGGCAGTGCTAAAATCAAAGCACCCGTGCCAGCTCAAATTTTAATGCACGTTTACTTTTGTTACCAAAATAAGCAGGAACAATCCTATTTGCATGTCACACACCGGCATTAACTATACGTCAAAGACGTAGATTGTACATTACGACGAGGTGTTTAAAAAGCAATCTTATTTTAAACACGGGTAATGAAACTAGAATATTGTACATATTCGAAAAATTCATATCATTGGATATGATCCCATTTTTGTAATAAATGCCAACATACTGCACTGTCTGCAAGTAAAAGGCTCACATAATAAAATTAATGCAGCTGGAGTAGTCTGTTTCGAAAAATACATACTGAATGCTCTTGTGCCCCACCTTGTGTAGGGAAATTTCACTAAGTATGAGGGAATATATGGCTTATCAAATTACCTCTCATGAAGTCATAATCCGTGTCACAGATCATCTAGTAATCCGTGTGTAGTGATGACACAGTAGGAGTATTTAGGTGTGTTAGTAAATATTTTGAAGTTATTAACTGCGTCTACGTTAAGTAAACGGAAGCATCATCATGCCTGAGAACGAATATAGTGGTGGTGGAAGTACCGGCGATACCAGAGAAGAGCCTGCTGATAGATCGCAGCGTCTTACAAATGATGATTTCAGGAGGTTATTAATGACACCTAGATCTTCTGTTCCATCTTCACTACCTTCCTCCTTAGCTCCAGCTAGAGATGCCGGCACTGCTACTGTGGATGGAGAGGGTGAAGACAGAGCTGAAAGACGACGTAAGAAGAAGAGCTTCTATGCAAAGCTAAAAAAGCAAGAAGATGATAAAATGGCAGAACTTGCAAAGAAATATCGTGACCGAGCAGGTGAGAGGCGAGATGGGGCCAACCCAGACTATCAAGCAGAAGATCCTCTTTCTACTGCAAGTGGATACCGTGCTGTGGCGCCGGATCTAAAATCTGGTATGGATGCTGCAGAAAGACGTCGCCAGATGATTCAAGAATCAAAGTTCTTGGGGGGTGACATGGAGCATACTCACTTAGTGAAAGGTCTAGATTATGCTTTACTGCAGAAGGTTCGCAGTGAAATCCAAGCAAAAGAACAGGAACAGGAAGAGGAAATGGAAAAGCTTGTAAAAACAAAAAAGGAGAAAAAAGATGATGAAGAAGAAATGCAGTTCAAAACTAAAATGGGGCGGAATGTTTACAGAGCACTTTTCAAGTCCAGGCCATCTGAGAAAAATGAGCTGTTTGCACCAGGTAGAATGGCTTATGTGATAGATCTTGAAGATGAACTAGCTGAGAGTGATATCCCAACAACTTTGATTAGGAGTCGTGCTGATGTACCAAGCCTTGAGGCCACAGCTACTCTCACCACAAATGATATAGTCATCAACAAATTGGCTCAAATTCTGTCATACCTACGACAAGGAGGTCGACACAGTAAAAAATCAAGGAAGAAGGATAAAGGCAGAGGGGGTGGTGATATTAGGGGTGTGAGTAAAGGTATGGTTGATGAAAGCATATATGGTGACATTGGAGACTATGTTCCGTCAGTATCCAGACGGGATGTTAGTAATGGTGGAGACAAAGATCGGGATAAACGACGGGCTCCATATTTTGAGAAACCATCAGAGGAGGCAACCAATTGGGCTGGTGCTGAAGGAAAACCTAAACCAGAACCACGTGCTACTGCTAAGATAGAACAAGCAGACAAGATTCCTGCAGTACCAAAGAGAGAAATGGGACAGAACCAGAGTCGGGCTCAGCAATTACTGACAAGGCTGGCAGCTGAACCAGAGGGATATGCTGAATGTTACCCAGGACTTGAAGAAATGCAGGATGCTATTGATGATTCAGATGATGAAGTAGACTATACAAAAATGGATCTTGGCAATAAGAAGGGGCCAATTGGAAGATGGGACTTTGACACTCAGGAAGAATACAGTGATTACATGAATAACAAAGAGGCCCTACCTAAAGCTGCCTTTCAGTATGGGGTCAAAATGGCTGATGGACGACGTACAAGGAAATACCACAAGGAGAAGAATGAGAAGGCAGAACTTGATAGGGAGTGGCAAAAGATTCAGAATATTATACAGAAACGCAAGATTCCAGCACCAGCAGAATCAGAATTTAAAAAACCTAAGTATTAAAAGGAATTATTATTGCTATCTTTCTCAGAACAAGGTTTGGCTGAGAGTCTTCCCTTAACAAGTAATGGAAGTGTTTATTTTTCTCCTATTTTAGTATGTGATGGATGAGTTCATTTTTTAGCATATCTCATATGAAACATATTTCTGTTATTGTTTCAGTTGAGATGGGTAGAAAAGTTGTGGGAAATATAACATTTGCATCTTTTGCATCACAGTTAAATATGTAGTGTGTTAATAAACTAGATGATGCAAGTTAAGTTTACTAAAGATATTATTAATTCCTGTATACAATTAATGGTGTGAATCAAAAATGGCACTTATCTTTATTGTCTGAAGGTATCCTTACCATCTATAAATGTGATGTTAAACTACAGTTTTCATGATATTTCATAACTATGAAAGATGGGGACTGCAGCAGATCTTCAGTGTCCATGTTCACAAACAGCAACAAGTTGAACAAAATAAGGCACTTTTACAAGATCATGAAGCCAGGGGTACGCAAATTCCCAGCACCAGGTTGCAATGGCTACTAGACTTCGTATGGTAGAACTTGCTTCATGTCATCACCCTCCTGGCATCCGGAATTTTGAGGTGGATTGTGGATAACTGAAAAATGTTTGCACCCCTGCTTGAAGCATTTCAGTTAGTTCTCTTAAAACCCCTTTTCGGATGCCATATTCATCCGAACACCCTCTTGACCCACCTTATCTCCAAGCAGATAAACAGTTCCAAATTTGACTGCAAAGGAAGCTGAAATAAGCGTATCTCTGCTAAAGTGTTTGAATATAAATTAGAGGCACAGGAGTATCAATATAAGTTTCCTTAAAAATGGTACCAGCTGACAGTAAACTGACATTTTTCCAGCAAGCTCCCACCACATTATTTCATGATTTTCATTTCTTTAAGTGTGGTTTCAAACTTTACTGGTGAAAGACAACTGTGGAGAAGCTTAATTTTGTAGTAGGTAGGATATGTATCTATAAAAGTAAAAGAATAAAAATAATTATAGATACATCCTTGTATCTTGTATTGTCACATGAATTATTTCAAGACACTATTTTCTTATCCTGTTGCAACACATACCAAACAAACAATAAATATTTTTCTTTGATAATGCCAGATTTACTCACACTCAAATCCTGCAATTAGTGACACACAAACACAGTCTAAACCTATAGAACTCCACAACACTACACATAATTTGGATCATAGAGTAGATACCAGTATATGTTGTGATGATCAGCAAACATCTAAGAAATTGTCAGTATTTTAAAATTTTCTAGCTACTAAGGTGCTTGTGAGCATGCATTTGGTAATCTCTGAGTGAATGCCAGGATAGTGCCTTGAAACAGTTTATTACTCTTCAAGTTTTTGGTCTTCTACATCAGTGCAGTTGAAGTCTCTTTTCCTCTGGAATAATAATAATAATTTATTTATTTAGTATTCCAGAGATCCACCACAGTGGATATAGAACTTGTCAATGATTACAATAAACATGGTACAAAATGAGTGTTGACAATAAGATACATATAGGAATGAATTGTGATTATAATACTAGAACAAAATCAAGTTCATACAAGGAAATGTAATCAGTTTAGAATATACAATCACTGAGTACATATATGATATAACTAGATAAAACTTACAGTAATTCAAGGGTGCTTATCTAATGCATATCAAAAGATCTTAAATCAATATACCACTATATTAAATTTTGCAATACAGTCCTTAATTCACAATTGACTAAAGTACTCTTCCAAGGTGTAAAATGAATAAGTGTATAAAAAGTTTTTCAAAGCAATTTTAAATTTTTTCTGGTTACCAGCAACATTCTTAATCTCCAAAGGTAAATTATTAAAAATTTTTGTCCCTGAATAACAAGCTCCTTTTTGATAGATGGTTAAGTTTGCTTGAGGAAGGTGTAAATTATTGCTTTGTTTAGTATCCAAATTGTAATTTTCAGCGTTTGTTAAAAAAAGTGTATTATTTTGAACTACAAACATTAATAAAGATAACATATATTGAGATTTCAAAGGCAAAATTTGAAATTTCTTAAATAAACTTCTACACGAAACTCTATTCCCGCAACCTTCCATAATTCTAATTATCTTTTTTTGTAATCTAAAAATTATGGAGCTATGCCACGGGGATTGAGACCCTAAAAATGAACTCATAAAATGCAAAATGGGACTCCACTTTTTTAAAACTTTTGTGAAGTAAAATCTGATAAAAACAAGTATTGGATGTACAAATATAGAGAAGATATGTCAGATGCGGTATTATTTTAAAATACAAATTAAATAAATGGAGCTAGTTTATGGGTGTGGAGGAACACCACAGCTAGTGGATGTGACTGTATATAACTTGTATAGTGGGAAAACAAGTATGGTACAGGCATGAAGGTCAAATCGTTGAACTATGGGCTGACATAGTAGTTGTTCTGTGTTGTAGAAGCAGTAGGCTTTATTTGGCTTGGTGTTGGCTTGTTGGTTAGATGAGTTGAGTGGAATTCTTTCAAGAAATATTTGGGGTAACGGACTGGCATGATGGTAAATATCTGGATGCACGGTGGGGTCTGTTAATTCGAGTTAATGCTGACTGTGCAGTCTATGTCAACTTGTGTGTTTAGTGAGTCTTTTGCTAATCAGAAGTGGGAGATGTTGATTTTCCTGTTACGTGGTTGACACTGGTGTGATTTCAAGCTATATATAAGATGGTAGTATTGCGAAACACTTGTTGTGGTTTCAAGAACGTACATACACAAATTGAAACATTGCACTGTCATGGAACCAGGCTCCTCTGTAGTGCAGCGTGGCAGAATTACATTGTGAGTTATTTAAATAACTGTATGCTTAAACATATTGTTGTGTGCTGATGATCTGCTTCTATCCACCTATGGCTGTGTGTGTGGCCAGGCACAGTTATATGTTGGCTAAACATGTAACGTTAGTTACATGTTTAGCCAACATACAACTGTGCCTGGCGACACTCACAGCCATAGGTGGTTAGAAGCAGATCATCAGCACACACCAATACATCAGATTTATATTTGATGGTAGCATTTTATCCGAGATGTGCTCACACCCTACTTTCTACACTGCTTTATTAGATTAAAAGTTTTTGAAATAATAATGCAAACTAGACTGTTAAACACCTGACTGATCATGATATTTTAAGTAAAGAACAATATGGCTTTAGAATTAAACTAAAAACTGATAATGCTACATATCATTTAACTAATTAAATCCTAAATGCTTTGAATAATAATTTTTAATAGGCAGTATTATTTTTTGCGATTTCGAAAAGGCAGTTACTGTGTTAATCACAAAATTCTATTATCTAAACTTCAATTCTACATTATAACTGGTACTCGTTGGAAACTTTACAAACAATTTTTTTTTTAATTTTTATACTCATACCATGCATCTTGATTCAATGATGAAAGAAAAACTTTTAACGTTTACAAATCCTATCTGACCAACAGATATCAAAGAACATTACTGTCTAGTGAGAATGGTAATATTACATCAACTTGGGCTAAAACTGAACATGGTGTCCCCCATGGTTCACTTTTGGGATCTTTGCTTTTCTTCATATTTAAAAAGACTCCCCTAAATTTGTAAATGATAAATCTGTTCCTATTTTATTTGCAGATGACACTAGCAACTTATTGTCCCATTGAAATCCTACTGACTTTAATAACAATATTAACACAGTACTTAAAATTTTATGTGATTCATTTAAACAAAACTTACTTTCCTTAAATTTCACCAAAACCCAATTTACTAATTTAGAACTAAAAATAATAACCAAATTGAAATAAATATTAATTACAATAATAAATTTATTCCTATAATTACTGATACAAAATTTCTTGGCTTAACTGTTGATTGACTAAACCTAATGGCTAATTATGTGAAGATCAAGTCTCTAGCTTACAATACCCAGTCATATAAGATGAACACGTGAAATTAATTCTTCAACAAGAAGACATGTTCACATTAATCAGATCTCAGTAAAGGCTCACTTTACCTACCCCGAATGCTGTGTGCAATTTACTGTGATGTGCTGCTGAACTGGGGGGTTGTATTAGATTGTTGACTGTACGTAGCTCTAAGTAGCATTAATTATAATGCTGGTGATTAAGGATCATAGTTTTGA
>Ga0099364_10013332_pt1 | contig 11042 bp, 13 predicted proteins | sample TergutTh196P3_FD_73070 | JGI IMG/M metagenome (GOLD analysis project Ga0099364, IMG submission 73070) | Microcerotermes parvus P3 segment gut microbial communities from Pointe-Noire, Republic of the Congo - Th196 P3 | ecosystem: Host-associated > Arthropoda: Insects > Digestive system > Gut ... | reverse complement strand
TTCAAACTTCGTTCGTTATTCGTTTTTCTTAAAAAACTACTCACTCGTTTTCAACGGTTTTTAAAATGGGATTAGTATTATTCCAAGCCCGTTCACAAATTGCGCCCATTCCCCCGTTCCTGCGTTTATTGCAGAAACGGGGATTTGTTGTGGGAAAATCTCAGCAATACCTCATCGGAAACAACAACAATGAACTGTTCAAGCGTGGGTTTCCTCCCTCTCCACTTATCCCAAAATGAATCGGCGGCATTGTTTTCAAAGGTGCAGTCAAGGGCTTGTTGCATTGATTGACGTACTTCTTTGGTCGATATACCGTGATGTAGAGCGGTTTTCTCGATAATCTTAGTGGCTTTTGAGCGTTTCATAAAATACCTCCGTTTTAGTTTCTTAAAACAATCATAGCGGATATTCCGCTAAATGTCAATAGTGGATTATCCGCTATGATATAGTAATTATGAGTTACTGAATTTTTCGGGAGGTACGGGTAATTATGTATAAGCGAATCCGTGATTTACGCGAGGATAAGGACATAACACAGAAGAACATATCGGAAATACTGCATTGCAGTCAAAGGGTGTACAGCGATTACGAGTGTGGAAAACTTGACATTCCAACGGCTATACTGATTAAACTTGCGGATTTTCATAAAGTGTCGGTTGATTATATCCTTGGTCGTGTCGATAAGCCTAAATAATAGACCTCCCCGGGAATTAAAACGTGACGTATGAACACAGATCATAACGTTGCGAAGTGATTTTCGAGGAGGTCTAATATCGCATTAACCAAAAGCGAAAACCGTCAACCGCTATGAAAGCGATTGACGGTGATGTTGAATTTTATTAGTTTATATACTCAAAGCGTTTTACGGATTTTCCGTCAACTTCAATTTCTTCGACGAACATTGACAGCGGACGTACCCAAGTATCGCGCTTGCCGTAGAGGGCTTTGTATATAACCATTTCTTCCAAAGTTTCGCTGTGTTTAGCGAAACCTATGACTTCGTATTTGTTTCCTTTATAGTGGATATATTCACCTGACTTGATCGGCATGACAATACTGGTCTCCTTCATTATTTTAGATATATTTCACGTTTAATCCTTCAGACAACCGATAGGCACAACAAAAATTCCATCTGTAGTAGCGAAAGCGGTTTCGCCGCCGTTTATCACCATGTAAAAGTCCGGTTCCGTAACAGTCGTTTTGCCCGACGTCCTGTTCTTTTCTTTTATCAAATCTCGAAGCTCGCGTAATTTTTCTACGCCGTGTTCAGTTTGCCCTGACCCGAGTTTCGTTTGAATTAATCCATATTTACCGTTGTTAAAATGGATAACGTGGTCACATTCTAACCCTGAACGGTCTCGGTAATGACGGACGTACCCTCCGAGCCTGTTCGCGTAAACGCACAAATCCCGATTGACCAAATTCTCAAAGAAAAAGCCGAAGGTGTTTGGGTCAAGCGCCAGCTGCTTAGGTGAAATATCCATTGCCGCTATCCCTATAGACGGGTCAACAAAGGATTTTTTCGGCGAAGTGCGGATACTTGTTTTGGAACGCAAATTCGGATTCCACGCCATTACTTCATCTATCACATACAGCCGTTTCAATGCGCCGATATAGTCGATTAGGGTCTGGTCGGTGATGTCGCCGTATAAAGCACGGACATCGTCGTATAAGGTCACATCAGAATCAATGGTCGAATTATGCCGGGCATAAGCACGCAGGATAAACCGTGTTAGCGCAGGATTCCGTTTCACATCATCAATATTGGATATATCAATTTCGCATAAACCGTTCACATACTCTTTGGCTATTTCAAGGGCAATCGTTTCGCTTCTGCCAATAGCGGAAGGCCATCCGCCGCGGCAAGTCAGAAAAGCAAGTTGTTGATAACTGATGTCAGATTTTTGACCATGCACGACAGCCGTACCGTCTACAATGTCTTTCAAAGAAATGTTTCCGTTGCTTTCTCCCGATTCAAACAGCGTCATCGGTTTCATTTCCACAAATGACATCCTGCCGATTCCGGTGTGCAGTGATTTGTCGTCAATCGGTGTGGTTGAACCGGTTAATATATACAGACCCGGCTCATTACGCTCATCTATATCCGTCCGCACAGCGTTCCAGATTTTACTGATAACCTGCCATTCATCAATCAATCTCGGCGATTTGCCTTCTAACAGCAGAGAAATATCATTCTCCGCAATTTGCCTGTTTTTTTCGAGTGTCTTTGTGTTTTGTAAATCCAGAATGCTTTTTGCGAATTGCTTTGCGGTAGTCGTTTTCCCGCACCATTTCGGACCCTTAATAACAACACCGCCGGTCACTTGCAATTTCAATTCTATCGTAGTGTCTATTGTTCGTTTAATATAATCCATCGGTAATCCCTCCCGGAGATTAATTCCTATTAGTATACCCTATAATTAAAGAAGTTGCAAGTTTATTTTAGTGATTTGGAAGATTTCATTTTAACGATTTGGAGAAATTCACTTTAGTGATTTGAAATAAATAAAGAATTGTCAGTATTAAAAAATTGTGTCCTTAACAAAAAGGACACATCCTTTTCTTACGCCACAATCCGAACTTCATATGTAAAAATCCGCTTGTGCCCGTCAACCCACCGGTAGTTTCGTTCGAACGTCAAGGTTCGTACGAGACACACTATATTAAATGTTACAAAAGACTTTGACGTTGAGAAAGCCACAGAAAAAGAATGGTTTGAAATTAACAACCTAATAACGGCTATCCTTGATGATATGCCTGTAACAAACCTTAAACACGATTTGAAATTATATTTAAGATTAAAAATACAAAATATTATCTTAATTACTCTATTTTATAAAAGATGAATCAGAAGAAGGAACATATCGAATTTACGACTTTTTCAAAAATATATTTAGGCTTGGATATGAAGAACCGGGTAGCGACAACCCGTTTCTCACATCCCATTATTCAGCGTTAAGAGTAGATGACTATATTGATTTAGATAATATAAACTACGAGCGTATTCTTCCGTCATATCAATCGTTAGTTGAAGAAAATCCGAAAATATATACGCAAGTGAATATTGATATGCTTAATGTCTTGTTGGCATACGATAAATCTAAAAATGATAGACTCATTCGGTTAGCAGAGCAAATGGCAAATTGGATTTTAGAAAACGGGGTTGATTCAGTTGAACATGAAATAGCATTGTTAAATTTTCTTCAAATAGCGCGACGGCAACGCAGTTTGACTTTGGATGAAATTCAAAAGCTATCTGTCATCACGGAAAATGGTGACACAAGAGAAGATATTAAAGTTGGAGCATATCTGCTATTGGGAAACCAACCAGCCGCACAAATGCACTTGGATAAACTATCAAAGGATATACAGGATGCTTTTAGAGATTATCCGATATTTTATTTTTGGAATGAACAAAAGGAGTTCATACCATGAGCAAACCATTAACTCCATCTTGACCCGCTTTTCCTGCCGGGACTTTGCGGACACGCCGCTCACGGACGAGCAAGTCAAAGCACTCACCGATGCCGCGCTTGCATCACCGAGCGCGATGAATCGCCAGCCGTGGCGTATTATAATAATTACAGACAAAGCACTGATTGACGAAATGGATGCAGAAGGAATGAACATCCTGCGTACCGCTGAGGATAAATCCGGCTACGAGCGTGTGATGGCGCGTGGTGGGAGAATATTTTACGGCGCGCCCTGCATGATGATGGTAGCGTCCGATGGTTCGGACTACGCCGCGATGGACTGCGGTATTCTCAGCCAAAATGTATGCCTTGCCGCTCATTCGATGGGACTTGGTAGCGTGATTTGCGGTATGGCGAGGATTCCTCTGTCCGGTGTACGAGGTGATGAGTTTAAGAAGCGTATGCAATTCCCCGACGGTTACGATTTCGGGATTGCGATTTTGCTCGGCGCGGTGAAAACCGGTAAAGAGCCGCACGAGCTTGATATGGGAAAGGTTACGATTATATGAATTGTAATGGAGAATACGAATATATAGAGCATCCATTTGAGCCGATTTGGGATGAGAAATCCCGCATCCTGATTCTCGGCACGATTCCGTCTCCTAAGTCGCGTAAATATGGCTTCTATTACGGGCATCCCCAAAACAGGTTTTGGGTAACTCTTTCACAAATCATAGGCGTTCCCGAACCTGAGAAAGGCAGAGACTCAAAAGAAACCTTCTTATTGGCAAACAATATTGCGGTATGGGATGTGCTGCACTCTTGCCGTATAAAGGGAGCATCAGACGACAGCATCCGAGAGCCTGTCCCCAACAAATTTCGTGACATTATCGAAAAGAGCAGTATCCGCACAATATTCACGACCGGAGGCAAGGCGACCAAGCTGTTTAATACTCTGTGCGCGACTGAAGCCGGAATGACGGCGCGGTATTTACCCTCTACAAGCCCCGCCAACGGTTGGTGGGATAAGATGAATTATTTTGATGTGTGGGAAACCGAAATTGAGCAAGCGTTATTTTAGCGTTTTGAAGCATTTCATTTTAGTGATTTGAGGTAAAACGTAAAAATATCCCGCTGAATACTCTCGCGGGATACCCTCATTGAAATGGCTACCGTATATCTACTGTTAAGCCATTTTCGCGCCTTTATGTACTCCTTTTGCCCGCTTTTTTAAGTTTCCCCTTCATTCTTTCCTCAAAATCAAGCATCGCGAGGATGAAATCCTCCGACTGTGTCCGTGTTATCAGTGTCGGGTCGCCTTCCCGTATCCGCATTGTACGCCGTATTTCCTTGGGGATTACCACCCGTCCCAAATCATCTATCCTTCTCACGATTCCTGTTGCTTTCATATTATCACAAATCCTTCCTTAGCATATTGTTTATTTCTTTATGAGGCTTGCTAAAATTCGCCTCGGTAAAATTCGAAGTATTGGTAATAATATTATTTGTAAGAGTTTTTACTTTATTCCTTAATTTACCCTTATGATTTTTTATTTAGACCTCCTCGGGAATTAAAACGCGATGTATGAACGCAGATGATTTTTCGTCAAACAAGGCAATTTTGACGAAAATATCATGGATATTTGAGGATAAATTAACGCCGTGTGACAGGAAATCTTCCGTTCATACGTTGCGAAATGATTTTCGAGGAGGTCTTTTGTATTTCAAATTTGCATAGCGGTCAAATATTATCAGCCGTTAGAAAAATCGAAACAATAAAAAACAAGCGAATATCTGTTTTGATGAATGGATAAAAGACCTTTTAGAGAAGTCGGATATTAGGTTGTATGAAACCGGGCTATTCAAGGATTTTAAACATATATGCAATAAATCAAAAAATGCAAATGAATTGACCGCAAATATTTCAAACTTCAAATCTGATAAAATGTATGATATTGTAGCGATATTTTCCATTCATAGAAGAATATCCTGCGCGAATACTATTCATAAGCGGCAAAAAGCTGCTGTTAACAACGACAGGTTATTGTAACCACAAGGTTGTGTATAATTTTCAATAAGGAGTGCTAATAGAAATGGCCAGAAATAATATCCTAGTTCCTCAGGCTAAAGAAGCCCTTGAGAAGTTTAAGATGGAATCCGCTGCCGAAGTTGGCGTAAACCTCAAAAACGGATACAACGGCGACCTGACTTCTAAGCAAGCAGGTTCTGTCGGCGGACAGATGGTTAATATAGTATGTCCTGTACGAACTGTTAAATGCGAACGGCAAAACCGTGTGGTGGCGGGGCATAGGACGGTGGTTACATATGAGGTTGGGGTGGGGGTGTGAGGATGGAAAAAAGCGAGAGCCGGTGAGGGTTCTCGCTTTTTACATCAAGTTTACGAATTTCGTTGCTGTGTAGTAAAATCAATTTTTTCGTTCTTTCCAGACCCATAAAACACCAAAACCCGCAAAAATAGCTGTTAATACAATAAAACAACATTTGAACGACCAACCAAATTCATCTTGTAACACCGGTAATGTACTGATGCCACCAATAAAAGATAATATGTAAAGCAATACATTTAACAGCAAAGCATTTCGGTTCTTTTTTCTTTCGTGTAATATGCCTAAATATGAAATTTTAAAGCCTATGGCTTCTTTTCGTCTTTTGAATGATTCAGTATTTTTTATATTGTTTATAGTATTTATAGTGATAATCGGAACCCCACAGGCAAAAGAAATTAAGTCAATCTCCTTTTGTCTGTTAATGGTTTCAGTTAGTTTATTTTCAAGGTCATAACCTATTATTTGTTTAAGATACACATGCATCTTAAATGCTTCAAGCAGTTGCCCGGAAAACAGAGCTTCGCGCCTATTTTCATTAGATTTTGCTATAACAACGCCCATAAAATCCTGTGAATAATATTCATAAGCGTTATTGGTGTTAATGTTATTTAACTCAAAGTTTATACCTTCTGCTCCAAGCACATTAGAGAAATAATTATGCAAATCGGGTTTTGTGTCAGTAAGCACAAATATATTATGGACGTAACTATAATTTTCCACTTGAAATTTATGTCGTGTTAATTTTTCGATAAAGCCAGCGACATTCTCAAAAATGACGTGTGGAATGCTTTTTGAATTTGCGGTCATCTCGCTTTCATCAAAATATTGCACTCCATCAACCGGAATAATGTTGTAATTATTACCTTTTCCATAAATTTCATCTTTATTTAACGGTACTCCGTTGCTGTAATCAATAAGTTCATAATTTACATAAATGACGCTATTAAGAAAGAAAACAATCGGGTCAACTTGCAACAAACGAGAATTTACAGAAACTAAAAATCTTTCCATGTTTATAAATTCAGATATATCGAATAAAGCCTTGTCTAAAAGCAGTTCCATAGAATTGGTTAATGAAAAAAACCATGACATTTGGTTGATTTCATCTTGATATTTTTCAATATTTTCATTTTTATTGCACGCAGTAAAATGAAATTTCAACGATTGTTTATTAGGGTTGAATTGGGTTGTATATTTAAGTTTACCTTTTTGAGTAAGCATATTTCCATTTGATGATAAAATAGATATACGATGCTTAGAAAGCAAATCTTTTAATTTATCATTCTTTTTAAAATATGTCAGCTTCTTTTTTATCATATTGATATTATATGCAGTCATAAATACAACGCAATCTTTCACTGTAGCTTCCATATCAAAAGATATTTGTTTTTTCTTATTTTCCTTGCTCATGCTTCAACCTCCATCAACGCCGTCCTGTCAAGCTCCCTGCACTCCCTCTAAACACTAACAGACATTATTTGTTGCATAATTTTTCGTGTATTTTCTGCCCAATCCGAATTAGCTTCAAAAATCCTCTCATTTCGTTTTTTTATATTTATACATACTTCATCTGCAATGAAGTCTTGACTGTCCTTTAATGGCAAAGGGATTTTTGTTTTCAATATATCCTCATCAAGTATTGCAGGATAACTCGAACCTGTACTCCATTTCCTAAATTGTTCTTTGGTACTTTCGCTTCTTAAAATGAAGTGAAGATATTGAATGTTGACATTTTTTTTTGCACGAATAACACAAAATCCAGTAGAGCATATTTGATTATCTAATTCCTCCGGGATAATTGCAATCGCTCCTCTGGTTGGTCGGCATGTCGAGATGATAATATCGCCTTGCTTAATTACTTTTCTCGCCCTTGAAGGGGCTTCCTCTCCCATAAGTTCTTGAGTATTTACTATCATTCCTGTAATTACATCTATTGATGAAATATCAACATATAAAAAACTATTTTCAGGTTTTAATGTTGGATTTCGCTTGTCAGGGATAATGTCTGCACATTTATGTATTTCCGTTAATAATTCTTTCGGAAACTTTGCTATTTCTATAGGAGGAAGATGATAATCAATGTCCCATCTTTCTTCCTTGATTAACTGTTCGTACTTGACAATCAATGTTTTCATTTCCAACCTATCTCCTTATGGAACTTATCTATGGCAACAGATACCTCAGACCCGCTCTTAATTCTACCTGTAGCATCATATCCCAAATTTTCTAATTCTAACAGCAGAGTATTTGATTTCTTATTAATGGGTTGATTTTCTTTCTTTTTTTGAAAAATACATAAAGACGTTTTTACCATCGCACCGTAAGATTGAAATGACTCTTCAGGCAAACTTATAATTGCCTGAATTTCTGCTATATTTTCAACCCATTTTCTAACGAACTTTGAATTTTTATTTTTTAACAAACCATCAGGTAACACAATTGCCATCTTACCTCCAGGTTTCAAAAATTGAAAACATCTTTCCAACCCTATATATTCCATAGGTAATGTCTTTTTCTTATGACCTAATTCAAATCTTCCTACCATCTCCATTACTTCTTGTGTCATCAAACTACCAAATGGCGGATTTGTTAGTATTACGCTAAACACAGCAGGGCTACTATTAGCATCATCCACTATTTGTAGAATATCGGGATAATTCTCAAAACTTAATAGCGCATCAATATTACGAATATTTGTATGACCATCATCGTGTAGCATCATGTCTGTCATAGCTATTCTAACCATTCTATCTGATTTCTCAATTCCGTGTAGATGGAAAAATTTAAACTGATGTATAGTGTACTCATCAACAGTGTGAGAATGCTTGTTCATTACATAATTTAAACTTTTACTTAAGAAGTGACCAGAACCACAAAACGGGTCAAGTATTATATCTGATGGCTTTGGAGCAATAATTCCTACCGCCAGTTCAACTATGGGGTCAGGTGTAAAATATTGTCCCATACCTGCTCGTATAGCGGAACTAAGAACTCCTTGAAATGCCCTTCCTTTAATATCTGCATTGCTATCAACAAAAGAAAACCCTTGTAACTTTTCTACGACTTTGTATACGGCAATATCACTTAGCCGGATATTACTTTTAAATACGCCACGCGACCTTTCGTAATTTGGTATTCGCTTTGAATATACTTCTAAATCTCTATTTCGAGTTTCTTCATATAGCTCACGAATATTTGCGGCAACTTCTGCATTATTACTTGCACCGTATATTTGAAACCTAAATTCAGCATTTTCACTTTTTTCTATAGTGCTTCTTTCATCAAAGATTTTACAATAAATTATTTTGCATAGTTCGTCGAGTGCCTCGTCAGCATGAAGCCCATCAGCATCCCTAATTGCACTGTGACATTCAAATAATAATCTTTCGTAATTTTCAGCAAGCGGTTGAAGACCTGTTTTATTTGAACTTGTAATTTTAGGTATATCGCGCACCAATTTAGCTTTGCTGGCTATGCCCTCTTTAGAATAAGTAGGAATGTCGGCAATAAAATCAAAATCGTTAGGGTCTATTTTTTTCCTTATACAACGGACTTTAGTTCCATTTGTTACAAGCCCAATTGTTGCCGTATGAGTTGCAGCCAAATATGTTTCTAATTGTCGTTGTGCCTCAAAAAATTCTTGCTCTGTGATATTACCTTTCTTTGTTTCGATATACAAAAACACACGCCTATTTTGGCTTTTTAAGGCTATATCCGCTTCTTTTTCAGTTGCACCCATTTTTACAGGTTCTTCTATTTGTAAGCGCTCCCCAAGCCATTCTTTTGGATAATTATACGCTTCAATAAGCTGATATAAAGCCCATTGACGAATAAATTCTTCTATCTCCTGCGCTGCTCCATCATACGAACCTTTGTTGGCAAACTATTGTTCGGCTCTTCTCTTAGCTTCTACCACATCTCCATGAGTAGGAAAGAACCATTTATCAGGGTGAATAAAGTAATAAGTACCTATCAGTGCCATATACAATCCTCCAAAATTACATTTTTATATTGCTAATCAATCTATAAATAAAATCCACTGTCCATTTTTCTTCGACCCTTCACGTTTTAACAAGCCTTTATCCTGCAATGTTGCCATATCGGTCTTAACCGTTCTAAGTGACTTGCCAATCGTAGCGGCAATATCAGCCTGTGTAGCTGTTGGGTTATCTTTCAGATAATCTAAAATCGTCTTTTCCGTTAAAGTGCAATTTAAAGTGCAATTTTTGCCCTTTAACTGCACTTTATCACTTTTAACTTCAAACGAATACTCATCATCAAGCGGCACAATGATCCTAAACACGTCACCGTCAATCAATTCCGGCGGCTTGCCGGAATAACGCGGGACATAATGGTGCAATTTTCTCACGCCGGAGCCAAGCTCGTCGGCGAGCCATATGTTGCGGAAAAACGCAGCGATGGTCGGGTTCTTTGGGTTCGGTTCAAAGTTTTCGGGTGTTATAACGCCGCCGCTGACGGCACGGTTAGCGTTTTCGGTGAACATTCTGTCCTTTTCGATAACGAACTTAGCGATGTATGAGCTTGTATATTCACGATGAATTAAAGTGTTCACCAACATTTCGCGGGTAATTATACTACGCAGGCTGATTCGCATATCTTTTTCCAAGTAGAATTTATCCCATAAATGCTTTTCCGAAAATTTCGTAAGCTGCTCGTAACTTTCTATGAGGTTTGTCTGCACAATCAAGCGGTCATCGTAACGGTCGGTGTTTATTTTCCGCATAATTGCATCCGTGCGGTACGCCGGACTGACCGAGCGAATAACATCGTCCTTACCGAGCAGCATGATTGCCGCGAGGTTATAGCCTTTCTCGCCCGTTGCCATATCTTCGCCAATCAACCCCGCGCTTTGCAATAATTCCGCATCGGACATATCTTTCCACGGATGCTCCTGATAACGGTTCACCGCCGTCTGGCGGACACGCGGAAGAAGGTCGAATCGCAGATGTTCGTCCTTGACATAAGGGTAAATTTTCTTTTCGGTGAAAATGCTCTGCTTGCGGATATACATGGCGGCAATTTGGCTCGTTGCCGTTACTTTAACGTCAGCATCATCCACGCGGTCAAAGATTACTTTTTTATAGCTGTGTACTTCCGAACTCGGCGGTACATGGACGTGTATGATAGTTTTGCTTTTATATTTGAGAATTTCGGGCGTTAGATAAACGGTAGGCGATATGACATCCGGGTTGCCAATCATCTTAATGAAATTCTTGACTATATTCGGTGCCGACTTTTCGGGAACGCCGCTGCGAACCTC
>Ga0099364_10013331_pt1 | contig 11043 bp, 10 predicted proteins | sample TergutTh196P3_FD_73070 | JGI IMG/M metagenome (GOLD analysis project Ga0099364, IMG submission 73070) | Microcerotermes parvus P3 segment gut microbial communities from Pointe-Noire, Republic of the Congo - Th196 P3 | ecosystem: Host-associated > Arthropoda: Insects > Digestive system > Gut ... | reverse complement strand
CAGCCCTTATGCTGAACAATTCCGGTCGTTAAAATCTACCGGTGAGGGTTTTTCCGGCCCCACGGGTTATTTTGCCAACATGGTGCAAGACGCCATTGACTGTGTGAAAGACCCCGGAAGACAACCCCGATCAAGCGCAGCTGATGGACTGAGGGTAATTGAATATTTGCATTCGATAAAGGCGTGGTAAGGAAACAGCGGAATCCATTCGTTTTTTTTACCAATATTTTAACAATTCACTCATAGTACTTTAACTCGTACAATTTACGTTTAATTATCAATTATTCAAGGAGTGAATTTATGAAGATTAAAATTGTCGCAATTTTAATGGCTGTTCTGACTGTAACAAGCGTTTTTGCACAGCAGAACAGGGTGAACTACACAATCGAAGTAGGCGGTTCTACTTCGGTAACGCCTCTTATGGAGTTGTTTGCCGCAGCGTATAGGGCGAACAATGCTCACATCCAGGTTAACATTAACGGAACCGGATCCGGCGACGGCATCAGAAATGCAGGCGTTCTCTATCAGGTTGGTATGTCCAGCCGCGACCTAACTCCCGAAGAAAAGGGACAGGGGCTTAGAGAAGTAGTCGTTGCTATCGATGGTATTGCTGTTATTGTAAACAACAGTAACCCTGTCAGCAATCTTACCATCGAACAGATTCGCGGTATCTACACCGGCGAAATCACAGACTGGAGTCAGGTTTCCGGCGGTGCAAAAAGAGGCAGAATAGCGGTTATCAGCCGAGAAGCAGCATCCGGCACCCGCGGCGCTTTCGAAGAAATCGTAGGTTTCCAGGGTAGGCTTGTTCGCGGTGCGAATGAAACAACAAGTACCGGCGCAATCAAAGCCAGTATTGCCCAGAACCCGGATGCAATTGGGTACATATCGCTCGGTTCGGTTGATAACACAATCAAAGCGCTTCAGGTTGGCGGCGTTGCAGCAACTACCGGAAATATACAGAATGGCACATATAGACTGGCCCGTCCTTTCATCATTTTGACCGGAGCAAATGTTCATGCTGAGAGCACTGCTTTTATCAACTGGATGACAGGCAGTGATGGTCAGAGAATTGTCAGCAGCAACGGCTGGATTCCTGTCAGGTAAGTATATGGGTGATGCCTGACACTGTTTAGACAAACCAGGTGAAACCGGTGGTGTCAGGCACTTTTTTTTATAATGATACGCCAGTCATGCCGCCTTTGAATATAAATGTGCCTGAAATTCAATAAATAACCGGCTAATGTTTGCTGCATCACCTAAAATCTTTTTAGCATCTTCCAATGATTGAAATTTGTTAATTAGCAAAATCGGAAGCTTTTCCTGTTCCAGTTCGTCCGCACCGGTTTTTATGTAATTATTCAAAACAAATGAAATGAATTCTTTTTCATAGTCATTGAGCGCGGCAAAGATAGTTGCTTCGGCTGCTTTAGCTCTTGCTTCCCTTGTCATGGAGATAAAGTTGCCATTGAAAACATAACTCAAGACATCGTAAAGATCGCATTTTTCCATATCAACCAATTTTTGCAAGGTTAATAGATCGGATTTGGGGAATCCCGCATCTTCCAGTTTTGCTAATAAAGTTTTTCTGGTCAGCGGGTTACTCCACAGTTTTCGCAACTCATCTTCGTTTTTAAATAAATTTGGCAGCTCACCAAAAAGATTGGTCATAAATTCTTCTGCAGATACTGGTTTACCGTCAGCGCTCCAAAAAGAAGTTGCAACGATATGTTGAATTTCCCTTTCCTTCCCATCTCGTAGTTTTACCTTAATTTTCTGTTTCTTTTCCTTTTCTGTTGTTTCTCTGTGTTCATTTTTGTCATAAGAAGGAGGCTGTGGTTCACTGGTAAAAGTTTCATCTCCATGCGGGTTTTCTCCGCCAACCGGTTCACCGTCCCATTCAGGATCGCTAAAATGTTTATAGGCATCGACAAAATCGTAAATAGTGAAAAATTCCTTGTCGTCAAACAAACGAGTCCCTCGTCCAATAATTTGCTTGAACTCTATCATTGAATTTATTGGACGAAGTAAAACAATGCTCCGAATATTTCGTGCATCCACACCGGTTGAAAGTTTTTGTGATGTTGTCAAAATCGTTGGGATAGTTTTTTCGTTATCCTGAAATTCACGCAACTGCCTTTCACCTTCTTCGCCGTCATTGGCAGTAACCCGGACACAATAAAAAGGATCATCGCTATTGGCATTTTGGTTGACCAAATCTCTTATTAATGCGGCGTGGGGCTGGTTGGCACAGAAAATTATCGCTTTTTCACTTTGGTTGGCATCATCCAGAAAAATTGTAACCCGTTTAGTTTCGCGTTCGATAATTTCTATACTGCGGTTAAAATCATTTTCTTCGTACAGTTTTCCTTCTTCAATCTCACCTTCAATAACGGTGTCGTCCGATGTATAGCGATAATCGTCTAGTGTGGTTTTAATTCGCTTTACTTTGAAAGGCGTTAAAAAACCGTCATTTATTCCGTCTTTAAGCGAATAAATGTAAACAGGCTCTCCAAAATAACGGTAAGTGTCCACGTTATCATTACGTTTAGGCGTAGCGGTTAGCCCCAATTGAACTGCAGGGGCAAAATAATCCAAAATGCTCCGCCAATTGCTTTCGTCATTTGCGCCGCCTCGGTGACACTCGTCGATGATAATAAAATCAAAATAATCTGTAGGATATTCGCCAAAATAAGGAGCAGGATTTCCTTCAGAATCTGTACCAGTCATAAAGGTTTGAAAAATAGTAAAGAAAATGCTGCCGTTGGTGGGAACTTTTCCTCTTTTTTTTATCTCATCAGGTTTTATTCGAACCAGAGCATCGTCACTAAATGCAGAAAACGAGTTAAATGCTTGATTAGCCAGAATATTACGGTCTGCCAAAAACAAAATGCGGGGCCGCCTTGAGCCGTCTCGTTTTAAATTCCAGCGTGACTGAAAAAGCTTCCACGCTATCTGAAAAGCGATTGCTGTTTTTCCTGTGCCCGTGGCAAGGGTGAGTAAAATTCTGTCCTTCCCTTGCGCTATGGCTTCCATTGTTCGTTGAACGGCAATATCTTGATAATAACGGGGCTGCCAGCTTCCGCTCTTGTCTTCAAACGGAACATTGGCAAAGGTATCTCTCCAATCATCTTTTTCGGAAAAGGTTTTACTCCAAAGTTCATCGGGGCTTAAAAAATTTGTTACCAGGCCCTCAGTGCCTGTTTTCATGCAGATTTGATATATTTCTTTTCCGTTTGTGCTGTAAGTGGTTTCAAGCTGCAATTTATGGGCGTATTTTTTTGCCTGCATAACGCCTTCGCCAACGGGTAACTCGCTGCCTTTCGCTTCTACAACCGCAAGTTTTACACCTTTATAGACCAGTACATAATCGGCAATTTCCCGTTTGCCCCTGCCGCCGGTTTGGATTTTTCCTGCACTAATACCAAACTCACGGAGGATTTTTGAGCCTTCTATCACGCCCCAGCCGGCAGCTTTAAGGGCGGGGTCAATGAGTTCTGCCCGGGTTTCGGCTTCGTTCATGGTTGTTCCTTATACTTTCGCTTTTTCTTATCTTTATCGATATGATTAATATTTGCATACAAAGGGTAATTTTCTGTCCATAATTTTAATATTATTAAAAACTCATTTTCTGATATACCATTATTTTTTTCTAATATCCCTAATGAAAGCATAATTAATTGCTCAATGATTTCCTTTTTATTTTTACAATCAACAATTTTAACCAAATATTTTTGAAAGCATAAGTTAATAAATTCCCATACTCTTACTTCATCGTATGGGTTGAGATCTCTTTTAAAATTTTCAATCATTTTTTCTAAATCAAACTCTAATATATTAAATAATGAAAAATTCAAATTTGTAATTCGTAACATTAAATCTTTTGGCAGTATTTTATGTTTTATTTCGCCAATTTTTATTTCAGACCGGTTTACATACTCTATTTTTGCATTATTCTTCAAATTCCTCCATAATAATTCACGAGTTATATTTTTATATATGCTTGGCTTTATTACTTTTATTAATCCCAATGCAATTTGTTCAATTTTCATTTTGCTGGAATCCAATGCATACTTTTCTAAAAGGAAAGGTGAATATTTTTCTATTGTTTCTTTAGTTATTTTATGCCATATTGGTAAAATTACTTTCTTCTTTCCTATTTCTCTATTTAATAATGATCTAAATTCATAATCTGTCCATCCTTTTTTAATAAAATTTTCACTTAAAATAATTATACCATATCTAGAATCAGATAATCCTATATCTATCGATTTTGATAAACTATCACCAACACTTAGGATATTTTTATCGTACCAAACTTTTATTCCAAAATATACTAATAATTTTACAATTTTCTCTGTAATATCATCTTTATCTTCTGAAGCATGAGAAATAAATACGTCCCATTTCTTTTTCATAATTTCCTTTTTACACTTATAGTGTTCACTTCGTTCATGTTAACAACTCCCCTGCAAACGCTTTTTGCAAAATGGACTTTTTCAGTTCTTCCAAATCCGCTATTTTCCTTTGATAAACCGCTTCCAGTTTTTGCGTTTCAACCCGCAGGGCATCCAATTGCCGGACTATGGCTTGCTGTTCTATAAGTGGAGGAAGAGGTATTTCAATAGATTTTAAAACTGCAACAGAAGCTACATTTTGAATAGCAGCACCACCTGAATAATTTCTTAAACTATTCTGAAAACTTTCACTCTGCATCCATAATTTTAAATAAACATTCGATAATTTATTGTTTGGAGTCATTTTAAGTAATGCTTGGTTTATTATTCCCTTTCTGCAATTTTCCGGAACAATAGCTACTTTACCCATTGTGCCTGAGCAGCTCATTATTAAATCACCTGTTTTTACTTCAAATCTTTTCATTTCATCGAATTTTTGTTTATCAATAAAATATCTTATATCATCAAATTGATCATAAATAGCATGTTGTTGTTCATAAACTGCATAACCATCAGATTTGAAAGAGCCTTTTTTCAAACTACCTCCGAAAGGACCCCTAACGAATTCGCAAACATCCCCCAGCCTCTTCATTTCCCAGCCTTTCCTCATATCAGCCATCCATCTTCCTAAGCTCTTCTTCCAGTTCTTTAATACTTGGCAGGCTGCTCCTTAGTTTTTTAGGAAGCAGCTTTGCAAGCTTGTATTCAGAAACGCCAATGGGCTGGTTCACAATTTCCAAAGAGTACTGGACTTCAATTTTGTCTTTAGTTTTACAAATAATCAAACCTATTGTAGAGCCATCAGTTTCTTTTTTCATTTGGTGGTTGATTGCCGAAATATACAAGCCAAGCTTCCCAATATGTTCTGCTTCAAATTTGCCGGTTTTCAGTTCTATTACCACAAAACAACGCAGTTCCAGATGATAAAAAAGTAGATCAATAAACCGTTCTGTTTTGCCAATTTTTATAGGTATCTGCCTGCCTATGTAAGCAAAGCCCTGTCCGAGTTCCAGTAAAAACTTTGTGATATTTGCAGTCAGCGCATCTTCCAGTTCTTTTTCTTTGAAGTTTTCAGTGAGTGCAAGAAAATCAAAATTATAGGGGTCTTTAAGGATTTGGTTTGCCAGGTCGCTTTGTGGTTCAGGCAAGAGGCGGGAGAAATTGGTAAGCGCTTTTCCCTGTGCGGAAAATAAACCGGCTTCCAGAAAATTCATCAATACTGCCCGGCTCCATCCGTTTTCTATGGTTTTTTGAACGTAAAAGAGGGCCTCATTTACAGATTTACATTTGGTGATTATTTCTCTATGATGTCCCCAAGGAATTTGAAATATCGGATGATATTCTAATTCGTCCACAAGTTGTGGACGAATTGGTCTATTATTATTATTTACAACTAGTGGTTGTCTATTGGCATGGGGTGATAAATCTTCAACAACTTGTTGATGATTTAAAGATTCTTGCGTATAAAACTGGTAAAATCGCTTGCAATACTTTAAATTCGTTTCAGAAAACCCCTGCATGTCAGGAAATTCGCTTCTTAAGTCCTTGCTTAACTGCTCAAAAAAGCCGCTGCCCCAGGCGGTCTCCATTTGCCGGGCAACAATGTCCTTCCCTAAATCCCAGTAGAGGAGTAAAAGTTCAGTATTTACCTTTACGGCAGCTTTAATCTGGCTTTGGCGGATTCGGGATTTTAAGTCTGTAAGCCACTGTTTATATTCTTTGCTTTTTTTCATATCAACCCCGAAATCTTAGATAGAATCTCTGCACTTTCTTTCTCCAAAGCCTTCATTCCCTTAATTATCTCTTTCGGGGAACGCAAAGCAACTTCGTCTTTTTTATTGGGGTTTTTAACGCTGAGGTCATAGCTGTCCTTGTCAATGTCTTTGACATTCACCATCCACGAATTTTCGCTATTGGCGAAGGTCTTTTGCAGCTTTATAAATTCCGCTAAATCTTTTTCATTAAGGGGATTGGTTTTCCCAAGATTACGATTAAGGTTCAACTGATAAAACCATACTTTTTGAGTAGGTTTACCCTTTTCAAAAAACAGAACTACGGTTTTTACTCCCGCCCCGGTAAATGTTCCGCCGGGCAAGTCCAAAACAGTATGTAGGTTACAGCTTTCCAGCAGGCTTTTGCGAATGGCAACAGTGGCATTATCGGTGTTGCTCAAAAAGGTGTTTTTTATGACCACCCCGGCTTTTCCGCCTGCTTTGAGAATCTTGATAAAATGCTGCAAGAAAAGCGAGGCGGTTTCGCCAGTTTTAACCGGAAAGTTTTGCTGAACTTCGGCCCGTTCCTTGCCGCCAAACGGCGGATTGGCAAGCACCACATGGTAGCGGTCTTTTTCCTGAATGTCAGCAAGGTTTTCTGCAAGGGTATTAGTATGAATAATGTTGGGCGCTTCTATGCCATGAAAAATCATGTTCATAATCCCGATGATGTAAGCAAGGGATTTTTTCTCTTTACCGTAAAAAGATTGCTTTTGCAGAATAGTAGTTTCTTTGGAAGAAAGCTCAGCTCCTGTTCTAAGGAAATTAAACGCTTCGCACAAAAAACCGGCGGAACCGCATGCGCCGTCATAAATTTTATCGCCTATTTTTGGATTTACTACTTTTACAATTGTTGCAATCAAAGGACGGGGTGTATAATATTCGCCGCCATTTCGTCCCGCGTTCCCCATGTTTTTTATTTTGGCTTCGTAAAGATGGCTCATTTCGTGCTTTTCCGCATGGGTACGGAAACGGAGTGTATCAATAAGGGAGATCACTTCCCTAAGATTGTAACCGCTTTGCAGGCGATTCTTTAGTTCACTGAAAATCTCACCTATTTTATATTCAATAGTGTCTGCGCTTTCTGCCTTTGATTTAAACTTTCTAAGATAAGCAAATAACTTATTATTCACAAAATTGTTAAGGTCATCGCCCGTCATTGCCTTGTGATGATCCAGTTTTCCGTCCTTGCCCTTTGGCATTGCCCATACTGTCCACTGATAATTTTTTTCGATAATGGGCGTGTAGGATTTTCCTGTAAGCTCTGCCGCGGTGGCCCGGTCTTGCTCTAAATCGTCTAGATATTTGAGGAACAAAATCCAGCTTGTCTGTTCCACATAGTCCAGCTCGCTTCCGCAACCTGCATCTTTGTGTAAAATATCGTCTATATTCTTAAAGGTCTGCTCAAATGCCATAGTAAATACCCAATTCCATCTTAATATGTAGTATATCAGCCCCATTTCCCTTTGGCAAGTTTAATAATTTCCTCTTTTTTGCCGATAATTATTCAAGGAGTCTACCATTAAAAAGCTATCATTATTAATAATATTTGTTTTTTTCTTATCGTATTCCATATCCGCCGCAGATTCTGTCTACGAAACAAATGTCACATTTCGTGGTTTTTCCTGGGGAACCAGCATGAATGATGTCATCGGCAGAATGGGGAGCCCGGTTTCAAGAGAAGAGGTTAACGGATATACTTCTCTTGTCTGGGAAAATATAGAATTTAACGGATATTTGACCTATATGCTCGCCTATTTTTCTTCCTCGGGGCTGCAGGGAGGGACGTACTTTTTTTTAACGAGAGAAGATGACCTTGATGAATTGATGAGATGTTACAGTGAGGTGCAGCAAATTCTACGGCAACATTATGGTCCCACTCGTGTTTTCAACGGTATTATCAGAGAAATGCGTCCCTATGACAGCCTGTGGAATCTAACAGGCGGCAGCATTCACCTGAAAGTGAATACACGCCGCGGCGATCCCGTTACCCTTTGGTTTATTTCTCCGGAAATGGCAAGAGAAATGTACAGGGATCTTCCTGATACAGCGGTAAGAGGATTATAAATTCTGCCATTGTTAACCGACATTGGCGTAAACCTGCTGAGCCCCTCATTTGACAAAGACCGTGAAAATGTACTTTCCGCAGCTGCCGCTGCCGGAGTGTCAAAACTAATAATCACCGGAAGCACAGTCTCGGATAGTGAGAAAATTTTGGGTTATGTTGCGTCTGATGCTGTTGCTCATGCCCAGGTACAGTGTAAAACAACCGCCGGAGTACATCCCCACAACGCGAAAGACTGGAATTCCCCGGCCTTAACCCGGTTGCAGGAACTGGCGGTACAGGGCGGAAAAACAATTGTTGCCATTGGCGAATGCGGCCTGGATTACAACCGCAATTTCTCACCGCCGGATGCCCAGCGTTCAAGTTTTGAAGATCAGCTTGCCCTTGCCGCGCAGTTGGGGAAACCTGTTTTCCTTCACGAGCGCGATGCCTTTGACGATTTTTCTGCCATACTGAAAAAATACCGTTCCGGTCTGCCCGGCGCGGTTGTCCATTGTTTTACCGGAACAGCGGCAGAACTGGAAACCTATCTTGCCCTTGACTGTTACATTGGCATCACCGGTTGGATTTGCGATGAGCGGCGGGGCAGCCATCTTATCCCGTTGATTCAGCAAATCCCTGCCGACCGCCTGCTTCTGGAAACCGATTCTCCCTACCTCATACCCCGCAATATGCCGGGGCACCGCAAAAGCGGCCGCAACGAACCCCGCTTTCTTCCGCACATTGCCGCCTTTGCCGCAGAAGTCCTGGGAAAAACACCTGAACAGATAGCCAACGAAACAAGCGAAAATGCAGCACGGTTGTTTGGACTGTAAGTCTGTTAACCCTGATTTGTTGAAGGCTTTATTTGTAATTCATCTCACGGAGGCACAGAGGACACGGAGGAATATAAAGGTGGTTATGCGAAATATAATCCAAAATTATAAATAAATATTAAATTCAACAGAATAATTGAATATTGACTTAATATTGAGAATATTATATGATATAATATATGGCTTTCATTATTGGTATAATAATATTTACTTCTCTTGTATTAGTATTTGCCAAATATTTAAAATGTCGATTTTTTAAAAATAATCCAAAAATAATAATTGTTATTATATTATTTAATTTAGTATTTTATGGAGGTATTATAATAATTGGAATGTTAATAGATATTAAAAATGAAAATGATTTTAATAATAATATTCAAATATATAGTAAAGATCATCCTGATTATGGTTTATTAAAAAATTATGAATCATTAACAGATGAAGATAGGCAAATATATGATTATTATATAGGAGATGGTGGAAGAAATATATTTATGTTCATAATTATTCCTATATTATTTATTATATATATTCTATTCATATTATTGTTATATTTTTTATTAGAAATTAAATACTTCAAGAGGAAATATATAAATAATAAAAATGATCAATAATAATATTTCTGAAATAACGCCTAAATATACACCAAAAATGCCAAATACTATAAACTTGACATAGTTTTGATACATCTATAACATCAGATTATGACATTAAATACAATTATAAAGGGTGATTCCATTGAAGAATTAAGAAAAATTCCCGATAATTCCATAGATTTAATTTTTGCCGACCCTCCGTACAATATGCAGTTGGAAAATGCCCTTTATCGGCCTAATAATACCAAAGTGGACGGAGTGGACGATGAATGGGACAAGTTTGCTTCTTTTTCAGATTATGATAATTTTTGCATATCATGGTTAAAAGAATGCAGGCGTATTCTTAAGGATACAGGCTCAATTTGGGTAATAGGCAGTTATCATAATATATTCCGTGTTGGCAACATTATGCTTAATTTAGGGTATTGGATATTAAATGATGTCACATGGTATAAAACCAATCCCATGCCCAATTTTTTGGGGACTCGTTTCACAAATGCTACCGAAACGCTTTTATGGTGTTCTAAAAGCAAAGAATGTAAAAAATATACTTTTAATCATAAACTCATGAAAAAATACAATGGCGGAAAGCAAATGACTTCTGTCTGGCAGATAGGTTTGTGTATTGGTGAAGAGCGGTTAAAAGGTGCAGACGGAAAAAAGGCACATTCGACCCAAAAGCCTGAAGAACTGCTTAAAAGAGTAATTTTGTCAACTACAAAACAGGGAGATGTTGTTCTTGACCCATTTTTTGGAACTGGTACAACTGGTGCTGTAGCAAAAAAATTAAAACGCAATTTTATTGGAATTGAAAAGGAAATCGAATATATAAAACTTGCTAAAAACCGAATTAAAAATATGGACTATTTATTTGAAGAAGCTGACTGGGAAGAAGAACCGAAGGAAAAACAAATAAAAGTTCCATTTGAAACATTAATAAAAGAAAATATAATTAAAGTAGGTGAACCGCTCCATACCAGAAAAACATATAACGCAACAGCTTTTGTTCTCTCGGATGGCAGTTTGCAATATCGAAATACAAAAGGGTCAATTCACAGAATTGGGGCTGTTATTCAACAAACTCCTTCATGTAATGGTTGGAAGTTTTGGTATATTCAAAGGAATGATGAATCGGTTCTAATAGACGAATTAAGAAGCGAATATTTGAAAGTTCAAAACGTGATTTAATCATAAAAATTGCGGAACATCCAGAAAGATATATTGGTTTATTCGTGCCGAAGGGTTTAATACCCCGCCGCTCTGCGGCGTGTTTTTATCTGTTAAAACATTGTTTGTGGGTATTAAACCCGAGTGCAATTCCTCGGGAGAACGAAGATA
>Ga0099364_10013330_pt1 | contig 11043 bp, 6 predicted proteins | sample TergutTh196P3_FD_73070 | JGI IMG/M metagenome (GOLD analysis project Ga0099364, IMG submission 73070) | Microcerotermes parvus P3 segment gut microbial communities from Pointe-Noire, Republic of the Congo - Th196 P3 | ecosystem: Host-associated > Arthropoda: Insects > Digestive system > Gut ... | reverse complement strand
CAACCCTTGTTGAACGGCGATATTTCTCACCATTGACAACGCAAACGCCGTTTTTCCCATCGCAGGACGAGCTGCTATGACCGTCAGCGTTGACTTACGAAAACCATTCGTTATTCGGTCTAACGTTGTGAAGCCCGACGCTATGGCATTATCACTAATCCCTGTTCCACTCGAATGCGCAGAATAGGCTTCTTCAATGATTGCATTAATCAATGTTTTCACGTCCGAATAAAAGGTGCTTTTGGGGTTCATGTTGGATTTAAAATCTTTTTTCATAATGCTGTGTTTTTATTATTTCAACTGCAAAGATATAAAACCCGTGCGCCAATCTGCGTCGTCGCAAAAATTTTATTTTTATAACAACGTAGAATGTCACTGTTGTGTCGTGATTTTGCAGAAAATTTACAACACTATGAAAAATACATCTATCTCTGAAAAGGGTAAAAAACCACCAAAAGCATTTAAAAAGGCCAAAATCAATCTTTTGGAAACCATTGAAAACATTATCGAACTGGCAGAAGATTCCAAACTTGACAAAGAATTATTCAAAAAGGCAAAAAAGGATTTAAAAAACCTTTCTGATGCGTTTCAAATCACAATCGATCAAGCTCTTTTATTTGCCGTTGTGGTTAATTATAGTTCGGATTCTCGTATTCGGCTTTACAATTTTACCAGATTTTTCAATTGTAGAGAAATCAAGCTCCTTCGTATGGAAAGCGACTTTGAAGCCTTGAAAGAACGTAAATTGATTCGTATCAAATACGATAAAGATAAAGACGCTCGTTATAGCATTTCAAACGACGTTCTCAATTCGCTAAAAAATAATGAAATTTACGAACCTGAGGAAACGAAAATCGAAATAAAAACTCTAAACGATTGGTTTGAATATCTGGCAGAAGCTTTTGAAGCATTTAATAAAGATGAAATAACGTTCGACGAACTTGATGAAACCATTGAAGAGTTGTTGGAAAAATATACCAAATTTGATTTTTCTAAAAAGTTAAAGAGTTTAAAATTGTCAGATTTCGACAAACGATTGCTGATTTGTGTCTGTCATTTATTTGTGCATGAAAGTGACGACCACATTCAATTTGATGATTTAGATGATTATTTTGACACACGTGGCGAACGGCTTTTGAAGCGTTTTTTCAAAAATCGAGATACGCAACTTTTTGAAAAGAATTTGGTGGATTGGGTTGTTGAAAATGACGTGGGCCACAGACGAGTGATAAAGTTGAGCGACGCTGCTAAAACAGACCTTTTGGCAGAATTGGATTTGGGCGTCAGAACCAAACCTAAAAAAGATTTTTTAGTGTCGGGAGATATCATTGAAAAGCCTTTGTTTTACAACGATAAAGAAGGAAAACAAGTGGCCGAGTTGCAAAAATTATTGTCGCCGGATTATTTCCAATCCGTTCAAGACCGAATGAAAGACAAGGGTATGCAGCAAGGGTTTTCGTGTTTGTTTTACGGCTCTCCGGGGACCGGGAAAACGGAGTCTGTTTATCAGTTGGCAAAGCAAACCAATCGCGACATCTTTATCGTCGATATTTCGAATACGAAGAGTTGTTGGTTTGGCGAATCCGAGAAGAAAATCAAGGAGGTGTTTAATAAATATAAAACGCTTGTCAAAAACTCCGATGTCACGCCAATTCTGCTATTCAACGAAGCCGATGCGGTCTTTGGCAAACGCAAGGATGTTTCGAGTAGCAACGTGGCTCAAACCGAAAATGCCATACAAAATATCATTTTGCAAGAAATGGAAACCTTCAATGGCATTTTGATTGCCACCACCAACCTTACCGACAATTTGGATGCTGCGTTCGAACGTCGTTTTGTCTATAAAATCAAATTCGAAAAACCAACCGTTTTGGCGAAGCAAAAGATTTGGCAAAGTAAACTGTCTAATCTCACGGATGACGAGAGTTTGAAGTTAGCGCAAAAGTTCGACTTCTCCGGTGGTGAGATAGACAACATCTCACGCAAAACCGCCATCAACGAAATTCTTCTGGGCGACAAACCTCTGTTTGAAGATGTGGAGAGGCTTTGCTCGGAGGAGAGGATTTCTACGCGGGCGCCTATTGGGTTTTAGGAAAAAACGGTTTTGTGTTTCTATAGAGAAATCGCCACACTTAAGGGTTGTGGCGATTTTCCGTTTTAAACTAAGTTTTTTAGGAATAAAATACTTCTATTAAGTTATTTATTTCTCGATTAACTTCCTCGATTTTCTCAGGTGAAATTTCGTGTTCCTCACGATTCTTGAAATCCTTGAAGGTTATAGCTTTTCCTATTGTCGTATCAAAACAACTCGAATTTCCCCACCGTTCCTCGTTCGCATAATGAATACAATTACCTCCCCCGCGGCCACTTTGTTCGGCATAGCCGCAAATAGAATTAGCTAATGTAAAATCCAAATTTTTATTTATCTTATTTTCTGAACAATCGTTGTACGAGGCGTAACCAGTCTCATCGTTTTTTCCACCATCAGAAAACGACAATAATCCGTTTTCCTCTTCAATATGTAAAACCTTTATTAAAAACCAAGCCTTTAGATGTTTTTTAGAATCAAAACTCTCTTGCGAAAATAAAACATTTTCTTTTGGCAAGAGCTTTTTTATTCTGTTTTTCAATTCTATAATTATGTTTTCTTCTTCTATTTGCCACAGAGAACGGTAGTCATCTATTTCCAAATAACTCAAATACTCATTATTGAAGGAGTTTTTCCACGAAAACCAAGCACCTCGCATCCCGGATGTTCGATTAATATGACCAATTCTAAATTGTTCTATCAAAACGCGATATAATCGAACATAGTTGGATAATATCGGATGCCTTTTACTTTGCTCTTCGTCATAACAATTGTACAAAACGGAAAACGTTTTCCAGATTTTTTCCAGATTTTCATAATTATTTTCTCTGCCTTTGTTGGCTTCCAAAAGCGGCGTTAGATCTCCCATTAAATCTATATGGTCTTCCCATTCTTCAATCTCTTTTTTATGTTCTCTTTTCAAAAGATTTTTCTCTTTTTCGGCTTCAGTACACCATTCTTCTAAATCTACATTTGGAAACTTTTCGAACAGAATCTCATTTGCTTTAGTTTCAAATAAGAATACTTCTTTTTCTGTTTTAGCAAAGTCTATTATTTGAATTATATGTCGCCAATTAACAAAATTATCACGTTTTCGCTTATAGTCAAAATAGTTTTTACGTATTCGTCTAACAAATTCATAAAACTTTTCTGCTTCCGGGAATTTTTTTAAATAGGCTATTAATGGTAAAATAACAAATAATTCCTTTACCTTTTTCCTAAACCACTCAAGATTTATATCTTCTTCGGGGTTTTTATTTTCGGTTATCGTTTGTAAAACCTTACGAATATCATCATTCTCGCAACGTTTTATTAAATTACTTAAAGCTTGAAAATATTCGTGAACATTGTCTAAATTTTCTCTAAATTCTTTATGTCGAGATTCTCGTTCTTTGTCACCTGGTTCTCCTCGAAAACACTTGATAGGCTCTATATCTTGAGATTCTCCTTTTTTTTGAGTCTTTTCTTCCTGCAACAAACCAATTTGCCAATACCAAACAAAAAAATCTTTTAACCCTCCATCAGCAGTTTTTGACGATTTTGTTCTGTTTTGCCAAAACCATTTTTCCATATCTTCCCATTGACGAGAATAATACTCTAATTTGGTTTCTTGATTTTCAACACCACTTATGTTTGGATAGTTTTTTTTATTATTATCAAGATCTCCAAGAAGAACCGGTTTTAAATGTTCCGTTGCGGTCAAAGGCTCTCCTGTTGTGTTGATGACAACAAATGTTTCTTCGCCTTGTGTTCGGTTACCCATGTCGTAATAAAACATTTCAAGATCATGTAAAATGAAATTTCCGAATTTGGAAAAATCGTCGATTGAAGCCAGTGCTGTACTTTTAGAAAACGTATTTTCTATTCTTTGCAAAGCCGCAATCATACTTTGTATGGACGCGTCTTCTTTGTATTCTGAAAAATACCATTTTTGCTCATTTATTTGATTGGCAGAATAATCACTTTCGTTAATAAAAAATTCATCAACCAAATCATCCAAAAAATAAAGCGTACTTTCTCTAATCGCATATTGAAGGTAGGGTTCTTTTTTGTCAGAAATTAAATATTGAGAAAATTTTCTTGTTTTTCGATTTATCATACCTAACAAAAGAAATAGCGTTGTTATGCGTTGTTGTCCATCACACAATTGAATACGATTTTTCGGATGTTCGTATCCATAAAGCAAACCCAACGTTATTTTTTCACTGCTTTTTTCGAAACAACTATCAATTAAATTGTTTACAAAATCCGTTACCAATTCCTCATTTTCTTTGGTGTCTTTATTAAACGCTTTGTCGCCCCAACAATAGTCTCGTTGCAAATCCGGAATAACGATTTTGTTGTTGCCTGAGAGTATTTGGGCTAACGTATATTCTTTTCCGCTTTCAAATGTGATGTGTTTTTTATGCATGACTATTTATCTTTTTTGGTTATTTCATAATCTCTCTCAAAGAGAGTTTTAAATTCCGCTTGATTTTCTTCTATTTCGGCTTTTTTCCATTTAGATTTTGCAAATACGGAGATGGTGTGCAGTAAATTCCTGCTATTAAAATTTTCTTTAATATTGAAATAAATGGCTTTTTTTTCTTCAAACGTATTGTCACTAAATTTTGAATTATCGTCTTTGTGTAGCAATAAGAGATTGCCAATACTATGCTCTGAGCAGTCTGTTAGGGTATCGCGATCCAACCATTCCGGATCTTTTATTTCGTCCAACGTTTTTTCTTTTTCATTACCATCTTTATAAACACTGGTACCATCCTCATTCACCACCTTGTGATAGGCTTTCGATTTGGGATGAATATGTTCCAACGATTTCCTTTCTTGGTATATGCTAAAATCAAATTTTCGTCCTAAATCATTATCTTGTTCCACATTCAAACGAAGTAGCTGCTTTGCCGCTAAATCATAAGCACCGCGATAAACGTCTATTTGAGATAGGCTTTTTAAAGCCTCTTCTGCTTTTGTTTTCCGGACCTGGTCATCCGAGCTTATTGTTTCTGAATGTGTAGCCCCAACCAAACGCCATTTAGCATAATCTTTCATTATTTCTTCACTTTTTGTATTGATGAAATACTGAATAATTTCAAATTTATCTTCGAGGCTTTTTGAACATATTAGAGATAATTTAAGGTAATTGTGTACCTTTGGTTTTGTGAATATATCCTCAAACGATTTTTGCAAATTTCGTAATTTTTTAAAGTGTTCTTTCGTCTGTTCTTTGCCCGAAAGTAATAATTTAAAGTCATCAAAACTGAATGATTTCATTGCCTTTTCCAACTTCGTTTGAGTCGAGTGATCTTTTTCTTGAATATAGTGGTATTCAAGTAATAGCCCCATGGGATTTTTAACGCCAAAAAATTCACGAACATCGTTTTTGTTCCACCAATAAAGCCATTTGTCCCATTCACGAGCATATCGACTACGAAGCGCATTAATTTCCCAGTCTTCGGCAATAATCTCTTTTAATTCGATCGGGTTTTCTTCAGCAGAGGTCGACACGTCTTTTTTGGATTTATCGGGCAACGAAATTATCCTTAACATTTCGGCTTTTATCAATTCTTCCGGCAACATCGTTGCCTTGTTGCCATTCATCATGGAAAACGTTTTTGTTGCCTTTTCTTTATCAATGCGAATATACAAAATATTGACTTTTTCAACGATGTATTTACAAAGCTCTTCCTTGCTCTCTCCGCTTGCTTCAAACTCTTTTAATTTTAAATCAATTTGTTCTATGGCTTTTTTTAAGTAAAAAATATCCTGATTATCATCGTCCGGTTCTTTTGAATAGTCAAAATCGTTTTTTTTCAAATTTTCGATAAAATCCTTTGATTTTTGACGAATATCATAGCGAAGCTTAATGGTTTGGATATGCTTTATGTCAATACATCGCAACAGCAAATACAGCGTGGTTGTTCGTTGTTGTCCATCTATCAATATGATATCATTGTTGTCTTCACAAACCGTCACGCCTTGTAAAAAGTACGATTGTTCCGGGTTTTTTGTATAGGCTTCAATTAAATTTCTTAACAGTTTTTCAACAGCGGATTCTCTGTCGGCAATGTTAACTGCCCATTTATAGCCTCTTTGATAATTTGGTATTACAAAATTTCTATCGGTTCTAAAGTATTCTTCAATTGTTTTGAACGTAGCGCTCATATTTAATTTGGTTTAAATTTATATTTTCACAAAGGTACAAAAAAAATCCCTAACCCTCAATATCTTTCTCCTTAATCCCCAAAAAACAGCAGAATATTGATTTTTCGAGCGATGTATTACACCATCTCCCCTAATTTCCTCAAAATTCTAACCATCGCCAACGTGTCTAATTGGCAATAGGCAAGCAGATCCTTGCGTGCTTTTTCTTTTTCTTCGGGTGATAAATTTGGTAGGGTTTTAAAGGTGTTGTAAGCCATTTCTCCGTTTTTAACTTCGAGGTCGCCATAGCCCAAATCCGGGATCAGTGCGGGTAACACAAATTTTAGCGATGCGCTACCTTCCATTTCTTCGGTTTGCAGATATTTGGAACGAAACGGTTTTAACAGGTCAATAAAATTGTCGTGAATCGCCATCAAATGGTCTTCCAAATCAGGAAATGTGTTGGCAAGTTGCTTGATGCATCGCTGTTCAAACGACATGCAATACGCCATAACCATGGCATCTTTGGGGATATCTTTGCATAATTGCTCGGCTAATTCTCTTACGGATCGATTCGTCAGTTCGTCTTTCAAACACTCGATATGCTCAGGGTTTTCGGTGTCGTCCTTGGATTTTTGAATGTGCAAAGAATATTGAAATGGCGTTGGATGATACGGTCTTGCCCCATCAACCGGAGGAATCGGCTCTTGACACGTGGTCTCAAAATCGAAGTGGTACAACGGATAGCGCACTTGCGACAAAAAATCTCGAAGGGCTTTTTTATCGAATTTAACAATGTTGATTTCTCCGTTTTTGGGTTCAACAACGGTTTCGTCCGGTGTTTCAACTTTCGGATGACAATATTCCCAAAATGCACATTTATACGGATATGAGCAATGTCCACCCACCTTCACTTGCGGCTCGTTTGACAGTTCGGAATACATCAACATGTTTTCGATTCGATCGGGAATGTCTTTTTGTCGGGCTAACACGTCCTCCGTACAATCAACGATTTTAAAGAGCTTTTGAGGGTCTATTTCGCCTTGTCTGACATACGATGTATTAATGTGCATCAACGAAACTTTGGAGATTGTATAGCCGCAATTTTTGATGACATAATACTGAAACGCCATATCATCAAGATGGGTTGGTTTTACACTTGCGGTTTGTTTCACTTCAATAATTTCGAGTGTTCCGTCAGTATTGACGCGCACAATATCTGCAAAACAAATGGTATTTTCAAACTTGAATGCTGCTTCGCAAATGGTCGGATACCTTTCGTTGATAAGGGATTTTGTTTCTTCTAACGCAAGTTTGAATGATTCAGCAAAGTTATCGTGATTCACCAGTATTTCAACAAATTTCCCAAAATACGTTTTAGCATAATCGCCAACCGTATGACCGCTGTCAAAGACGTTTTGCGTGCTTTTAGATATTTTTGCTTCTTCCTTGCGATGCGTTTTCATCCAAAGAATTTTCAGGCATTGCAGTCCGCTGCAATAGGATGTTTTGGAAAGTGTTTTCATTGTTCTAATATTTTTATTTGTGTTTTTTCAACTGCAAAGATACAATAAACTCGCGCCAAACCGCGTCGCTATTCAAAAAAGTTTAATTTTCTTTAATCCAGCAAGATTTTCCACATTTTTCCATCCACTCTTTGTGATGTTCGTAACTCTCTTTGTCGTTGCAAATCCAAAGGGTTTTACGAATTGTGTGTTTTAACATTTGGGGAGATTCCGCATAACCATCGGTAAAAAAAATCAACCCATCGTATTTCTTTTTTGATTTTTCAAAATAATCAATGACAGGCTGAAAATCCGTGCCACCACGCCCTAAAAGTTTGATCGTCTTTTCCGCTTTTTTCATGGAGAGGATGGGCAGTTTTAAATCATGATCAAACTGCAAAACATCAATCGTTTTTATGCCATATTTGAAAAAGCGATTAATTACTGAATAAAACATTCGCACTTCTTTGTCTGAAACGGAGCCACTCACATCAACAGCAATCAGCAAACTTGTTGTAAAATCATTCTTTTTGCCCATATATTCAAAACCGTAGCGCCGACTGGGCTTGAAGCGTGTGAGCATTTTATTACTCGAAATCACGCTTGAACGAAATGCACTCAAAATTTTGCGATAATCAACCTCCGGCTTTAGGCTTGCAATCAGCGTTTGCACCAAATCGCCCGGAATCGTTCCCCACGACATACCGGTTTTCGCCCATTCGATGACGTCTTTGAGTTTTTGATCCATGAAATCGTCTTCTTCCCAAAGTTCGGCAGATTCGTTGATTTCGGATTGTTGATTGTTATCACTCTGACCTCTGTTTTGCGAATTTTCTGAGGATTGTTGTTCGTCGCCACCTTGATGATCAAACTCGCCATCCGGATCGGTCGGAAATTTTATTTTTTTGAGTTCGCGATAGTAAAATTCGAGATTTTCGTTTCGATAATGGCGGTCTGTGGGCCAAAAATCAGTTGCTTTATACATCAATTCCTTGAACGGATAATGCTCATTCAACGTGATGTTGCTAGCGACAAAAGCTGTCCCTCGTTCGGCATAAGTGCGATACGGATGTCGGAGTAAAATACGAATCACTTCGGCCTTCAAACGCTCTTCAAGTTGCGGTTTCGATAGAAATCTCGTGTATTGCGGATTATATTCAATCAGACCTTTTCCGCAGCGAAAACTTCTAATCCGGCTGTTTGTTGTCAGTTGGTGCGTCATCAAAGCCATGATTAACGTGGGTTCTGTTATAAACCACGCTTCCGTAATTTCTTTAAAACGTTGGTCTTCTCCCGTATTTTCAACATTAAAAACACCTTTAATATTGGCTATCCGAATGAGTTTGAAATAGCAGTCCCAAAAGGGTTTGCCGTGAACCACTCGGCGTTTGAATTCGCCAAAATGAAACGCTTCCCACATCAAATGATGCACGTATTCGTGAATCACTACTTCTAACACTTCCTTTGCTGTTCTACAGCGGTTTGCAAGAATGCAAATCAAGTGCGTTCCCTCGTTATAATTGCCAAGCACATAGCCACCACCGGGCAACATTGCCCACGATTTTGATGTCATTTCAATTGTAAAATCTGTTTTGCAAGGTTGTAAATCCTGCAACATGGCTTTCAACGCATCAGTCGTCCAACCAAAATTAGTTTCGGGATTCATGTTACAACTGAATATTTTTGATAAACTCTACAATGTTTTGAAAAATATAAGGCGAATGCGTAAGAATAGCCACTCTGGTCTGTGGATAGGTGCTTGAATCATATAGTGTTGTCCAGTGTGCCAGCACTTCGTTTTTGTTTTCTTCGCGAAGCCATTTGATATAGAGTTCGATGTTTTGAACGTATTTTTTTTGCATCGCTGCATTGTCTTCAGTTTCAACCAAACGAAACATACTTTCGTTGAAAACACTGAGTTCGTGAGCTGGAAGTTTGGCAATTTGGGTTTTGTGTTTTTCAAAATCCGATAAAACTTGTTTGATGTTTAAGCCGTGATTGGTTTTTAGGAAATTCATGAATTTCAAAGCCGTTGGAATTCCAATCACGCCGGCGATGGTCTTTTCGGTTGTTTTGTCGAAACTGTTGATATTGGCAATGATTTCCGAAACACGGTGCCACGAGCGACGGTCAACCGATTTTTCCAGGCCGTTGTATTCTTTAATTTCGCTATCCAAACAATCCCGATTTTTCTCAATAAAATCAATCACACGAGAATCGAGTTTTTGCTCAGCCGCCCACAATAACCACTCTCCAACGGTTGGCGAAAAATTGTAAATGTTGAAACGCGAGACCAACGCCGGATCCAAATCCGTGAGTTGATACTCCTCGCCATCGTTCACAGCCGTGATGATGCGACTGCCTTGGGGTAACCGTTTTCCGTTCAAGCGTTTGTTGAGCGTCAAGTCCATCACGCATTGCAGGATTTCAGGACGTGCACGATTGAGTTCGTCCAAAAATAAAACAACAGGTGTATCGTTTTCGGGAAACCACCAGGGCGGGCGAAAATCGGTTTTATTTGTGATTCCGTCAAGTACTGGCAATCCGATTAAATCGCCCGGATCGCTCATCTGACCGAGAAAAAGCGTAACCACTTTTTTGTTTTGCTTCACAAAAAAATGTTCGATGATTTGAGATTTTCCAATGCCGTGTTTGCCGATCAGCATGATGTTGTGGTGATCGGGTGTGGCTTCTAAGACTTTTTGGAGTTCGGTGGTGTTAATGTTTACTGGCATAGATTTGAATTATTTTTTCATTTTCCCATGTGATATTTTTGCTCGAAGGCACGTTGTTGATTTGCACGCCCTTGTTTTTGCTTTCTTTGATAAAGTTTTCGTAACTTTGGATGGTTTCTAAAATTTGTGGAATGGTTTTTTGAAACGATTCGTTGTAGATTGGAATGCTCATTTGAAGTTTTCCGGCTATTTTTACATGCAATACTAATTTGGCCGTGGATTGTTCGATTCTGTAAGGATATTGCGAATTTTTCATCACATTTGTAACCCATTCTTCCGCACTTTTACTTTGCAATTCCCGGATTCGTTCTAATTTTATTTTTTCATTTTCTACGTCTTTTTTCATCTCCGATAATAGCTTGAATTTTTCGGAAAGCTGAAGTAAGAATTTAAGATAGCTGTAAACAACATTTAGACGGTCTGAGATGTTTTGGGTCATCACCTCTTTAGAGTTAGAAATAAATGTAATTTCCACGCTATATGATACTCCTGAGGCACGAAAATTAACCTTACATCCAAATCCTAATTCATTCATTACATTGAACCGAGAGTTTAGAAGTATTATTTCATCACCATA
>Ga0099364_10013329_pt1 | contig 11044 bp, 4 predicted proteins | sample TergutTh196P3_FD_73070 | JGI IMG/M metagenome (GOLD analysis project Ga0099364, IMG submission 73070) | Microcerotermes parvus P3 segment gut microbial communities from Pointe-Noire, Republic of the Congo - Th196 P3 | ecosystem: Host-associated > Arthropoda: Insects > Digestive system > Gut ... | reverse complement strand
ACTCGGCGACGGTAGCCGTGCATATCAACAGGCTGCGCGAAAAAATCGAACGCGAGCCCTCCGAGCCGGACCACATCCAAACCGTGCGCGGCGTGGGCTACAGGTTCAGGATTGTTTCGCCGGGGTGAATTTTTTATTGTCGCCCTTGCAAATGATATCCGCTCGGCGGCATTCGTACGTCTCACTCACTCTATCAATACGGGCTTTTTATCTGAAATCAGGCGGAAAGGTGATATTTAATGATCTATACGGTTACTTTCAATCCTGCGCTGGACTATACGTTAAGACTCGACAACCTGACGGCCGGGCGTATACATAGAACGGCTGAAGAAAGTTTTTATGCGGGAGGGAAAGGGATCAATGTTTCTAATGTCCTTACACAACTGGATATCCCCAATATCGCGCTTGGGTTTATCGCCGGATTTACGGGAGACGAAATCGAAAGACTGGTAAATATCCTTGGGATAAAACCTGAGTTCATCCGAATGCCCGCGGGAAATTCCCGCGTCAACGTAAAAATCCGGTCCGCAGACGGCGCAGAAACAGATATCAACGCCCGCGGTTGTAATATAGACGCTGATTCATTAAATCAGTTCTACACAAAAATTGGCGATTTAAAATCCAAGGATTATTTAATCCTCTCCGGGAGCATACCAAACTCACTTCCATCGGACATCTACGAAACAATCCTTCAAAAATTATCTACCAAAAGCGTTAATTGCGTAGTTGACGCGACAGGCGCTTTACTCCGAAACACGTTGAAATACGCCCCGTTTTTAATAAAACCCAATAAAGAAGAATTAGGCGAACTTTTTAACGAAACAGTCCAAGATGACGACGACATCATACGCCTTGCAAGAATATTGCAAAAGGAAGGCGCTCGGAACGTGCTTGTATCAAAAGGGGCAGAAGGCGCGGTGCTGCTCACTGAAACAGGAATTTATATGAAAGCGCCCCCCGCGCACGGTACTACGGTTAATACAGTAGGGGCAGGCGATTCAATGGTAGCGGGATTTTTAGCGGGATGGTCGTTATACGGGGACTATCAAAAAGCGTTGCTGCTTGGCACAGCATCCGGCGCGGCAACAGCCTTTTGTGAAAACATAGCGAGAAAAGATGAAATCAAGAACATCTATGACGCTTTAACAAAAAAAACAAAATCACAAAAAGGAGAAGAATAACATGCGAATCACAGATTTATTGGATATCAAATCCATTGTACTGGGAGCCGTGCCGAAAGATAAGTCCGAAGCCATTGAATTGTTAGTGGGATTGCTTGACGCGGCAGGACGATTGACCGACGTCGCCGCGTACAAAGCGGATATTTTGAAACGTGAAGAACAAGCCCCAACCGCTATCGAAGAGGGGATAGTCATTCCCCACGCTAAAAGCGAGGCGGTAAAAACGCCGGGGTTAGCCGCCATAACCGTACCCGGCGGGATTGATTGCAACTCACTCGACGGGCTCCCGTCAAATCTTTTTTTCATGATAGCGGCTCCGAAAGGCGGAAATGATTTTCATCTAAAAGCGCTTTCATCGCTGTCAGTCTTGCTAATGAACGAGGAGTTCAGAAATGAGTTGTTGGCGGCTAAATCTCCGGAACAGTTCATTAATGTCATTCAAAAGGCCGAAGACGCAAAAGAGAGTGAGAAGAAAAAAGAAACCGCGCCTTCTTCAATAACTTCAAAAATCTTGGCTGTCACCGCATGTCCTACCGGTATCGCCCATACTTTTATGGCGGCTGAAGCGCTGGAACAAAAGGGAAAAGAAATGGGCGTATGGCTCAAAGCCGAGACAAATGGTTCGGGCGGGGTTGAAAATATGCTTACCAAACAAGAAATAGCCGAAGCGGACGGGATCATAATCGCCGCCGATAAAAACGTGGAAATGGCTCGTTTTGACGGGAAACCGGTACTTCGCGTCAAAGTAGCCGATGGCATCCACAAGCCAGGGGAATTAATTCAAAAAATACTTGATAATAAAGCTCCCGCATACCATCATGACGGCAGCGTCAACGACGCCGACGAAGCGGGGGGCAGCGAAAGCATAGGACGTAAACTGTATAAACACATGATGAACGGCGTATCCCATATGCTCCCTTTCGTTATCGGCGGCGGGATTTGCATTGCATTGTCGTTCTTATTGGATGACTATGCTATAAATCCGGCGAATTTCGGTTCCAATACGCCCGTGGCGGCATGGTTCATGAACTTGGGCGGATACGCGTTCAGTTTTATGCTCCCAATCCTGGCCGGGTTTATCGCGCAAAGCATTGCCGACAGGCCGGGTTTAATCGTCGGATTCGTTGGCGGGTTTATCGCAAACCTGGGTATGACATTCTCGCAGCCAGGCGGCGACGTTTCAGGCGGTTTTCTCGGCGCTTTGCTGGCAGGCTTTATCGCCGGGTATCTAATGCTTTTATTGCGTAAGATCTGCAATAACCTTCCAAAAGCGCTGGAAGGCGTAAAACCGGTTTTGATTTATCCGCTGGGCGGTTTAATATTGATTGGGGTTATCATGTGCGCGATTAACCCATTTATGGGGATAATCAATAACAGCCTCAGTAACGGTCTCAGCGCAATGGGCGGCGGCAGTAAGGTTATACTCGGGCTGCTGCTGGCGGGAATGATGGCGGTTGATATGGGCGGCCCGGTAAATAAAGCCGCATATGTTTTCGGAACGGCCTCCATTGCCAGCGGGAACTTCGATGTTATGGCAGCCGTAATGATTGGCGGTATGGCCCCTCCTATCGCCATCGCTCTGGCAACTACTTTCTTTAAGAAAAAATTTACAGAAAACGAGCGTAAGTCCGGGCCGGTCAACTATATTATGGGGCTCTGTTTCATCACCGAAGGCGCGATTCCCTTTGCGGCGTCCGACCCGCTCAGAGTGATTCCAGCCTGCGTGATCGGCTCCGGCGTAGCCGGCGCGTTGTCAATGGCATTTGGTTGTACCCTGAGAGCTCCGCATGGCGGGATTTTCGTATTCCCAGTAGTAGGAAATGTGTTTATGTATTTAATAGCGCTGGTCATCGGTTCAATCGCCGGGATGTTCATGCTGGCGCTGCTTAAAAAGAATAAATAGCATGGGATTATCTCCCTCCAAAAGCGTTAAAGAATTGGGCTCAAGTTGTCCCCTGTCCGTCTGTAAAGCGGCGGGGGATTTTTTAATGGCGGTTTTTTTATCTCCTGTTTAAGTTCCTTTAATTTCCTTTATCGCGTGGTTTATGGTCTCCAATTATTATTGTGTGACCAAAACCGGAAAGGAGGTGCAAAAATGGAACGGAAATTGCTTAAAGCCTCAATAGCGTTGTTTTTGTCTGTTGCCCTTTTGTGCTTGACGTCGAGCGAAGGAGCGGCGGGAGGGAGGGGCGGCGGGATAACGATTTGGAACGACAGCGCCGCCGTCAGCGTTTCGGAAAGCGGGCTGTATATATCGGTACATCACTGGCCCCCTCATTATTACTCCCATCATCCTCATTATTATTATCCGCCGCAATCCCCTTATCCAAGAGCCTATTATCACCGGCCTCCACCGCCGCCGCCGCGCGCAATACATCGCAATCATCACCACGGGCGCAGACCTCCGCCTCCGCCTCCTCATCGTCCCCCCCCTCCCCCCAGGCACAGGCGTTAAAAAAGCCCAAACACAAACAGGCGGCCGTTCGGGCGCCTGTTTGTGTTAATTGACATGACCCCCTACCTCACTATCGCTGCCGACAACTTTTATAAAATTGCACGTGAAATTCTTTCCTATACGCATCTCCGACAGCGAGCAGCCCAAAATAGAGGTATACTTGCAAACGGGTACAAGTTATTAAGGGGGTGTATCGTCAAAAAAATTCATACCATCCGCAGTATCCGGTTTAACTAAATTCACTCACATTATTATTTACTTATTCAGAAAGGGAGAATATTCAATGCTGGAGAACGAAGGTAACGCGAGGAAACTGCTGTCATTTGCGTTGGCAATGGTGATTACACTGTTCGGCGGTACGCAGTCCGTTGCCAGAAATTATGACCCGGGCCTCTTCGCCGCGAACATCCTGATCTCACGCCAAGTCGCCAACGAGGGCATGGTGTTGCTGCGTAACAATGGCGCGCTCCCGCTCAAGGGCAGCGAAGAGGTTGCCGTTTTCGGGATAGCCGCCAAGAACAGTCAGCGCGGCGGTTCTGGGTCGGGCGACGTCAACGTGCGCGCGGACGACATCGTAATGATCACTGACGGGTTCATCAGAGCCGGAGTGAACGTGAACATGACCCTCAAGGCGATATATGATACATATGCCGCCAACAGAACCGCCGAGGTACCCATAGAGACCTTCGAAAACCTCGTCAACATAGCGGACTTCTCATCGACGGCCATTTATGTAATCGGACGCACATCCGGTGAAGGTAACGACAGGCGTCTCGTGGGAGGTGACTATTACCTTTCGGATGCGGAATTGGGTGTGCTTACAACGCTCAAGCAATCTTATGCCCAGTTGATAGTCATACTGAATGTTGGCGGGGTCATTGATACTAACTGGATAGACGACATAGAACCGGACGCCGTACTTCTCGCGGGATTGCCCGGACACTGCATGGGCGACGCCGTCGCGGACATCGTGACGGGTAAGGTCAACCCGTCTGGCAAACTCACGGCCACATATGCGTACAAGTACACGGATTATCCGAGTTCGGCAAACTTCGGGCAGGTCACGACCGGGAACATCGCCGACCTTCCCAAGGGAATGACCGCCAACGCAGGCTATTTCGCCATGATCTCGGCGGATGGACTGTCGTCCACGTGGGCGCCAATGCCCGCCGTCGCGTATGTGGACGACATCTACGTCGGATACCGCTACTTTGAGACGTTCGACGTGCCGGTGCGCTATGAGTTCGGCTTCGGACTTTCATACACAACCTTCAGCGTCACCGGAGTGAGAAGCTACATTGACGGCGAAAACGTTGTGACCGAGGCCACCGTCAACAACACCGGCTCGGTACCTGGCAAGGAAGTCGTTCAATTCTACGTATCCGCGCCTGATGGCACGATCGAAAAACCGGGCAGGGAACTCAAGGGGTTCGCGAAAACCGACATAATCCCGCCCGGTCAGTCTCAGACCATCGCCATCACGGTCAAGCTCAGTGACCTGGCGTCCTACAACGAGGAATTGGTGGCGTGGGTACTTGACAAGGGTACGTATGTATTCTATACCGGCACTTCCGTAAAGAAGGTCGTCAAATCTGGGGAGTACTCTGTTGACGCGCTGACGATCACCGAGCAGTTGAAGAACAGGATTCCCGAGAGAGTCAGTATCCCCAGACTCTCTAAATCAGACACGAAAGAGGAGATACAAGCCAAGCTGAGCGGCCCGTTTATGCTTCCCCAGCCTGCCGACCCGAGGGGTGTCCTCGTGCCCCACTATCCTGGGCAGGTATATTTCGAGACAGGGCTGCCCACTAAGGAACAGTGGCTGGAAATGAGTCCCGTCTTCGCGCCGGACGCGGCGAATTTCGCGAGGAACCAGCCGGATTTTGCGACGCGTGACGATAAGGGGTTCAAACTTCTGGATGTGTACAATGGAGTCGTCTCTATGGATGCCTTTGTGGCGCAACTGTCTGCGGCGGATCTTACCGAGCTGCTCCACGGCGCTGGCAGGGGCGCTGGCGTGACTGTGCAGACCGACGCTACACAGGCCGATCTCGTCATTACGGCTGGGGCCGCTGGTCATTCGCGCAAAATAGATACGTTCGGCATACCCCACGTGGCGCTGCCGGATGGACCAGCGGGCGTGAGGATCACGCTGGGGCCCAGCGAGAGTACAAACCAACAGACACGCGTATGCACTCAGTTCGCTCAGGCGGCGCTCATCGCGTCCACTTGGAACACCGACCTGATGGAACTTATAGGCAAGGCGATGGGCTCCGAACTCGCTTACTACGGCTGCTCGATACTGCTGACTCCAGGGATGAACATCCAACGAGACCCCCTGAACGGGCGCAACTTCGAGTATTTCTCCGAAGACCCGCTGCTCACGGGACTCTCCGCCTCCGCGCTCACGAAAGGCGTGCAGAGCGTTGGCGGCGTCGGCACGACCTTGAAGCACTACTTCGCAAACAACCAGGAAACCGACCGCCGCATCATGGACACGGTGCTGTCGGAGCGCGCTTCGCGTGAGATTTACCTGAGAGGCTACGAGATAGCCATCAAGGAATCGCGCCCGGTTGGACTGATGACGGCTTACAACAAGGTCAACGGCCAGTCGGTCAACCAAGACTCCAACCTCCTTATAAACATCCTCCGCGACGAGTGGGGTTTCAAGGGCATCACCATGCCGGACTGGGGCGGGGACTACGAGGATAGGCTCATGGGCGACCCGACGCTCACAGTCCCGGCCGGACTGGACTGGATCATGCCCGAGTGCAATCCGGGCAAACTTGTAAGCCTGCAGAACATCTGCTACTTCGACCGCGCTTCCGCCTTGGCCCGCGTGAAGGTGATCCTGGAGTACCTCATGACAAGCAGAAGGTTCACGGAACTGAACGACCTGCCCGTGCATGAATACGTACCGGGCGAGCCGACTATTCTTGTCAGCCGATCAGAATTTTTCGAGACATCCGCATTGGGAAACGACTAGAATCGGGGGGGGGCTCCCCCCCCCTCCCAGACGTGTAACGTTGCCGCCACCTGTATAACATGCTTTTTGCCGCACCGGCTACCCCAAAAGCCACGGAGCGGAGGCCCTGATACCGCTGTACATGACGGCCATTTCCACGGCTCCGCGCAGGGAACGGATTTCGGCAAGCTCCGCGCGGCCGCGCGGGGTCAGTTTTTTGACGGCGAATCCATTGTCCAGCTCGACGGACAGAAAAGCGTTCTCGTAAAGACACCCTGACGGGCCGACGGTCAGGCGGCTTTCCTGCCCGTTTTCCCGCCGGCGGATGACATTTTTTTCAATCTTGAACACGTTATCGTCATGGGAGGCAAAGTCCCATTCATTGAGGACGAGGCGCGGTTTGTCCATGTAGGGGCGTCCTTCGTGGACGCAAAATGTGGCGCAGTTCCCGCACTCGTTGCATAAATCGTCTACGTGTATGACCTGCCGCGCCTGTAATATCTCCACGATTTCCGCCCCGAACATCGAAACGGTTCCGTCAGCGGCGCGAATTTTAGGAACCTCAATCCGTATGGGGGTGATTTTGTAGGAGACGTTGGCCCGGTTTGGGCATACCTCCACGCATTTGTCACAAAACGTCGCGCATTGCAGGCAGCGCCGCGCCTCGGTCATGGCGTCTTCCACGGAAAGCGAACTCTCCACCATATCGAAGCCGGAGCGCTCGTAAAGAGACAGATGAGGTTCTTTATGCTGCGGAACTTTACGCGCCCGCGCCGCCTTAACCGCCAGAACGTCCTCCTCGGTGAGAACCGGCAGAGGATTTGCCGCCTCGGACGCGGGCGGTATTCCAAGACAGGCGCATATCGCCTCCGCGGCCCGCGTGCCGTCGGCGCAGCCCTGAATGATCGTCGCGGGAGTACGAACGGCGTCGCCTCCGGCGAACACGCCCCAGACCGAGGTCGCGCCGTTTTCACGCGTCTGTATCGCGCCGTCTTCCCCGGTAACTATCCGGCTGTTCAGGAAAAGATTCTTTTCGGGCCTCTGCCCTATGGCGATAATCACGGAGTCGCCCTCGACGACGAATTTTTCCCCGGTGGGGAGGGGCGCTCGGCGTCCCGAAGAATCCGGGTCGCCCAGGCGGCATTTTTCGCACTCAAGCCCGGCTACGCGGCCGCCCTCTACGACAACGGCCACCGGCGCGGCGAGTTCTATAAGCACGCTGCCCTCCTCGAAGGTCAGGTTTTGCTCCTCGATGATAGCCGGCATCTCGGCGCGGCTGCGGCGATAAACGATGGAGACGGGGTTTCCGGTCAGGCGAACCGCCGTGCGCGCCGCGTCCATAGCGGTGTTCCCCCCGCCCACGACTATTGCGTGAGTCCCGATGTCGGGTCTTTCTCCAAGGGCAACAGACCGAAGCAGCTCCGTCGAGGAATACACTCCATCCGCGTCAATCCCGGGGATGTCAAGCGGCGCGTCATTGGGGAATCCGCAGGCCACGTATACGGCGTCGAATCCTTTGTCGAGAAGCGTTTCCGGCGGCTCGGCTACCTCGTGCCCCAGCTCTGTCTTCACCCCGAGGTCGGTGATTCTTTTTACGTCCTTGTCAATTACCGACTTTGGCAGGCGGAAAGCCGGGGCAATGGCCACCATGCCTCCGGCGTAGGGCATTTTTTCATAGACGGTCACGTCAACTCCCCTCATCGCAAGCGCCGCGGCCGCGGCAAGCCCGGATGGCCCGGCCCCTATTATCGCGGCCTTGAAGCGGTTCTGTTCCGTTTTTTCTTTTTCTTCACGCCGCTGCGGATTTTTCCCATGTTCGGCGGCGAAGCGTTTGAGCGCGCGAATGGCGACAGGACTGTCGTAATCGTTGCGGACGCACGTACTTTGGCAAAGATGAGGGCATAAGTAACCGGTCACCCCAGGCATGGGGTTTTTGTTCAGGATGGCGGCCAAAGCGCCGTCGAAATCTCCGCGCGCTATCTGCCACGTGTAGGACGGCACGTCCTGACACGCGGCGCAGCTTGCGGCGCAAGGAGCGGTAATGCAGTCGAAAAACTTCAGGCCGGTCTTGACCTTGGGGACGCCCTCGAAGAAGTTCTTTTTGTAACGCGGTTCGGTCAGGGCTTTCTCCGCGGCCGCCGCCAGCGTGAAGGCGCGGTCGCGTGAGAACTCGGCCAGGCTGTCCGCGCCGTCGTTTTTCATAGCGGACTCCAGCGCTTCGATGTAAAAGCGGAATTTAGCGTATCCCCCCGGCTTCAGGACGTCGGACGCCATTGTGACCGGCATAGCGCCGCACGACAGCAGGGCGGCGGCGTTCATCTCGTCGGCTCCGGCGGAATATGAGACGGGCAGATCCCCCGAGAAGTGCCCGGTCAGGCGGTGGAAAAGCCGCATAGTTATCGGATAGAGCGCGCGGCCGGACATGTACATCTCCCCGCCCGGCATGACGCCCCGCCGGTTGGTCATGGCCAGTGTGTTGGTCAGCTTGACCCCGAAAAAGAGGCCGAGTTCGGCGGCGCGTTTTTTCAGCGCGGATATGATTTCGAGGGCGTATGGATACTGAAGGTCGTTCTCGAACGTGGCGTCGTCGATTTCGATGCCCGAGAAGCCAAGTCCGTCGTGAAGTATCATCATGGCCTCTGTCTTGCCGATAAGCGTCGGGTTCAGCTTCAGGATAAGGTTCAGCTTTTTTTCCTCAAGGAGGTAAAGCCCTGTTTTCTGAATTTCGTCGGGGGGGCAGCCGTGCATGGTGGACAGGGTGACGCTCTCCGTCAGTCGGTTCGGGACGTCGATATCCGCCAGGCGCGGAAAGTCTTTACTCAGAACGCCCATGTACTCTTCCAAAAGTTCCGCGGCGTCCGACATGGTGCTCATGAAATTCTGCATCCGGGGCGCCTTTATGCCGTCAAGGTTGTACCCGACGCTCATGTTGAACACCGTGCCGAACGGCAGTTTTTTCTTGTCCCAGCCAAGCATATTTTGCAGCGCGTGAACGAGTACCCATCCTTTGACGTACTCCCGCGCGGACTGCTCCAGTTTCAGCTCCTGCGACCACTCCACGTTGTAGCCCTCGTCCTCCATGTCGATGCAGGGGCGGGCAAGTTCCAGCTCGTCCATAATCTGAACGGTTTTCAATTCGATGAAACGCGCCCCGCACAGCCAGCCGGAGGCGATGTTCTGCGCCAGTTGGCTGCTGGGCCCGGCGGCGGGGCCGAACGGCGTGTGCAGTTCTCTCCCGAAAACTGTCGAGGAATATGGGGCTTCTTTTTTGGGGACGTAAAACAGCGACTTATGAATCCCGAATATCGACCCGGCGCTCTCGTATTCACTCGTCACCCACCGGAGCAGCGCGTCGAAAGGCAATGGTCTCATCACGTGCGACATGTCTATCAAACCTCTTTCCAGACTTTTACGGCGGCTTCGCGCGCCTTGGCGTATATTTCCGTCTCGTCCAACTCAGTCAATTTTCCATCCCGCATCAGAACCTTCCCCGCCGCGACCGTCGTGACCACGCAGCGGCCTTCCGCGCCGAAGAGCAAATGCCCGTTGACGTTATCGCCGGTAAGAGGGGTGGGGGGGTTGTAGTCGAGGACAATCACGTCGCCGGAATAGCCGGGGGCCAGTTTTCCCAGCGGCGTTTTGAAATGCCTCGCGCAGATTTTGGCGTTGTTCTCGAAAAGCATCGCGGGTATCTCGCCCCACGCCACGTTTGGGTGGGCGTTGTGGTGTTTTTGCAGCGCGTTGGCGATTTTGTAGGATTGAAGCATGTCGCTGACATACCCGTCCGTACCGAGTCCGACGTTGATTCCCGCCGCGCACATCTTGAGAAGCGGAGCGCACCCGACGGCGTTGCCCATGTTGGATTCGGGATTGTGTACCACGGAGGTGTTTGTTTCTTTTATGATCTCCAATTCGGCGTCGTCGATATGTATGCAGTGTACGAAAATGGACTTGTCCCCTGTGATTCCGAAGTCTCTGAAACGTTCTACGACGCGTTTTTTATGGCGCTTGACGGAATCCAGTTCGTCGCCCGGCCCCTCGGCGACGTGCACGTGGAACCCGGCATTGCGGCTGCCAAGTTTGTCGCGGCACATGCCGAGGGTTTCGTCGCTCAGGGTGAATGAGGCGTGCAGGCCGAACATCCCGGATATCATGTCGTCCCCGCCTGCGTGGTCGATGAAGCGGATGTTTTCGTCTATGCCCCGCTCCATTATCTCGCGCCCGTCGCGGTCGGACACCTCATAGCACAGCGAAGCCCTGACGCCGGCGAGGCGGACGGCTTTCTCGATCTCTAATAGGCTGTTTTCCACATGCGTCGGCGAGGCATGGTGGTCTAATACCGTCGTGCATCCGTTTTTTACGCAATCGACAAGCGCGGCCGCGGCGCTGTAGTAAACGCCCTCCAGCGTCAGGGCCTTGTCCAGCTTCCACCACAGCCGCTCC
>Ga0099364_10013327_pt1 | contig 11046 bp, 7 predicted proteins | sample TergutTh196P3_FD_73070 | JGI IMG/M metagenome (GOLD analysis project Ga0099364, IMG submission 73070) | Microcerotermes parvus P3 segment gut microbial communities from Pointe-Noire, Republic of the Congo - Th196 P3 | ecosystem: Host-associated > Arthropoda: Insects > Digestive system > Gut ... | reverse complement strand
ATAACAAATACCACTTACCATCTATAAAACTTAGATGTACCCAAAAAACCAAAATCCCATCTTCATCTACTACATGCAAAGTATGACCCTCTTTTCCATCAATTTCATTTTCAAATTTTTTAATCAATTCCTCAGAATGTTCATAAAAACTATCATCGTCATAATGAAAACGTAATTGGACATTCGTTCCTCCCAACAAACCAGAAAGTCTAATGGTTTCTGAATAAGAATAAATACCCGAAGATTTGTTCTTTTCCATGTAATCACATTGAGGTCTATCAGGCATTGGCGTTGTTTCAAAATGGACTTTATAGTCTTCAATATAAACTGTATAAGCTGATAAAAGGTCGTTTGCAGATGTAATAATATGAGTAAACCTACGTTCATAATCACTAATAGTTACAACACCAAAATCATTATGAATAAGTTCATTAATAGTCTTTTCGTCTTTATTTTGAAATGCTTTTATTGTTTTCACAATTACAGTTTCAAAATCCGTATCGTCACTCGAAGAACTGCCATCGCCTAAATGAACCAAATATCTATCAGACACATAACCAACCATATTATCATATTCCACTTTTGTCCACTGCCCAATCTGCTCTCTCTCTAATACTCTCACTATCGTACCATTAGCAAACTTAAACAAAATATCAGAATTCGCAGATGGCTCCGCCCGAAGGTTCAACATATCATCTACCGCAACAACAACTCGTGCCGTTAACTCTACCGTTTCCGTATCCTTTTTATCTTCTTTGTGTCCTTTACCTGAAAAAAACCACAAACCGGTAACCACAGCACAAAGCGCCGCAAAACCGATCAACACATATTTCACCCCTCCCATTTTTTTTTCAGGTGTAAAAGGCGGCGGGGGTGGTGGCAGAACAGGTGGAGCAGAAAATATCCCCAAAAGGTCATCAACGCTCCCAGCCGTTTGCCAATCGCTCATGCCCTGCCGCCAAACAAGCGTTTGCAGCGTAACTCCATTTTCAGGCAATTCGTTTGCTGCTACCGGACCCTGTTGTTGTCCGAAACTATCTACAAAATAATACATATCTATTATATTTAATTAATTTATTTTTTATTTCTTGTATAATGTTACATTTTGTCCAAAATCATCTTTCATATTAGACACCAGACTATTTCCCTGCCTTACAAAAATGTCGTTTCCTGCAACGATGCTACCATCGGCTCTAATGTAATACGTTACGGTATTACTGCCGCTCCTGTTTCCCGAAACCACAGAAGATATTTGTGCGCTTATATCCACAACACCTGAGGTTGCGCTACTGTTTTGAGTCCTGAATCTATACGTTACCGTCACTAAACCAAAGACATTATTATTCGTATTAGTATCCTGATACCTTCCCTCAAAAGTTTGCCCGTTGATAAACTGAAAAGTTTGGTCAATGGCGCTATTGCCCGATGACGAACTCCCACTGCCCAAACTGCCCGAAGAAGATTGTCTCGCAGATGTTGATGTACTACTGCTTATTTTCCTGAAATGTCTTCCATCTGCACTAACTAAAGTTCGATTAGAATGATTAAGATTTAAATATCCTTCATTAGTTCCCCCACTGCCCACATATAATCTTTGCATTTTGTCGCCATCTATGGCGTAAACACCGCTCATAGATGGAAGACCATAGGGTTCATCAACAAAGTTTCTCTCGTCTAATATTATTGTCCTGAGCCTACTTCCTCCAGCTAAGGTCAACTCCCATGTACCTATCAACCAAGAATAGTCAGCTAGCAGACCTGCCATTCTTAAATTCCACCAACTGGTATCATCCAATGCCTTATTTTTACTCACATCTAAACTCGTCAATTGATTACCTCTGACAAGCAACCTTTCCAACTCCATATTTTTACTCACATCCAAACTCCTCAGTTGATTATCGCTAAAATCCAAGCTTGTCAACGCTGTAGCTCCGCTTACATTCAAACTCGTTAATTTATTATTGCTGCAATCCAACCGTTCCAACGCGGAGTTCCTGCTCACATCCAAATTCGACAATTGATTTTTGCTAACGGTCAAAATGGTCAATGCAGTATTGTTGCTAACATCCAAACTCGCTAACTTGTTATCAGAACAAATCAACACTGTCAATGCCGTATTTTTGCTAACATCCAAACTCGTCAATTGATTTCGGTTGCACATTAATTGTGTCAGTGCTGTAGCCTCGCTAACGTTCAAACTCGTCAATTGATTTTGGTTGCATTTCAAATTTATCAAAGCAGTAGCTCCGCTCACATCCAAACTCGTCAATTGATTATCACTGCAATCTAATTCTGTCAATGCCGTATTTTTGCTCACATCCAAAATCGTTAATTCATTACCTCCGACAATCAACCTTTCCAACGCCAAATTATTACTAACATCCAAACTCGTCAATTGATTATAATTATTCAGTCGATCACCTTGGCAATTCAATTCTGTTAACGCCGTATTTTTGCTTACATCCAAACTCGTTAATCTATTGCCTTCGACAAACAACTTTTTCAATACCGTGTTTTTACTCACGTCCAAACTCGTTAAGCGATTACTGCCGCAATCCAAATATGTTAATGCCTTATTTTTACTCATGTCCAAACTCGTTAATTGACGACCGCTGATCCTCAAACCCATAATATTGTCGCCGGTTACTGAAATGGTACGCATTGATATGTTTGGATAACTGTGTGTAACTATTGTCCAATCAATGTTAGTTTCGCTTTCGGGTGTCCATACATTGTCAAGCGTCAGCGCTTCCAGCTCCGAATCGTCCCCCCAATCAATAATTACCTCTCCGCTCCCAAATAAATAAATTCCCATTCTTTCGTTTTCGGTAGTCATTGTAATTTCGCCCTTCGATTGAACGCCAACCGAAAAAAACAACGCTACCACTGCTACCACAATTCCCGTAGCAACCACCCCAACCATTGTCTTTTTGCCCAACGACCCACTTTTGGTACGAAAAAATCCGTTCAGTTCAGCCACCGAACCTGCTACTTGCCACTCGCTCATACCTTGTTTCCACACGTATGTCTTAGCGGTTATGCCCTTACTCGGCAACTCATGTGCCGCTACCGGACCCTGTTGTTGTCCCTTATTGTCTTGATAATAATACATATTACTACATTTTAAATAATTTATCAAAAAAATCACTAACTCTCTTAAACAGAACCGCGGATCTACGTTATCCGCCTTTAAGAGGTTCTAGGAATGACCTTTTGACCCGAATAAGTAAAATCCGCATACCTGCGGCATTTACACTCATTCTTGGGTCTTTGAAACTTCCTAGATTTCTTAAAGACAAGAACAACAAAATGCGCTCTCCGAAAAGAGACTACAAAAGTACTACTTTTTTTTCAATCCACAACATTTTTTCAAAAAAAATATTTTCTCGTCCATCATTTTTCGGCTCCCCTGTCGCCATTGTCGCCTCCGTCCCCAGTCACAACAACCCAATTAGCATCAAAACCCAAACCCCATCGGTATTTTTTCGGCAAAATATACGGTTTATATTGACCTCAAAGGACTAATTTTGCAAAAAAAATGAATAAAACCACAGCGAGTCCGCTGCAACAAGGTATTTGGGGCATCAAGGTAAATTGAATAAAAAAATCACCCCAAATCATAAAATCACGCCTAAAAAGGAATCGGCGGTCAAATCAACGGAAAGGGGGTCGACATAATTTATATTATGTTAAATAGCGAAGCCAAGCCCACAAGGGGTATTTAACATAATATATCGAAATTATGCAACTCCCCTTTCCGAAAGCGGTATTTTTTGCGAAATAAGGTAAATTGATTAAATTGACGCAAAAAATTCATAAAACAACGGCGGCGGTTAAGCGAACAAGTTCGCTTGCCACTGCGGGCTTGCACGTATAAATCCGTGCAACCGCCGCCGCCTATGCCCACCCACCACCCTTCTATATGGTATTCATTCTATTACGAAATAGAATTTCGATTAAATTGAAAAAGTGAAATCGGTATGGTACAAGGTTGTTTTCGATTCATTCCTTCCAAATGCCTAACACCAAGCAAAAAACAAAAAGAAAAAAAGGAAAAAAAATATCGGTTAGGTTTTTTTAGGCATAAACTACCAAAATATATTGTCATACTGTCATATTGCCATATTGCCGTTGAAAAAAAATACTGGCGAAAAGAAAAAATTGCTCTTACCTAATGAATATAACCAAACACAAACGACTGAAACACTGCCAATAACATACAGATTGGCGCAATGGCGGCAGAAGCCCGCATGAAAAGTCCGTACAAATTTGAAACTTCGTACCCCGCTGAAAGTGTAGTGTAACCGCCACTGCGTCAATCTGCTTCCCATGTTATCGGCAATGCGAGAGGAGGTGCGTTCCGAAAACGATCCATCACGAAAGAAGCGCGATTGCATGAACAGAGCAAACAATGGGTTTTCGTAGGCATATCAGACCGAAAGTATATCAAATATGATTTTGAATAGCATCCCAAATACCATCAAGAGAGAGATTATTACCGTGAAAGAAAAAAGAGAAAAACGTTTCGTCCGTCTCCGCCATTCTTTGCTGTTGAAAAAAAACAGATTGGACGTAATCACATGGATCCTGCTTCTAAACTTTTGCGTTCCTCAACTCTCAAAAAAGCGGTATTTCATTCAATTACAAAAAGTTATTTCCACTTTACCAATGGTAAAAACGGCAAAACAAAATCCGTTGGGTTGTTGCCGTTTTTGAATTTAATTATGTGGAATAACTTTTTGCCGCGCTATCAACGTTTCGTGCGTCCTCTCAAATTTTGTTGCGCTATTGACGTTTTCCTTCCGACACCATCCCTGCGCCAAACGAAATCCCAGCCTCCTGCGCCACCAACTCAACCCAAAAAAAATCTCGACCCCGAACCATTTCCACCAACCCGAACATCCGCCCACCCCATCAACCAAACCCTAATCATCCATCAACCATATTGTAAATACCACCCACAAAGGCGATTCAGAACGCAATTCAAAATCCCAAGTTGCCCCAAAATAAAAAAATCAACCTTCAATAATTTTTATTTTTACTTATCAAAAAACATATATATCTTTGTCGTTCAATATTTTATATCTATATTTATATGCCTTTATTTTGTTCCTTATTTGTACCATAATCACTGAATATGTCACATAATCAATCATATATAGTTTTGAACTGCAAAAATGGGAATTATTTTTCGTAAAACAAACTTTTTTTTTCATTTTTTTTTTTTATGTTGGAAAACATGTATTTTTGCGCCCATTTTTTTTAGTAAAATGGAACGTGTAAAGGTATAACAAATAATGAATAATATTGATTATCTGCTTGATAAAATAAATTATCCTTCCGATTTAAAAAATCTAAAAAAGGAAGAACTGGTAGATTTATCGGAACAACTTCGGCATTTTATTATTGATGCTGCAAGTAGTAATCCGGGGCATCTTGGCGCAAATCTTGGCGTTGTGGAACTGACAGTAGCCTTGCATCACGTATTCAACGCACCTGACGATAAAATAGTCTGGGACGTTGGTCATCAGGCTTATACGCACAAAATACTTACAGGACGAAAAGACGTTTTTCACACAAATCGCAAATACGGCGGTTTAAGCGGTTTTCCGAGTATTTTCGAGAGCGAGTACGACGCCTTCGGCACGGGACATTCATCAACGTCAATATCGGCGGCATTGGGTATTGATACTGCATCTAAAATGCTGAACGAAAAACGTCACGTAGTTGCTGTGATTGGCGATGCTGCGCTCGCAGGCGGAATGGCTTTTGAAGCGCTAAATCACGGCGGCGCAACGCGGGCTAACCTGCTTGTGATTCTCAACGACAATAAAATGTCTATTGACCAAAACGTTGGAGCGTTGAAAGAGTACTTGGTTGATATCACTACTTCACATACATACAACAAAATAAAGAAAAAAGTATGGGACAGAATGGGAAAACTTGCGCGTTCGCGACGATTTATTCAACGTATAGAACACGGCATTAAATCAATGCTGATGAAACAGGGTAACCTTTTCGAGGCGCTTGGTTTTCGATATTTTGGACCCGTTGACGGACACGACGTGAACTATCTCACACGTGTTTTGCAGGATATGAAACGAATTGAGGGTCCCAAACTTTTGCACATAGTAACAGTTAAGGGTAAAGGCTACACTTTCGCCGAAAAAGACCAAACACGCTGGCACGCTCCCGGACTGTTCAACAAGGAAACAGGCGAAATTATCAATTCATCGGATACAAAGGCGCAACCGCCATTGTATCAGGAAGTTTTTGGTCGCACATTAGTTCAATTAGCCGAAATGAACGAGCGAATAGCGGGGATCACTCCTGCAATGGCAACGGGCTGTTCAATGCAATACATGATGGAGCGTTTCCCCGATCGTTTTTTCGATGTGGGAATAGCCGAGCAACATGCGGTAACTTTTGCGGCAGGGTTGGCAATAAGCAATATTGTACCGTTTTGCAACATTTATTCATCATTTTTGCAACGCGGCTTCGATCAGGTTATTCACGACGTTGCCCTGCAAAAACTGCCTGTAATATTTTGTCTTGACCGTGCAGGATTAGTAGGCGAAGATGGCGCAACGCATCACGGATCTTTTGACCTTGCGTATCTGCGATGTATTCCCAACTTAATAATTTCTGCCCCTATGAACGAAATCGAACTGCGTAACCTGATGTTTACAGCACAGGCACAACCCGCCGGTCCGTTTGTAATTCGCTATCCAAGAGGGCAAGGGGTAACTGTTGAATGGGAAGAGCCTTTTCAATTACTTACCATCGGCAAGGGACGAATAATTTGCGATGGCTCCGACGTCGCAATTTTAAGCATCGGCACGGCGGGCAACATGGTTGTGGAAGCCTGTAAAAAACTTAATGACTGCGGAATTTCCGCTGCACACTGCGATATGCGTTTTCTTAAACCCCTTGACGAAGAATTGTTGCATCAAATATGCAAAAAGCACAAAATTATTATCACCGTTGAAGACGGAGCAATGGTTGGCGGCTTCGGCAGCGCCGTTTTAGAGTTTGTTAGCGAACATAATTATTCCGTTCAAATCAAACGATTGGGAGTACCCGACCGTTTCGTAATGCAAGGCACATTGCAGGAACTGTATAGCGAATGTGGATACGATGCAGAAGGTATAACAAGAACTGTAAAGAACTTATTGCAAAAATAATAGACCAAAAGATAAAACAGGCGCATAGTTTTTTTGTGTCATTTTGTAAAAAATATTTATCTTTGCCAAAAATTTTAACGCACTGGTTTGCGTGATTAAATTTATTGTAAGTAAAATAAAATCAAAATATATAAAAATGGCTAATTATTATTTAGATAACAGAGACCTGAAATTCCATCTGACACATCCGCAAATGAGGCGGATAGTGGAATTGCGTGAAGACAACTTCGCAGAAAAGAACAAATTCGATTATGCTCCCTTCGACTACGAAGATGCTATTGACAGTTATGACAAGGTATTGGAAGTGATTGGCGAGATTTGCGGCGACATAGTTGCGCCCAACGCCGAATCAGTAGACCACGAAGGTCCGCAAGTGGTGGACAACGCAGTGGTATATGCGAAAGGTACACAGCAAAACCTTGACGCATTGCGTAAAGCAAACCTTATGGGGATTACGCTTCCGCGCGAGTACGGTGGTTTGAATCTCTCAATAGTGCCTTACACTATGGCTGCCGACATAGTATCGCGCGCCGATGCAGGATTTGTTAATATATGGGGCTTGCAGGATTGTGCCGAAACTATCAGCGAGTTTGCCAACGCCGACCAGAAACAGCGTTATCTTCCACGCGTGAGCAACGGCGAAACATGCGCTATGGCGCTAACAGAGCCTGATGCAGGTTCCGACCTGCAAGCCGTGCAACTGAAAGCCACGCAAAAACCCGACGGCTCGTGGGTTCTCAACGGAGTAAAGCGTTTCATAACCAACGGCGACGGTAATATTTCGTTAGTTCTGGCGCGCTCGGAAGAAGGCACTACCGATGGACGCGGCTTGTCTATGTTCATATACGACCGCAGCAACGCCGCCGTTAAAATACGACGAATAGAAAACAAAATGGGCATTAAGGGATCGCCAACTTGCGAATTGGCGTTTAAAGATGCACCGGCAGAGTTGTGCGGAGAACGCAGACTTGGACTGATTAAATACGTTATGGCTCTTATGAATGGCGCTCGTTTGGGAATTGGCGCACAGTCGGTGGGCGTTTCGGAAGCCGCCTATCGCGAGGCGCTTGTATATGCAAAAGAACGCAAACAGTTTGGAAAAACAATAATACAGTTTCCCGCTGTGTATGAAATGCTTGCCAACATGAAGGCAAAACTTGACGCTTCACGCTCGCTATTATACGAAACATGTCGTTTTGTGGACGTCTACAAAATTTTGGAAAAAATATCCAAAGAGCGTACGCTGACTCCGGAAGAACGTAACGAAATGAAATCAAATCAACGTTTGGCAGACATTTTTACGCCGTTGCTTAAAGGTATGGGAAGCGAATATTGCAATCAACTTGCCTACGATGCTATTCAGATTCACGGCGGCTCGGGCTTCACAAAGGATTACCCTGTGGAACGCATATACCGCGATGCGCGTATTACCTCCATCTACGAAGGAACAACGCAGTTGCAGGTAGTAGCGGCAATACGCGGAGTTACAACGGGCAGTTATTTGAAGCATATCCGCGAAGTGTATGAAACGGCGGAATTACGTCCGGAATTACAAAAATTCCGAAAAACGCTTCAAGAAATGACTGCCGATTATGAAGCAAGCGTTTCAAAAGTTATAACGCTGAAAAACAGTGAATTTATTGATTTTCATGCGCGTAGATTAGTCGAAATGGCGGGAAATATTATAATGGGGTATCTGTTGCTGTTGGATAGCCAGCGCGATGAACATTACGTCAAATCAACCGAGATATTTATCAAACACGGCGAAGCCGATAACAAACAGAAAAAATATTATATTGATTTGGTAGGAGTTGATGATTTAGGCTGTTTCAGAGCAGATTATCAATAACGCCTCAAATTAGCGTCATGTCAGTAATTACCCTAACCACAGGTTGGATTGACGATTTTCATGTAGCGGCATTGAAAGGTATCATTTTGTCTGCTCTTCCTTCTGTTCAAATAATAGACATTTCTCACAATGCGCCTGCGTTTGGCAAAGGAATTTTGTATGCTGCTTATATTGTTAAGCACAGTTTTTCATATTTTCCAGAAGGTTCTGTTCATATCATTTCCGTTGCAAGCGAATATAGCGAAACTTCGCCTTTTGCGGCGGTATTTCACAATGGACACTATTTTGTCGGTACGGATAACGGTATTTTCGGACTAATATTTGAATCGGTTCCCGACAAAATTGTGCGCATTGAGAAATATAAAGATGACGAAACGCCTAATTACCCAGCTATTTCGGTTTTTGCCCCTGCCGCAATACATCTTGTAAAAGGCGGAGATATTGCAGAATTAGGCAAGCCATATTCAGACTATCAGCACAGAGGAGCGATACAGGCGCCTGTGAGTGAATCGCAAATCACCGGAACAATCATACATATCAATATATTCGGAAATATAGTTACAAATATTACGCAGAGAGATTTTGAACGAGTTGGAAAGGGGCGATCTTTTGAAATTTTGGTTCAAAGAACAAATCGAAAAATTACCCGTATCAACAGGTATTTTCACGAAACAAGCGACGGCGATTTATTGGCTATCTTTAATGTATCAGGACTTCTTGAAATAGCGCTGAACAAAGGAAAATTAGCTGAAATTATGCGAATTGAACTTGATACCAATATTATTGTCAAGTTTTTTTGATAAGAAATTAATATTGAAACGTTACTGGCAATCTGATAGAGAAAAATTGCATACACTATTGTCGAAAACGCATCAATTACCAATTACCACTACCTTCACCGTATTATTTTCGGTTTGAATTATGTAAGCGCCTTGCACTGTCAGCGTTATTTCCATTTCTTCGCCTGTGGCTTTGCTGCTATGTAATAATGCGCCGGTTACGGCGTATATGTTTACAGTTTCGCCTTCTGTTAAGCCGCTTACATGCAATATACCATTGCGCGTCCATGCGCGTAGCGGGTTTTCGGGCGCAAGTTCGGGCGTATTGGTAGCCCTGTCAAATACTACCGTTACCGTTGAATTAGCCGACAGGTTTGGCAACGTATAGGAGTTGTCGGTATTGCCTGATATTACAGCTCCGTTGAGCCTCCATTCCATAACTTTATTGCCTGTGGCTGGAGCGGCTGTGAAGACTATATTACTTCCTGCGTCAATCATTTCGCCAGAGTTAATAGATGAACCGTTTACTGTAGCAAATATATTGCCATTGCCGCCTACCACGAAGAACAAAACATTATGTGTAGGTATAGACTCAAAATTTGCCATCACCGTTACTGCGTGGGCAGGCATGATAAAGAAGGTCGTAACGTTATTTTCGTTTGCAAAGATAACGCCGGCGCTTGTTGTGGTCCAGTTTTTGAATCGCTGACCTTCGGGCGGCGTTCCGGCGGTTATTATTACAGTTTCGCCTTCTGTATAGATATTGCCGCCGTTTCCGTTTAAAACGGTTACTGTATAGGTTGGCGAAACCACAAAAGTTGTATTAATGCTCTGCGCTGCAATATTTTCGTTGTCGCTACTAACAGTAATTGTTGCAGCGTAAGCGCCAACGCCAAGTCCTGTATTTGGAACAACGGTAAAATTGGCGTTTCCGCCTGCCGAAATGTTGGATATAAAATCTCTTGATAGCGTAAAATTCCCTGCGTTTGCGCCTGAAAGTTCAATGTTCAACAGACCGGTGTTCTGATTACCTGCGTTGTTCACCGTTACATTGCGCGGAGTTTGCGCCGCATAACCATCGGAAACAGCGTCGAAATCAATACTCGTTGCAGGATTCAACGAAATACCGTAAGTAGGCGGGGCTGTAACTTCAAATGAAACATTAAAACTATGAGCGGCAATATTAGAGTTGCTGCTACTAATCGTAACCGTTGCTGTGTATGTGCCGATGTCA
>Ga0099364_10013326_pt1 | contig 11047 bp, 7 predicted proteins | sample TergutTh196P3_FD_73070 | JGI IMG/M metagenome (GOLD analysis project Ga0099364, IMG submission 73070) | Microcerotermes parvus P3 segment gut microbial communities from Pointe-Noire, Republic of the Congo - Th196 P3 | ecosystem: Host-associated > Arthropoda: Insects > Digestive system > Gut ... | reverse complement strand
TTTTGTGTTTATATCATCCAGCACAAAAAAACCATTCTCACCTGCGCTCTGAAGTTTCCCCATATGCTTCAGTTTACTCAATATCCAATAGATTGAGCGCTCGCTGTATTGTGGTTCAATGCTATGCACCAATATCTCAAATTCTTTTTTTGATATTAGCGTGGACGGCTTTAGTTGTTCGATAATAGCTTCAACGGTCAATTTATCACTTCCAATTAAGATTGCAGTTTAGGCAAATTTTGAATATATTGCCGTAAATGCAATGCAATTATATATTTGATGCAATGATTTGTCAATTTATATTGACCAATTACATTTACGCAGACAGAATTAACATAAAGCAAGAGAAATAATTAACCAAAAGCAATTATTTGATACTCATTGTGTTTTTTTAAGGCTGCGCCATAAAGTTGTCGCTTTATGAGGCAGCTTGTATGTTATAATTCACTCACCACTGGAGTGAAAACCATAGTACCTTACGGACAAATGGAGCAAAAAGAAAATCGTTCCATCGTCTACTAATCACTACCCTCTATTCCCTAACCCCTTGCACTCCGCAGAGTGCATTAGGAATTTATCGAGCATTATCAATGTCACAAATGGCAATGATGAGAATATAAAGCAATGAACCAAAGAGGGGAGCAACTATAATGACAAATCTCAATCCAAACTACACTTTTGACACTTTTATTGTGGGAGAAAGCAACCGATTTGCCTTCACTGCGGCGCAAACGGTCACAAACGAAACTGGGGTCAAATACAATCCTCTGTGCATACACGGAGCCTCCGGGCTTGGAAAAACTCACCTTCTCCATGCCATCGGAAATGAAGCAGTATCGCTAAATAAAGACTGCTCAGTTGTCTATCAAACTTCTGATAGTTTTACGCAAGAATTAATCAAGTCTATACAGAATGGCAATATGAGTGATTACAGGGAAAAAATCCGTCGCGCAGATATCCTCCTGGTAGATGATATTCAATACTTTGCCGGTAAACCGGCCACTTTGGAGGAGTTCCATAATATTTTTAACGATTTATATCATGATAATAAACAAATAGTTTTCACATGCGACTGCAAACCTTCGGAACTTGAGCATATTGAAAACCGGCTGATAAGCAGATTCAATTGTGGCCTCACGGTTGGGATTGATTCGCCGGATATTGAGACTCGCTTAGCTTTTTTGCGTAATAAAGCCGACAGCATGCACATCAACATGCCGGATGAATGTTTTATTTATATTGCCGAGAAAATCCAGTCCGGCATCAGAGAGCTTGAAGGAGCGTTAATCAAAATCAATGCTTTTTCTGCAATCTACAAAGAAGATATAACCTATAGCAGTTGTCAGAAGATATTATCTTCGCTGCTGCCGAACGATGATGTGGCTACCTCATCCTAAACACCTTGCCCTTTGGCGTAAACGGAAGTGTTGCGCCGATGGGGATCAGGAACGCATGTTCGCGTCCATGCAGAACCAACCTATCGCATTCCCCGTCGGTGATTATCAGAATGGGGGCGTCCTCCGGGAAATCCTCGGTTTTTTCCAGCATATCTATTCCCGGCTGCAAGACGGTCCCGCCGCGGCCTTTCACTTTCACAGTCCCTGCAATATCCTCTGGTTTCATATATCCCGCATCATAGGCATCGGCGTCGCAAAACACCACCCTCGCCGCCGGTACATCCCGCGCAGCGCTGTAACTGGCTATGGCGCCAAGAGCCGACGCAAGCAGGCTACGCTCCATCGATCCGGAGGTATCCAGGACCACCCCGAAAGTCCTGCCGTCCAGCGCCGTTTTTGATATTATCCAGTTTGGCCTGGGGATGTCCGGGGTGGAAGACTGACGGCGGCTGGGGCGCGCGTATGAGCGGTTTTTTTCAATAGGGGTAAAATACTCATCAAACCAGCGGGCAAGCTCCACATCCCAGGGGATCGGCGGATGCGAAAGCGCCCTTATTTCTTCTATCAGCCCTTCAGGAAGATAACCCCTCCTTTGTTCATTGTGATACTCCAAACCCTGCGCCAGCGACCGCCTGTAAAATTCGTCGAGATTCACATCGATATTTTCATCCACGTCGCCGGGAATGATATCGCCAAGCCCGACTCCCCGCAAGGTAGCCAGTTTTGTGTATTTTCGCATATCCGTGATTATCCGGTCATAGATCGCTTCGGCGTTCAAGCCTTTGAACTGTTCGTCATACAAAACACCATCAGGGCGGGAACCTATGCCCATCTCTGTCAGCCAGCCGTTGATCAAATAATCACATGCCACATTCCATATGTAGATATCACGCCATTCTCTCCTTGCATCATGGCGAAGGGCCGCGTGGAGAAATTCGTGCGCCATCACAAACCTGAGTTCTTCCGTATCCAGCCTGGCTGCCGGATTGAGATATATCTCTGACAGCGCAGGCGAAACTGCGGCCACGGAGATCTGCATTCGCTGACAAACAGCCGGGTCTTCGATTATTTTGAAATTGGCTGCAATTGCTCCCAGAAGCGGATAGTGTGAGAGAAACCACTGCCTTGCTCTTTCTGCACGGCTGCTTGCACTCCTCAGACCAATGCCCTGCGCGCCGGAAGCTGTCTGGACAGCGTGAATCAAAGCGGTTGATAGACCGTCGGCGAAAAGCTTTGCCCACTGCGGAGGTGAATTTGCATTCAGCCTGCGAATATATCGGGTTTGTCCGCTTTGATTCTCGGCGAAAATCATATCTGCGGCATCCGCGCCCGCTGTGCCAAAACCCAAATACTCTGATTTATCCGCCGTTTCGCACAGCCGGTTATAAAGCCGCTCCTCGTCACTTATTCCTGAAGGCGGCATCCCGAAGTACCAAGGCTTGCCGAACTTGAGATCGTTCAGGAATTTTTCGACTACGCAGTCGCACGCCATATTCCACTCAATTTGCCGCTCATGGGGGGTAAAATGCTCCATGCCAAGATGTAGAAGGCAATGCCCGATCGCCCTCGCCCACTCGTCGGGTTCCGCTTTTGTCTTGGGGTTGCAGCGTATTACGCCGTCTTTCATTACGAGCGCCAATCCGTTTTTAGGATATCCCCCATTCACATCGCGCAGTATCCTGGCTTCGGAAAAAAGATCAATAAACATCAATTCCGAACGGATCATCATGCATCCAATTTTAAACAGCTCAAGAGCAATATCATGCTGTTCCTTTTGCGCTTGCTTTTGTTTTGCCTTGCTCATTGTTTTTTCGCCGCCAATCTTGGCAGATCCCTGATCACTTCCACGACAAACCATCCGGGCAGAGTACTGTCATCCTCGTCTGTGACTGTCATCTGGGCAATTTCCAGGCTGATGCCCGCCAATTCCTTCATCAGCGTTTTTGCCCGCAATGCCAGGTTCTGCGCCGAGCCTGATAGTTTCTTTTTCTCAGGCGGCAGTTCCTTTACAAGCTGCGCTCTGAAACTCTGTGCCAGAAAATAGAGCGTATCCCTGTCCTCCGGTTTATCAGGCCATTTTTGGTCTCCGCTGATAATAGCGGATAATGCGTAACGGTTGCGTATAAGCTTGGTAAACGCCCTGAATTGAGCGGCATGATGGGGCGACAGGCAACCGCACGCCAGTATTTCCAACTGTTTATCGTTGATATCATCTCCATAGCTGTTAAGCGCGTCGGACAGCATGTGCCATGAGCGGGGCGTTGAGAACGGTTCCTCGGTCTTTGGCGGCTGTTTCCACAGATGATCCGGGCGCAGCCCGATGTATTCAAGTATATATGGGTGTATACCATTTTCAGCAGCCCATTCGAGCCATTCCCGGTGTGACGCGATCAGCTCTAGATGGAACATGCGGTTGACAAGCGCTGACGACATGGGTTTTACAATGGCGTTGTCCTGCGCCCTGTTGCCCGCGCCAACGATGATCGAACCTGTCGGCAGATAGTATTCGCCGATACGCCTGTCGTGGATCAGGCTGTAAAATGCTTTCTGCACCTCCTGCGAACAGGCGTTGAGCTCGTCCAGAAACAGGCAATAAGGTTCCTCCCGCGCTATCATACGCGGCGGGCAGAACTTGCTTTTGCCGTCAATGATCTGAGGCACGCCGATTATATCCTCCGGCGCCAACTGGCTTCCCAGCATCGAAACGCAGGGGATACCGACAGAGTCTGCAAAGCTTTCCACAATGGACGATTTGCCGATTCCGGGCGCACCCCAGATAAATATAGGGCGGGTAACGGCTACATTGAGCAGCACGTCAAGTAATTCAGTTTGATTTACAGTTAATGGAATATTCATTGTCTTTCATTACCATTTTTCATTTGAGATTGTCAAGCAAATGTACACTTCTGTAATTAAGCTGAAATCTAGCTGTAATATAGCTGTAAAAAAAGCAAACCATCCCCCATCGACACCATAACATATGGGTTTGGGAGCTAGTAGACAATAATGTGGCGGTGTGGGTACTTCGAGCGCAAGGCGCTGTCACATTCTAACAAATTCGATGTACTATAAACAGCCCATAGACACATTGACTCACCCGTTTGCACATGTTATCATACAAACACTTCTCAACAACGAGGTGACCGCCATGCACCCGATACAGCCAAAAAAGATGCTCATTGTCAACATTCTCGACATCCTCAAACGTTACAGCGACGAGGAACACCGACTCTCGCAAAAGGATATTCTCGAAATCCTCGATAATGAATACTCCATGAGAGCCGACCGCAAAGCAGTTAAGCGCAATCTCATGAATCTTCTGGATTCCTGCTATAACATCGAATACAGCGAATCGATACGTTTGAACAAAATGGGCGAGGAAGAAACCATCTACACGGACTGGTACATGGTGCGCGATTTTTCCGACGCCGAGCTGCGGCTTTTGATTGACGGCCTGCTGTTTTCCAAGCACATCCCATATAATCAGTGTAAAGAATTGATAGAAAAGTTGAAAAATCTTTCCAACAAATATTTTGAGACGAAAGTAAAGCATATCCGCAATTTGCCCGAGAATATGCCTACGAACAAACAGCTTTTCCTGACGATTGAGGTCTTGGATGATGCAATCAGCAAAAACCGCCAAGTGTCGTTTAAATACAATGAATATGGCACGGATAAAAAACTTCACCCCCGCCGAAACGACGAGGGAGGGGTTCGGGAGTATATCACCAATCCTTATCAGATAGTAGCCACTAACGGGCGCTATTATCTTGTCTGCAACTATGATAAATACGATGATGTTTCAAACTACAGGCTGGACAGGATAACCGACATTCGTTTATTGGAAAGTACCGCAAAGCCAATGAAGAAGGTAGTCGGGCTGGAAAAAGGATTGAACCTGCCCAAACACATGGCGGAGCATATATATATGTTCGCCGGGGATAGCGTACCTGTGAAATTCCGGGCCCAAAGCTACCTTGCTGGGCAAATCATAGACTGGTTCGGGCGGGATGTGGAGTTTTTTAACGAAACCGATGGTACTGTGGATGTACGCGTAAAGGTCAACGAGCAGGCAATGATTTTCTGGGCGCTGCAATACGGTCAGCATGTGGAAGTTCTGGAACCGTCAGATTTACGAGAGAAGGTAAAAACTGCCGCGATGGAGATTGCGGGGAAATATGGGGTGTAATCATTGATATGGCCTTTGTAGTGAAAGCATTGTTATAATGAGATTATCGGATAAAGAAATTAGGACGCCGCTATATGATTTCATTGAAAACGTAGAGCATCGAATAAGAGTTTTTGAAGAATTCTCCTTTGGTGCAGCCATTGCTGATTTGCTTGCTGTAACTGACGGGATTCTTACCGGATATGAAATAAAGAGTGACTTGGATTCTTACATAAGGCTTAAAACACAAGTTAGAGAATACAGCAAGTATTGCGATTATTGCTATGCCGTTATTGGGCGGTCGCATCAAAAAGGCATATTAAAGCATATTCCGGAAACATGGGGCATATTGCTTGTGATGTCCGATCTAATCAGCGGGACTCAAATAAATGTCATACGTCAAGCAACAGTGAACCCCTTGGCAACTTTGGATTTCAAGCTTCGCATATTATGGCGGCGTGAGCTTGTGAATATATCATTTAGAAATGGGTTGGGGAAATGTTCAGGGAAGCCCATGCATCAAATAAAGTCTCATTTGAAAAAATATATTGATAATGACAAACTGTTGCGCGAGTTGACGGAGGAACTTTTTGAAAGAGACTATACTGTGAAGAACTGAAGGCGAACTAATTTCATGACAAGTTGCGAACTAATTCTTTGACAATTTACGAACCAGTGTCTTGACAAAATCGGAAGTCGCAAGTATTATTCAAACACTATTTCTTTACGCCCCTATATTTAGTATTCCGTGCGGCGCCGACTTTTTCGATCAAGCCATCTTTGAGCATCGCGGCAAGTGCTGCTTCAACCGTGGTAGGGCTTACATCGGGCAAAATGTAGCAGATTTCCTGTTTGGGAATAGGCAGAAGGCTGTTTAGTACAGTGGCTTCGATACGACCGCGTTTAGTGACTTTTTTACTGCTTACCACCGCGAAACGCTTGTCAAGCTCCTTATAGCATAACAGCAGTGTTGTGACAAAGTTCTCAATAAACGGAAAATAGCTGTTTCGTCCTTCGTGCCAACCTGCGGAACTATCGTAGATTGCCTTGTAATACGCTGCTTTTTCACGGTTGATCTGTTCTTCGAAAGAAATATAACGCCCCGCGTCAAAGTCGTTTTTATACAACATGAGCAGCGACAAAAGACGAGACATCCTGCCGTTTCCATCGGCAAAGGGGTGGATACAGAGGAAATCTAAAACGAAGCATGGTATAAGCAGAAGCTGATTGATGTTGTAATTACTCCGAGCATCCATATATGCCAAAATAAGCTGTTCCACAGCTTCGGCTGTTTCAGAGGCGGGGGTTGTTTCAAAGCGGACACGCCTGGCACCACCCACTGTTTCCATAATAACGTTGTCGTTTTCTTTATACATGCCGCCATTTACAGGTGAATATGACAGCATGATCTCATGAAACCGAAGAATGTCGCGCTCCCGAATGTCAAGTGCAGCCGAGTTTTCGTGAATTATGGAAAGTGCGTCGCGGTATCCGGCGATTTCCGCCTCATTATGGTTAAGCGGCGCACTGTTCTGATTCACGATTTCGTGTATGCGTTGTTCGCTCGTGACAATGCCTTCAATTTCGTTAGACCCTTTGACCGACTGTACCTTCGCAATGCTCTCCAAACGGACGTATACTCCGCCGAAGCTATTCTTGCGCTTGTTATCACGTTCGCGTAATTCGCAGATGGCACTGACTATGTTAACAAGACCCGCAGGGAGCATTCCATGCTCCAAAAATGAGTAATCAAAAACTCTCATTTTGGTATCCTCCTTAACATCTGCATATATATTACCATGTTATATGCAGATTGCAAGGCATCAGGCGACATTTATCTGCATAAAATCTAAATAATTATATGCAGATTATATCTTGCATTTAACTTACGCATCGAAGTTTCGATGTCCCCAATATAGTACATCCAACCTGATATAATGGAATCATAAGCTAAAATGGTAATGTCAAATTAACTATAGCCCTAGAATACCCCTCTGGGGAGGGGTAGCGCATTGCCCCTTTCGCTCACGAAAAGGGTGGCTTGTAAGGCCGGGGGTTGTGCGATGGGGTGGTTCCCGCCCGCAGGCGACGAAATAACAGGAGTGTTCAAGTTATGAAATCAGAATTTACAGACCTTGAGGCCAGAACTGGTTCCGCAGCCAAGCGCATTGACAATGCCCCTGTAAAGCGGGTGGAACTTCACGCTCACACAAAAATGAGCGCCCTGGACGGCGTGGCTTCCGCAAGGGATCTGGTTAAGCGCGCTACAGAATGGGGCCATACGGCAATCGCGATAACCGACAGCGATGTGCTGCAGGCTTTTCCGGGGGCATATCGGGAATCACGGAACAAAAACATCAAGATTATTTTCGGTGCGGAAGTCAAGCTCCAGAGAGATGGAAACAATTACGCCGCAACTTTGCTTGCAAAAAACGCAATTGGCCTCAAAAACCTTTACAAACTTATTTCACTTTCGCATACTGAATACATTTATGAAATAGCATTAACCCCCTATATTCCTGTAGATGTTTTAGCGGAGCACAGGGAGGGGCTAATTGTAGGTTCCGGGTGCTCCGGCAGCATTGTTTACGATGCAATGCACCGCAGTGATTCGGAAGCCTTTGTTGCCGATATTGCAAGATATTATGACTATTTGGAATTGGACGTAAACGAAGACAAATCGGTAAATACTGCTATCACTCGAATCGGAGAACTTCTGGGCAAGCCCGCCGTCGCTGTTGGCAACGTCCGATACCTTGACCCCGAAGATAAAGCTGTACATCATGTACTACGCTATGCGCGAGGGCATGAATATCTGGAATGTCTAGCCAATTACCATTTCCGCACGACCGAGGATATGCTCAAGGAGGTCGGGTATCTTGGCAAAGACAAAGCCTTTGAGGTCGTTGTAACGAACAGCAATCTCATTGCGGAAATGATTGAGGAAATGCCGCCCATTCCCGAACGCTTCTTCCCTCCTGTGCTTGACGGCGCGGATGACGAAATGGTTCAAATCTGCTATGCCCGCGCAAAGGAGATATACGGCGACGATCCGCCGCATAATGTCAAAGAAAGGCTTGATTATGAGCTTGGCAGCATAATAAAAAACGGATACGCGTCGATATATATGATTGCTCAAAAGTTAGTAAACAAATCCAATGATGACGGATACATGGTCGGCGCGCGGGGAAGCGTAGGTTCGTCATTAGTTGCGCATTTATTGGGAATAACCGAAATTGACCCGCTAAAACACAATATTCCGTTTGAAACATTCGCGGGGATATCCGGAGATAAAATACCGGGTATTGACCGTAACTTCTGCATCGATTATCTGGCGGAAATCCATAATTATGCGGAGGAACTATTTGGCAAAGACAAGGTATTCAGAGCCGGAACAGTTGGTACTTTGAGCGAAAGATTGGCAACGGGACTCTTGCAGAAGTATTATGCCGACATGAGCATCGCGCCTGCACCCGGTGAGGTTGAGGCATTAGTTTTGGCTATGGTAGGGGCTAAGAAAACCACAGTTCAGCATCCCGGAGGTCTGATCATCTTGCCCGCCGACAAAGAGATATACGACTTCTCGCCTATTCAGCATCCGGGGAACATCAAGGACAAGGGCTTTTTAACCACTCATTTTGAGTATCGCGACTTGGATTCTTGTTTGCTGAAATTCGACCTCTTAGGGCATAACTCTCCGACAATGATAAAAAGGCTGGAGGATTTGACCGGCGTGGACCCAAGGGACATACCGCTTGACGATGAGAAAACGCTGAGTCTGATCATAAACGCAGATACCCACGGTGTCCCCGAGTTCCACAATGAGTTTGTCTGCAATATAATAAAAACCGCAAAACCGAAAACCTTTGACGATTTTGTCAAAATATCCGGCCTGTCGCATGGCTCGGATGTATGGAGTGATAACGCGGAGACTCTAATAAAATCAGGCGCCGCGACGATATCGGATGTTATTGCGCTGAGAGACGACATCATGGTGTATTTGATGGACAAAGGCATTTTCAAGGATACCGCTTTTAAGATAATGGAAAGCGTACGTAAAGGCATGGGGCTTTCTGACGAGTATAAGAATATAATGTTGGAAGCAGGCGTTCCGGAATGGTACACCGAATCGTGCAAGAAAATAAAATACCTATTCCCAAAGGCCCATGCGGTGGCATACACGATGATGTCATACCGCATCGCGTGGTTTAAAGCGCATCATCCCGAAGCGTTTGATAAGGTTATCAAGGGGGAGTGACACTTGCTTCTAACTATCACATATGCCGGGCAGAATACTACCGATCTCGGTTATCTGCTTTATAAAAACCCTTACAGGCCGCAGATGTTTGAACTGAGTTATGGCAAGGCATATGTATTTTACCCTGAGATTTCAGACGAACGTACCACGGCGGCTCTGCTATTGGACATAAACCCTGTCGACCTCGCGCGGGGTAAGGTTGGCTCAACCGGCGGCGGCTTGTTTGATTACGTCAATGACCGCCCATATGTGTCATCGTCCTTTATGAGTACGGCGATTTCCAAAGTATTCGGCACCGCAATGACCGGACGGGCTGACGCGCATCAGTTTTTATCTGATTCCCCTCTGGATTTGTCGGCAACGATTACAATGCTGCCATGCAGGGGCGAGCAGGAAAAGCTGAAACAGGTGTTTGAGCCTCTCGGATACAGCGTTAGCTTTGAATCATTTGTAACCGACGATGCATTTCCTGCTTGGGGCGACAGTAAATATGTAAATCTGACCATTAGCGGGAAAGTTCGCCTTCGTGACCTTCTGAAGCATCTCTATGTGCTGATACCGGTATTTGACAGGCAAAAGCACTATTGGGTGGGCGCAGACGAAGTGGAAAAGCTGTTGAGGATCGGCGAGGATTGGCTGCCCGAACACCCGGAAAAAGCGTATATAACAAACAGATACCTCAGACGCCGCCGCTCCCTTGTCAACATGGCGTTTGAACGTTTGGCGGCGGCCAACGCCGTCGATGGCGAGGTGCTTTCCGAAGAATCTGAAGAAACCGAAGAAAAACCGGATAAAAAGTTGAATTTGAATACCCAGCGCCTCGACAGCGTGGTAGCCGCTTTAAAAAGCTGCGGCGCAAAGCGCGTTATCGACATTGGTTGCGGCGAAGGAAATCTATTGAAATTGCTCGTAAAAGAGTCTCAGTTTACACAAATTACAGGCGTGGATGTATCTCATGTGGCCCTCAAACGAGCAAGCGAAAAATTGAAATTGCAACGAGCTGGGGATTCAATGCGCGAACGAATACAGTTATTGCAAGGCTCTCTTACATACAAAGACGCGCGGTTCGCAGATTATGACGCGGCTTGTGTTGTCGAAGTTATCGAGCATTTAGACACTGCTTGCCTAAGCTCGTTTGAGCGCGTTTTATTTGAATTCGCCGCCCCCTCCGTTGTGGTGTTGACCACGCCGAACAAAGAGTATAACGCTAATTACGGATTATTA
>Ga0099364_10013325_pt1 | contig 11047 bp, 8 predicted proteins | sample TergutTh196P3_FD_73070 | JGI IMG/M metagenome (GOLD analysis project Ga0099364, IMG submission 73070) | Microcerotermes parvus P3 segment gut microbial communities from Pointe-Noire, Republic of the Congo - Th196 P3 | ecosystem: Host-associated > Arthropoda: Insects > Digestive system > Gut ... | reverse complement strand
AAATAAAGAGAGCGCCGCCGTTCAATATAATTATGCCTGGCATTACCTGAACGTCTCTTATTCGTTCTTCTTTGTTTTTGGCGGCCTGTTTTTGATACACTATCTCATAGCCCGTCGGCGGCTCTGTAAAAAGAGATGCTGGAGACAGCAAAAAAACTGCCGAAATTATAAATGAAAAAAATTTCATAATGCGCCTATAAAAGATTTTCAAACAGAGTATTGGAACAATTCAAACAATTTGGATTTGCCTCAAATTGTAATCGGAAAAATTTAATTTTTGTAAAAATTTTGCCATCGTCTTGAACCGGAATGCAGTGATTGCAGCCACCCATGCCGGGCAAACCGTCTACAGTCCCGTTTAAAAAACTATTTTGCCCAAAACAGGGCGTTGCGGCATCACTCTTTCTTGTTCAATTTACTTTTGTACTCAGACAAGTCAGGTTTTTTTACAGTATTACCTTGTTCTTTATCATATTCTACTTTATAAAAAGGATTCAAAATCTTACATGCAATCGCTAATAAAATTCCTCTCAACCCATCCCTTTTACCCATTTTGACCTGATACATTTGGTAATTTACTATTTCATCTAACATAGTATACATCATTAAGGAATCCAAACTTAGTTCAAGGTCTTTTTCCTCAATTTGGAAAATATATTGATGATCATACATAATCTGATTATACCTTTTAACTGATACACAATAAGATTTAATATGCGTCCCAAAAAATCTATATTGAATACATGTACCAACCTTTAATTTCCGAGTTGAGGGGCCGGCTATGGAAAATTGTCTTGAACCTATAGAAATAAGAGATGATCCTCTTACTCCAGCTCCTCCTTTAAACCATATTTCAGTTAACACACCGGTACATACTACAACATAATTATTCTTTAGAGCTTGTTCAATAATAAATCTATAATAAATAATTTCCATGCCAAAGCACAGGATCAAAATTATAATAAAAAATAATATGCCTCCTGTCTCAAAATAATATTCGGCAATAAAAAAATCTATTTTTTCATTATATTTAAATGGCAGAAACAATAATACAAGTGATGTTATCGCCATTAAAAGTGTATATTTAAAAATTTTTAGAATTATATCATTCCTTTTCAATCTCTTTTGCAGTATCAATATATCGTCTTTTGATAAATCTTCTACCTCTATTGTTGTTTTGAAATATGGTTTCATAATCATTGCCTAATTATATTGTATTACTATACCAAATCTTAGTCCATTTTGTAAATCTTATGAAAATCCTGTTCCACTTTTTCAAAAACAAGTATCTCCTCGCTCTGCGGAGTTACCCTGACGTTTTTGGCTGCCCTGTTGCCGTAACCCTCTGTGAATCCCTGCATTATGGCAGCAACCTCTGAATTTACAATAAGCAGCGGAACCATACTTTTTGCTGCGGCGTCCATTTTTTTTTCAATAAAAATATCTTTTATTTTTTTTGTGCCGGATTCGGTCTTTATGCGGTCGCCGTCCCTTCTGTTTCTTATATTTATTTTTGCCCCTGCCGGAACCGAGACAAAAACCATTTTCGGATTTTTAAAGTTTTCCGCAAAAAAATCATAAGTGCAATGTCTCACCGAAACGGTCAATCCGGCATCCTCAAGGCGTACAAGGCCTAAACCTTTCACCTCATATTCCCAATCGGGGAGCGGCTTGCGGATTACCGCGCCGGCCTGCCTTATTATAATATGCCGCTTACCGTCGATGGGCATTTTTTCAATAACAAAGAGTGAACTTTCATATAAAACAAGGCGCGGCTTGTACGAACCGTATTTTTTTAGCGCTTCGTCTATCAGCGATACGGATGGGAACCCGCCGGCATCCCTGATTGCCTGTGCCAGCAAATGCGAAAGCATTTCCCTGTTATTGTCAACCTTATAGGCCGCGATTGTTCTACCCAAATCAGTCTTGAATACAAGCTGCCCAAAAAGAGAGGCGGCAAGTTCATCCACAAGCTCTGTGTAATTATGAGCAAGGCCGCCGAGTTTATGTATGGCTTCGGCATACAGGGGGTACTCGTCTTTTACGGCATTAAGTACGCGGTTTCTTATAAAGTTTCTCTTATAGCGCATATCGGCATTCGACGAATCCTCGCGCCAAACTATGCCGTTTGTTTTAAGGTAATCAATAATCTCTGAAACAGAGCATGAGCGAAGCGGCCTTATTATGCCGTCCCGTTTGGCAGGGATGCCGCGCAGACCGAAAATTCCGGTTCCCTGAAACAGACGCAGCAAAACAGTCTCCGCATTATCGTCAAGGTTGTGGGCCGTAGCCGCAAGGTCGTACCCAAATTCGGCCTGTATATCCCTTATCATGGAATAGCGAATATCCCTCGCATATTCCTCGAATGAGCGCCCATTACCGTCGGTATTCAAAAAATCAAAGGATTTTCCATGAAAAGGCATCCCGCAGCGCGACGCGGCATTACGCACAAATTCAAAATCGGCATAAGACTCATCCCCCCTTGTCATGTGGTTTAAATGAAACACTCCCATAGCGCCTATTTTCAATTCATCTGCAAGTGTCAAAAACACATGCAGCATAGCCATCGAGTCCTTACCGGCCGACAGGGAAAGAAGCAGCCTCTCGCCCCCTGTTATGAGGGCATTTTCTTTTATAAACGCAAAAACTTTTTCTTTAAACGGATTTAAGATATTTGCCTTGACTTTCAAAAGCCGTTTGTCCTCTTATTGAAGTAATCAAAAAATTTAATAAAAAACGAAAGAAAACTATGAACGAAACCATTAAACAAAAAATACGGGAATGGAGCGCCCCCCCCTATGATGAGGCCACTATAAACGAGGTAAGGCGCCTTGTCGATGAAAAAAATGAAACCGAACTCGCCGACCGCTTTTACAGGCAGCTTGAATTCGGGACAGGCGGGCTTCGCGGCGTAATCGGCGCAGGAACAAACCGCATTAACATATATACGGTCGGGATGGCAAGCCAGGGCCTTGCCAATTACATCATCGCAAACGGCAATCCCAAAGCCGGAGTGGTAATAGCGCGCGACTCGCGCAGAATGTCCGATACTTTCGCCCGCGAGGCTGCGATGGTTCTTGCAGGCAACGGAATCAGCGTTCATTTTTTCAGCGAAATAACCCCTACTCCATTATGCTCATTTGCCATAAGAGAACTCAAAGCCGCCGCCGGAATTGTAGTAACGGCAAGCCATAATCCGCCGGAATACAACGGCTACAAGGTCTACTGGAGCGACGGCGGACAAATAGTCCCCCCCCACGATGACAATATAATCGCCGAGGTTGAAAAAATCAACTCGCCGTCTGCAATCAACAAGGCTGATTTTGAACAGTCGGTCTCAGATGGCCTCATAAAATTCATAGGCGAAGAGATGACAGATATTTACATATCGAACCTCAAAAATTTTCTTTTCAGAAAAGAAGGCGAAAAATCCGGCCTGAAAATAGTTTATTCTCCGCTGCACGGCACGGGCTACAAAATAGTTCCAAAAGTTCTTGCCCATTTCGGATTTACCCAAATCCAAAGCGAACCCGAGCAATCCAAACCTGATTCTTCATTTTCTACCGTTAAGTCTCCAAACCCGGAAGAAAGCGCAGCCTTGGAACGTTCCATAGCTTTAGCCGAAAAAATAGATGCAGACATAGTTTTCGCAACCGACCCTGATGCCGACCGCATGGGCGTCGCTATTAAAGATCCGAACGGCAAATTCATACTCATAACCGGCAACCAAATAGGCGTGATGCTTGAATACTATATACTCTCGACTCTTTCCGAGAGCGGAAAACTGCCGGCCAACGCCATTGTCATGAAGACAATCGTTACAAGCGATATACAGGACGAGGTTGCAAGCGGATTTTCATGCCATGTTGAAAATGTACTCACCGGCTTCAAATGGATTGCAGACAAAATGAGAACCTATGACGAGGACGGCTCGCATACATTCGTATTCGGCGGCGAGGAAAGTTACGGCTACCTGCCGGTGCCTTTTGTCCGTGACAAGGACTCCATATCATCGTGCTGTTTTTTTGCGGATATGGCTGATCGTCTGCAGGCAAAAAACATAAGCCTGTATGATTACCTTGACGAAATATACCTGCGTTTCGGCTGCTACCTTGAAGGACTCCACTCCATGACCCTCAAAGGAATGGACGGTCTCGAAAAAATGGGCAAAATCATGGAAACATTCCGTCAAAGTCCTCCCAAAACTTTTGACGGGGTAAATGTAGCCGAAATGAGGGACTACCTGAACTTAAATACAAAATACGCAGACGGCCAAAAACCGATTGATGGATTACCTGCATCGGATGTATTGCAATTCCTTTTGGAAGATAAATCGCTTTTGACGATAAGGCCGTCGGGAACGGAACCAAAAATAAAGTTCTATATAAGCGTGAACAAAAAGGCCGGGAAAGACAGCCTTGCGGCTGTAAAAAAAGAGCTTTCGGAAAAAATAGAAAGGCTCAAAAAAAACCTGATTGAGACAATAGATGCCTAAAAAACTTTTGGGCGAATTGCTCATTGAAGACAAGATTATAACTAAGGAGCAGCTGCAGGAATGCCTTTTGGCGCAAAAGACATCGCCCTTGCGCATAGGAGAAATTCTGGTAAAAAAGAACTATGCAAAACCGGAACAAATTCTTGCCGCCCTTGGAAAACTTTACGGTATTGAGACATCCGTAAAAATCGACTTTGATCGTGAAACTTTCCCAAGCGGCGCATCCTTGCCGTTTCTAAGCAAAAATATGCTCGTCCCATTTAAAACTGAAAACGAAGTAATACATGTAGCAACGGCCGACATTCTAAACATTCACCCGATTGATGACCTCAAAACAATATTTCCCGGTTTTGAATTTAATATCGTGCTTTCAACAAAGGATGAGATACAGCGTCTAATACAGACATATTTCGGCAGCGAAAAAAACGAAACCGCCGACGATGTCATAGAAGACCTTGAAGAATCCGATTTCGAGATACTCTCCAACGAGTTCGAAGAAACAAGGGACATCATGGATATGGCAAATGATGCTCCCATCATACGCCTCGTCAACACAATGATAAAGCAGGCGGTTACCGACAGGGCAAGCGATATACATATTGAACCGTACGAAAAAGATATCGCAGTACGTTTCAGAATAGACGGCATACTGTACAAAATGTACAGTCCGCCCAAAAGGTACCAGAACGCCATCATCTCGCGTATAAAAATAATGGCCAATCTCAATATAGCGGAAAACCGCCTGCCTCAGGACGGGCGGGTTCAACTTAAAATTTCAGGCAAAGATATAGACATCCGCGTATCGATATTCCCTACACATTGGGGCGAACGAGTCGTTATGCGTATACTAAACAAAAGCGACATGAATTTCAGCCTTGCCTCTCTTGGCTTTTCTGCCGACACGCTCGTAACTTTCGCATCACTGATACAAAAAACCAGCGGCGTTGTTTTAGTGACAGGTCCGACCGGAAGCGGGAAAAGCACTACCCTTTACAGCGTACTTAGCGAGTTAAATACCGAAAAAGTAAACATCCTGACGGTAGAAGACCCGATTGAGTACCAGCTCAAAGGCATAGGACAAATGCAGGTCAAACCAAAAATAGACCTTACATTCGCAAATGGCCTGCGTTCAATCCTGCGCCAGGACCCCGACATAGTAATGGTCGGCGAAATACGCGACCTTGAAACAGCCGAAATAGCCGTACAGGCCGCCCTCACCGGCCACAAGGTTTTCTCAACGCTGCATACCAACGACGCAGCAAGCGGCGTTACGCGCCTTGTAGATATGGGCATTGAGCCTTTCCTTATAGCATCGTCTGTAAACGCTTTCATGGCACAGCGTTTGGTGCGCAATATATGCACATCCTGTAAGACATCCTACAAACCACAGCCAAAAGAACTTGCCGAACTTGGACTTAAACCGGCAGACTTAAAGAATGGCTTGCTTTTTAAAGGCAAGGGATGCGCCAAGTGCCTGAACATGGGATACGCAGGAAGAAGCGGCATCTATGAATTGCTTCCCATGTCAACGGATGTTCGGAAACTGATTTTATCTCACGCCGATTCGGAAACAATAAAAGAACAGGCGCGCAAGGAAGGCATGAAAACGCTCCTTGAAGACGGTTTGCAAAAAGCCATTGACGGCTTCACAACCGTTGAGGAAGTTTTAAGGGTAAGCTGATGATATTTCACTACCAGGCAATAGACAGCAACGGCGACAATGTATCGGACTACATAGACGCACCGTCTGAGAGCGCGGCGTTAAGCAAAATACGCTCGCTCGGGCTTTATCCTGTTAAAATATCGCGCCAAACGATAGCAGAAAACGACGCGAAGAAAAGCGACTCAAACCGGTTTAAAAATATTTTAGAACGCATATCATCCGAAATAAACATAAAATTCAGTTCGCGCCAAACCGGCGTTTTTTCACGCCAGCTTTCTACGCTGCTCAAAGCCGGAATGCCGCTGCTAACCGCAATAAACGACATCATCGAGCAAATAGAAAACAAACATTTCCGTAATATCATAAGCGATGTAAAAAATAAACTTGAGGAAGGCTCATCCTTTTCAAATGCACTTTCACGGCATAAGGTCTTTTCGGAAATGTATGTCAATATGGTGCGCGTAGGAGAAAACCTCGGCTCATTAGATCAAGTTATGGAGCGCCTCGCCGAAATATCAGAAAAAGACAATATCATAAAAAGCAAGGTGCGCTCCGCGCTCTATTACCCTGCCTTTATGTTCTGTTTTGCGATTATTATAGTAATATTTTTGATGGTAACCGTAATTCCCAAAATTGCCGAAATGTTCCGCGACCAGCAAAAAGAACTTCCGCTGCCGACAAAAATCGTAATTTCTTTCAGCGATTTTCTGTCAAGCTACTGGTTTATTATACCGCTTGCTGCCATAGGACTCATGTGGCTCTACAAGCGTTACTCGACAACCCCCAAGGGCAAACGCAAAATAGACGGCATCAAACTTAAACTGCCTCTTTACAAAAAATTATTAGTGCTCCGCTTTACCCAAAATCTGGGAGTTCTTCTCGCCAACAAAGTCGATATTATAAAATCTTTTGAGATCGTACAAAAAATAGTCAGCAATGTTATAGTTGAAGAAAAAATAGCCGAATCTTCAAAAAAAATCCGCGAGGGTTCCGCCGTGTCGCAGGCGCTAAAACAGTCGGACTTTTTGCCTAAATTGGTTATCGGCATGATTGCAGCAGGAGAATCGGGCGATAATCTTGATGATATGTTGGTCAATATAGGGCGTGTTTACGAAATCGAATTGGACCTGACCATATCGTCGCTCACAAGTCTGATTGAACCGCTAATCATAGTATTCATGGGCGTCATAATAGGAATAATAGTTATATCTGTCATGCTGCCCATTATGGAAATGAATCAGTTGGTTTAGGAAAAGTATTTTTTCGGCAGACAATGTGATTATAATTGTTCCAATACTCATATTCATGTAAATTGTTTGCCAACAAAGATGCTCCTTACAAATTTTGAAAAAATATTCCATTTATGTGACATATTCCACAATAAAGTTCAGTTTTTAATTGACATACTCGGCTGAGTTTATTAAAGATAGGGTATATTTTTTTTGTCGGAAAATATATATCCAAAAAAATGGAGTATCTTTGGGTTTTTAGCCGGATTTCCCATGATATGCGCTTCTCGGCAATTCCGGAAATTCTGTAATTAAAAAATTAAACAAAAGAATGAGGTAATCTATGAAAAAAAGGGTTATGACTTTTGTATTTATTTTTGGATTTGCTCTGTGCGCCTTTGCTCAAGAGAAAAAAATGTCCGCCGGTCTCGGATTAGAGTGGAATATGAATTCCAGACATAACTTCGCAGGCGGCGCCAATCTGGGGTTTTACTACAATTTGCCGGGCTATCTTGCCTTGGGACTCTCGGTCACCGGAAGTTCCAACTTTTCCGAATTTCATGTTATAGAACCCACACTTCTGGCGCGTTACTATTTTTTAAGAAATGGTTATGAAGGATTTTTTGCTCAAGCCGATATAGGGCCTTTTATTATCTTAGAAGACGGAAAGACAAGTTTCCTGCCTGAGGCTGGACTCAGAGGAGGGTATCGCCTGTCTTTGGGTTCATCGTTTTATGTAGAACCCTATGGTAGATTAGGGTATCCCTTTGCCTTCGGCGTCGGTGCCATGGCAGGAATCTATTTTTAAGGAGGCAAGTCATGAAAAACATATTAAAAACAGCCATTCTCTTTTTAATTACCGGGATTATTTTTATATCGTGCGATAACCCCTTCCTTTCGGACAGCGACAGTTATGTACACAGAGGGACTTATTTTTTCGTAAAATTTGAACCGTATGGAGGAGAACCGTCTCCGGGAGCGCAAAAAATAGCCTACGGCACAAAAGTCTCTAAAATCAGCCCCGTAAACAGGTCCGGTTTTGGTTTTGCCGGTTGGTATTCGGATGCAGAGTTGACTAAATTATGGGACTTTGCCACCAATACTGTAACAAGTGATATGACCTTGTTCGCAAAGTGGAACAGGCTTACTTTCTACAAAGTCAAATTCGAACTAAATGGCGGAAACCCAAGACTCGCCGACCAGGAAGTAGCCGAAGGAACTAAAGTTACCGAACCTTCACCAATAAGAAAAACTGATGAAGATAAAAGAGATCCAGATAATCCAGACGATTTGGAAAAAGAGCACGCCATTAAGCCTGTAGAAAGCTTTGCCGGTTGGTATTCAGATGCAGCTTTTACCCGGCCATGGAATTTTGCCGTCGACACTGTAACAAGTGATATGACCTTGTACGCAAAATGGGATGATGGCCCGGAATACTGTAATATCGTTTTAGAAGCAAACGGAGGAAGTCCGGTACCCAGAAAACAAGAAATAGCCTGGGGCGCTAAAATTGTCGAACCTTTGGCAATGAATAAAACCGGCGAAGGCTTCGGAGGCTGGTATACAGATAAAGATTGTACCAGACCATGGAATTTTGCGGCAGATATTGTAAGCGCCTCTATGTCTGCCATTACTGTGAGCAGCGGCACATATACTCTGACTCTGTACGCCAAATGGGTCAGAAACGACTACACCGTTAAATTCGAAGCAAATGGCGGAACCCCCGCTCCGGCAGACCAGGAAATACCCTATGGCTATAAAGCGGCTAAACCGCCAATCATAAGCAAAAGCGCCTTTGGCTTTATTGGATGGTATAAGGACAGTAGTTTTACCGATGAATGGGACTTCGACAGGGATACCGTAAGCGCACATATGACCCTGTATGCTAAATGGGAAACGGCTCATCACACAATCAAATTTGAAACATATGGCGGAACGCCGGTTCCGGCAGATCAAGATATAACCTGGGGCAAAAAGGCAGCCGAACCGCCAATGCCGGACAGAGGATTTCTTTATGGTTTTGACGGGTGGTACACTGAACCGGAATATACCAATCAATGGGATTTCGACACCGATGCTGTATATGATAATGACATAGTCTTGCACGCCAAGTGGGTCTATGTGTTAGATTTTCTTCCGGACATGGTCTGGGTACCCCCCGGAAGTTATATGATGGGCAACGACCACGTTTCAGGCGCAAAACCTGCGCATAAAGTAAAACTGAGTGGCTTTTTTATAGGCAGATACCCTGTAACACAGGAGAAATATTTAGATGTAATGAAGGTATCTAATCCCAGTAGTTTTCAAGCCGGACGTATTGAGCGTCCTGTAGATAGAGTAAGTTGGTATGATGCAATAAAGTTCTGCAATGAGCTGAGCGACCAGAAAGGACTTGAGCGTGTTTATGAGATTGACGACGAAGTCCTGTCAACAGGACATCCTGTTACTATAATTAGCGCTACAGTAACTGTGGATTGGACTAATAACGGCTATCGTCTGCCTACAGAGGCTGAATGGGAATATGCAGCAAGGGGCGGTAACGGCTCGCCTGGGAACTTCACGTATTCGGGAAGCAATAACCCGGATGAAGTGGCATGGTATAATCAGAACAGCGGCAGTATGACCATTGAAGTAGGCAGACTAAGCCCTAACAACTTGTGGATATGGGATATGAGCGGAAATATCAGCGAGTGGTGCTGGGACTTCTTCGATTCAAAGTATTACGAGACGAGCCCCTTCCTGTCTATTAATCCAAGTGGGCCGAATTCAGGGGATGCTCGCGTTCGCCGCGGCGGGAGTTGGAACAATGCATATACTAATGTCACTACTACGACACGGAACTCTCAAGCGCCGGGAAATGCTACTTATGTAAACGGCTTCCGCGTTGTTTGTAGACCATAGCAATATAAAAAGCAGTAAGGGCGTTGCACGCGGCGTCCTTACTGTTATTCACACTTGCATACACTACTTCAGGCGTTATAAACACGGGTTCTTAATTAGTACGGTTTTGTCGCGTTTATTCATAATACACTCACCGTCTTTCCGATTTCGATGATTGCCCCTTGCGGGAGCGGTGCGTGTATTACATCTGTGGTTTTTTTTACTGCGTCAACAATCTTTTCATGCATCAACATAAGTCAGCGCCTCATAACAAATAAATGCAGTTTTACACGCTGTAATATTTCTGCAGCTTACTTTTCGGCTTTTCCGGTATGGTCATAACCAACTTCCCTTCTTCTAACAGGGGCGCAATTTTATTGGCCATAGCATAATCGGGAGTAACCTTCAAAAATTCTGCAATTTCCGCTCTGGAGCGCGGCTTTTGACAAAACTCCAAAATACCGGTAAACCGGTTGCGAAGAGTTACTTTAAATTCTCCCCGAAAATCTTCAAAAACAGGCGGAGGTAAATCATTATTTTGCATTTCTAACCTGATAGTCGGTATTCCCGAATGCCTGTTTTCGGCTAAACTCAAAATCTCCAGAGCATTTACAAGCGTTGCATTGCGGACTTCGGTTTTTACCTTGCCTAAATCGTCGATATTTATTCTTCCGTAAAGGCCGCCGGGATTTGTTATTTCAAGCCTGTCCCGATACATTTCAACGGCAACAGGAGCGCCTTCCGAAAATACGCTGTAATCACGGTGCATTAACGCATTCA
>Ga0099364_10013324_pt1 | contig 11047 bp, 9 predicted proteins | sample TergutTh196P3_FD_73070 | JGI IMG/M metagenome (GOLD analysis project Ga0099364, IMG submission 73070) | Microcerotermes parvus P3 segment gut microbial communities from Pointe-Noire, Republic of the Congo - Th196 P3 | ecosystem: Host-associated > Arthropoda: Insects > Digestive system > Gut ... | reverse complement strand
CGATAGAACAGGACGCCGATATCGTAATAGGGCTTTATAGGGACGACTATTACAATAAAGAAACTGAGATACCCAATATCGCGGAATGTATCGTACTTAAAAACCGCCGTGGTGAAACAGGCACGGTTGAGTTGCAATGGATGCCGGAGTACACGACGTATTCTTCGCTTGAGAAGCGTCATGAGGAATAGATTGTTGTATGTTGGATAAAATCATTTCCTTTGCCGATGAGTATAATATGCTCCCGGAGTCCGGGCTGATTCTGGTCTGTGTGTCCGGAGGGATGGACTCGATGTGCCTACTGGAAGCTCTTGTGGATATTTCGGTGGGGCGTGGGTTCCGTGTCGGCGTCGCCCATTACAACCACAGATTGCGCGGAAACGAATCTGCACGCGATGAGAAGTTTGTCAAGGAATACTGTGCGTCGCGGGATGTGCCATTTTACTCAGGCTCCGGCGGAGTTAGAGAACATGCAGCAAAGCACAGGCTTGGCATTGAAGAAGCAGCGCGTGAGATGCGATACAACTTCTTTTATAAAGCAGCGGAGAAAACGGGCGCGGAGCGAGTTGCAACCGCACACACAGCTGACGACAATGCGGAAACAATGATTATCAATCTTTCGCGCGGAGCGGGCGCCGCAGGCCTTTCGGGAATCCCCCCGATACGAAGCATGCATCGTAGCGCGAACAGTCGGAATGAACTCCCGATGCAAAGTCGTCTTGCTCCCGGTTGCGCCGGCGCAGAAAAGCACGAAATAATGATAATCCGGCCAATGCTGCTCGTTTCCAGGGGTGAGGTCGAGCGTTTTATCAAAGAGCGCGGCATTCCATTTTCTGAAGACTCAACGAACAGCCTTGACATTTATACCCGGAATAAAGTGCGTCATATTATTATGCCTTCAATCAGAGAAATAAACCCAAGATTCAATGAAGCGGCGGCATCGGCGGCGGCGCTTTTGCGCGCTGATGATGAGTACTTGTCAAAATTGGCGGATAGTTTTATAATAGAGCGCTGCGAGGGGGCTTCAGCCCCTTCAGGGGAACTGGAGGAGCTTCCATTTGCTGTTTCGGGACGAGTCATAAGGAAGCTTTGCGGCGGAAGCCTGTCATATAGGCATGTACGAGCAGTATTGCAGCTGTGCAGCCGGGGGCGTCCCTCGGCAAAACTGTCGCTGCCGGGTATGACTGTCCGTAAGGAGTACGACCATATAGTTTTTAGCAGGGGCAGAAAAGCCATGGCAGATGGTTTTGAGCCCGTTCATCCAAAAGACGGCGACTGTGTACACATTCCCGGACTTAGTCTGAAATTTACTTGCAAATCGGTAATATATGATGATATAATGCTTTCCGCAAACGGGCGGGATGCGTCATCCCTTACTAATCATTTTGCTCAGTGTTGTGGCGCAACCGCAGAACATGATATAATTAATAAATCGTTAACTTCTTTTAAGTTCAAATATGTCGATTTATGTGGTAAAATGACCGTTAGGCCGCGCCGTGAGGGTGATAGTATAAAGCTTTTCGGGCAAAACGGAACGAAAACGCTGAAAAAATTGTTTATAGAGCGCCGCATACCCGCCGACAAAAGAGCTCAAATCCCGGTCGTCGCCGATGATAGCGGTGTGCTTGCGGTCTACGGCATGGGTAGGGGAGACAGGGCGGTTCCAAAGAAGGGCGACCTTACGCTGCTGTTGGATTTTGAGGAGACGCAATGAAGGAAGATCTCAAGGATATATTGTTTACCGAGGAGCAGATAAAAAAACGGGTCATGGAGCTCGGCGCCAGGATTAATCAGGATTACGCCTTCAAAACACCGTTGTTGATCGGTGTTTTGAAAGGTTGCTTTGTTTTCTTTGCCGACATCGCCCGCTGCATAGACTTAAAATGCGAGATAAGGTTCCTTGTCGCGTCGTCATATGGATACGCAACCGTAACTTCGGGATCCGTCAGCGTAGGGACAACGCTTGATTTTGAAATCGCAGGGCGCGATGTAATAATAATAGAAGATATCCTTGACAGCGGTGTTACGCTGTCTGCATTACGCGAGCTCATTTTAGACCATGACCCGCTGTCGCTGAGGATATGCGCCCTGCTCGATAAGCCTTCACGCCGTCAGATACCGGTAAATGCCGATTATGTTGGATTCCTGTGCCCTGACGAGTTCATTGTTGGATATGGGCTTGATTACGCGGAGCGTTACCGTAATTTACCGTTTATTGCATCTTTAAAACCTGAGATATATTCACTTACCCCCGGCGTTGATAGACAAAGAGGTGATAGCTAGTTGAAATCTAAAAACAGAAGCCCACGTGAAGTTGGCGTTTACTTCCTTATTTTGGTAATCCTTGTATCGGCCATATACCTGTTTGTTATGCCAAGCGACCCGTCCGCTACTTCGATTGGATATTCGGAGCTGCGGCGCTTGTTCATGGATCATGAGGTGCTGTCGTTTAGAATAAAGGATAATAAAATAACCGTTGAGCTTAACTCAAATTATAACGATACCGGAAGTCAGTATGTCACTCATGATTTATATGATTTTACTGTCTTTTATATGGATGTCAATGAACACATTGACGAACTCATGCGGCGCGATTCAAATTTCAAGTACGACTATGAGACCAGCATGAGATTACCGTGGTGGGTTTCGCTTGTTCCTTATATCATAATAATTGCTGCGTTTTTCTTCATCTGGAACACAATGATAAACCGCTCCGGAGTCGGCGGGGAAAAAGGCGCTATGAGGTTTGGCCGAGCAAGGACGCGGCTTGCCGGCGAGGAAAAGAAGAAAGTGACATTCGCTGACGTAGCCGGCGCCGATGAGGAAAAGGAAGAACTTCGTGAAATAGTTGACTTCCTAAAAGGGCCGCAGAAGTACATAACGATTGGAGCGCGCATCCCGAAAGGCGTACTGCTTGTCGGGCCGCCGGGTACCGGAAAAACACTTATCGCCAAAGCTGTCGCCGGAGAGGCGGGCGTCCAGTTTCTGTCGATATCCGGCTCGGATTTCGTCGAGTTGTATGTCGGCGTCGGTGCATCGCGTGTGCGAGACCTGTTTGATCAGGCAAAGAAGCTCGCGCCGTCGATTATATTTATTGACGAGATCGACGCGGTCGGCCGCCAACGCGGTGCAGGCCTTGGCGGCGGGCACGATGAACGAGAGCAAACGCTTAACCAGCTGCTTGTCGAAATGGACGGATTTAATACAAATGAAGGCGTAATTATCATAGCCGCTACCAACAGAGCAGATATTCTCGATAACGCGCTTTTGCGTCCGGGCCGGTTTGACCGACAGGTTTATGTCGGGCTGCCGGATATCAAGGGGCGTGAGGAAATACTAAAAGTCCATGCACGCGGCAAGAGCATAGGGGAGGATGTGGAGCTTTCCAGCATAGCAAAAGGGACGATCGGATTCACAGGCGCAGACCTTGAGAATCTGCTGAATGAAGCGGCTCTACTGGCGGCGCGTGAGAACAAACGGTTTATTACAATGGAAGACATTGAGAAAGCCACGCTTAAGGTTATCGCAGGACCGGAAAAGAAAAGCCGTGTTTCTACGGAACGCAGCCGTAAAATAACCGCGTTTCACGAAGCCGGCCATGCAGTGGCATCGCATTATCTCGAAAACGTAGACCCGGTACACCTTGTTACGATTATCCCGCGCGGCGCGGCCGGAGGCATGACGGTCTACCGCCCTCAGGAGGACAAGGACTACACTTCCAGGAGCGAGATGTTTGAGCGAATAGTTTCGATGCTAGGCGGAAGAGTGGCAGAAAAGCTGTTTCTTGACGATATTTCCACAGGCGCGTCAAACGATATCCAGCAAGCCAGCGCTATCGCGCGTTCAATGGTGACTAAATACGGCATGAGTGACAGGATTGGCCCGATATCATTTGACGATAGCAGCCGCTCGGTATTCATAGGACGTGATTTTTCGCAGACGAAAAGCTATTCAGAAAAAACAGCGTCCGCGATAGATGATGAAGTAAAGGTCATTTTTGACGAAGCCAGTGAGCTGTGTGAGGAAATTCTCACCGAACACCGTGAACTGGTTGTAGCCGCTGCCGGTTACTTGCTTGAGCACGAATCGATGGATGGGGAAGAATTTTCCCGCTTTTGCGAAAACGGTGGGGTAATGCCGCCACACGAAAAAAACAGCAGATCCGACCGGTATGAAGCGAAGGATTTTCCCGATGTGCCTGACCTATCCGGGTTTTTCCGGGGAAAAGACGAAGATCTACAATGAAAAAGCCGTTGCTTTGCGCGCTTGCCGTGATAGCTGTACTGATGATTGCGGGCTGCCGGGACGGGCGCCCGCCCAATGAAGTGAACACACTCGAAGATGTTCAAGGCAAAGACATCGGAGCGCTGAGCGGTACGCCGTCTGCCCGCTTGGCGGAAGAGCTCGGCACAGCCCGGACTTTCTACTCAGGCGAAGAATTGCTCTATGCATTAGTTGCGGGAAGGGTCGACTGCGCTGTGTTGGAAGGCGTCGTAGCAAGCGAGCTGGTTTCGGGCACACAAGGTGTGCTGATTCTTAACGAAACGTTGCTCGAATATGAGTTGCACTTTGCCGTGCCGAGGGAAAACGCAGAATTACTCGCTGCTGTCAATTCCGCGCTTGCCGCGCTAAATGCAAACGGCACGCTCAGGAGCTTACGCGATAAGTATTTTTCAGGGAGAAGCTACAGATACGACCCACCCGAAGGAGTTGCGCAGTTGCCCGGAAGCTTGAGGCTTGCCATATCGATAGACTCGCCCCCTTACTCCTACGTAGACAATGAAGGTGAATATACCGGCTTGGACGTCGAGGTTGCGCGCGCTGTCTGCGATTATCTCGGAGTCGGCCTAATTATAATCGAGGCTGATCCGAGGGAACTCGTCACGGAGGTGTGGTTTGGAAGGGCGGATATTGCTGCAGGTTGGCTGCCGGGGGACATAGATGAGCAGGTCCGGATTTCGGACGCCTACGCGGATACCGAACACGTTATAGCCGTCCGAAGGTAGTCAGGAATTGTATGAAATCAAAAACAGTGTTTTTCTGCGTTGAATGCGGAAATGAAACGCCAAAATGGACGGGTCAGTGCGCGGCTTGCAGGGCATGGAACACCGTTGTGGAACAGCCTTCGTATACTAGGCAGAAGTCCTCCGGGGCTTCGGTTCCCGTCCGTTCAGCGAGCAAAACCGGCCCAAAAGCGCTGCAGCATCTTGACGAATCAAACGAAATGCGCTTCAAGACAGGTCTTTTGGAGTTTGACCGGGTGCTTGGCGGAGGAGCAGTGGTCGGGTCGCTTGTCTTAGTTGGCGGTTCGCCGGGAATAGGGAAATCGACGCTACTTTTGCAAATATGCGGGTTGCTTGATAATTCGCTCAGAACCCTGTACGTTTCAGGAGAAGAATCGGAGCGTCAGATAAAAATGCGCGCCGTGCGCCTTGGAGTAAAAGGCGGCGGCGTGTTTGTGCTTGCTGAGACGGAAATTTCGCAGGTGCTTTTGGCAGTGGAGGAACTAAAACCGGACGTTGTTATCATAGACTCGATACAGACTTTGTACAATCCGGAGCTGACGTCGTCACCCGGTAGCGTGGGGCAAGTTAAGGATTGTACAGCATCGCTGCTACGGTTATCTAAAGATGGAGGAGTCACGGTGTTTCTCGTAGGGCATGTAAACAAGGAAGGTGCTATCGCAGGGCCAAGGGTACTTGAGCATATGGTTGATTGCGTACTGTACTTTGAAGGCGAACGATCAATGAACTTCAGGGTTTTGCGCGCTGTAAAAAACAGATATGGTTCAACAAATGAAATAGGTGTGTTTGAAATGCTTGATACAGGGCTGTCCGAGGTGATGAATCCATCAGAAATGCTGCTTTCAGGGAGGCCTGAGAACACGCCCGGTACGTGCGTATCTTGCGTTATCGAGGGAACAAGGCCCATCATGGCTGAAATACAAGCGCTTGTTACGCCTAGCAATGCAAATATGCCCAGACGCAATTCAAATGGAGTAGAGTATAATCGTGCCATGATGCTGCTCGCCGTACTTCAGCAGCGCGTAGGATTAAGAGTTGGAGGATGCGATGCCTATATTAATGTTATCGGCGGTTTAAATGTCGACGACCCGGGCGCAGATCTGGCGACAATACTGGCACTCGCATCGGCATATAAGGACAAGCCTATGCGTGGCGAAGTAGCGGCATTTGGAGAGGTCGGGCTGACAGGCGAGCTGCGCCAGGTTTCACAAATCAACCCGCGCCTTGCCGAAATTGCGCGCATGGGTTTTAGCGCCTGCATACTGCCATATAGCGCCAAAGGCCGCAGGGACGAACCTAAAGGGCTTGAGCTGATACATGTAAAAACGATATCGGAAGCAATCAAATTGGGGATCAAAGATTAGGAACAAGCTCGACAGAATCAGGTACATAATCGCCATAAGTACAGACAGCGGCGCGGCAGGCGCCAATACGATATAGTCTCGATAAAGACGACTTATCAGGTGGAATTATTTTACCGCTTTCACATGAAAAATGTATGGTTTTTACCATTGCCAGGGTTCCGCCGATGAGTTTAATATAGCTTTCTTTTAGTACCCAAAGATCTAAGGGGTCAAAAATAGACAGTTCCATTGGAGTGCAGAAGAAACGAATGGCATTCCCGCTTATCGAGCGGGGCGATTCTATATCGGCGCCCACAGGCTGATTGGACACAGCGCAAAGAACGTGTGTTTTAGAGTGACTGAGCGAAAAATGTGTTTCAAGCCTGTCTGGGAAATAAGGCTTGCCGTTGGGTGTCTTCTTTACTTTGGGCATGATCCCGCCGCACTCTTTTGTGAACGCATATTCAAGCAGAGAATAGGCGGCGGCGGAGCCGCTTTTCCCGTTGCGGGGTGCGTAAAAAATCTTTAACATTCTGAATCCTCAAATGTGTATTGACCGCAGCAGACATTCATTATAGACTAAAAATCAAGATAATACTAGCGAAGCGCGATGTTTTATGATATAGTAATTGCCGCGCTAGTACTATTTGGAGGAACTAATTATCTTTGAGGAATGTTAAGCATAAATACTTCATTATCCCGCTCATTTTTTTGGCGGTCTTGAACGTTACGGGGTGTCTTCGCGTTACTGCGGACGATCTCTACAGCTTGCCGCAGGTATCTGAGGAGTACCTTAGGCTACAGGCGCAGATTAACTTAGTGCTCAGTCAGGGCGCAGAGTTCTCACCGCCCACTAGCGGCCCTAACAGGCAGGCTGTTCAGCAAAAGGATTTAAACGGGAACGGCATAAGCGAGGTATTGGCATTCTTCTCCGTACCCGGGGAGAGTATGCTGAAAATATATATTTTTGAGATGATTGAAGGCGACTACTCGGTGGCTGATGTCATAGAAGGCGTAGGAACTGAGTTTGAAAGCGTCAGGTACGCTGATATGGACGGCGACGGGATTATGGAAATCATTGTCGGATGGCAGATGGGCGTAGCGCTGAAGTTTTTTTCGATATACTCGATAAAGGACTTCCGAGGCGTATTGCTGGCGAGGGAGGAGTATAGCGAGCTTACCGTTTTTGATTTAAACGGAGACGGTAACGAGGACGTTGTGGCGCTTAGGCTTCCGGCGCAAGGGGGCGGAGCTGCAGCCCGGTTATTTACCTTGATGCCGGACGGGGAAATAGTTAACTCGGAGACGCGATTGTCGGGAGGTATCGAGGCGATAACTCGCATTTTGACCGGAAGGCTCACCGATGGCGTCCCGGCAATATTCGTTGAAAGCGAGGGTAGGTACAACGAAAGAAATCTTGTGACAGACATCCTGGCTTTCCGAAATGGCGAACTGGCGAATATTTCGCTGAAAGGCCCAAGCGGCATAAGCGAAGAGACTGTCAGGGCTCGTATAAGCAGTTCAGATATCAATAAGGACGGTATTATTAAAGTGCCGATACCGAGGCTTCTCAAGGCGCAGTCGGAAACTGCATATTACGCAATTGACTGGTACGCTTATAGCAGCGGGGGAGTCATTCAGCTAGAGCTGACGACATACCATAACAATTTTGACGAGTGGTATCTTGTACTCCCTTTCGACTGGCGGGGAAAGGTCTCCGTCCGCAGAGAGGACATAGTTTCGGGCGAGAGGACTGTTATTTTTTCATTCATCGCCGGCGATGAAGGGCCGTATGAAGACTTTTTAAAAGTGTTCAGGTTAACCGGCGACATTGGTGAAGAACGAGCGAACCTGCCCGGCAGAACGTTGCTGATGACGGAAGGAGCATCAACATTCGCGTTTGAATTGCTCGCCCCGCCGAACAGTTTCGGACTGACATTTGATGAGGCATTAATAAAAGAAAACTTCAGGCTGATCTATTCTGACTGGCTAGCGGGAACGGAGCAGTATTGATTATGGAGAGTGGAAAATGAAAAAGATACTTGTGCTTGAAGATGAGACGAGTATACGCAGTTTTGTGGTGATAAATCTCAACAGGGCGGGTTACGAAGTAATAGAAGCCGGGACAGGCGCGGAGGCATTTGAGCAACTGAGGATACACCCTGATATTAAAGTTGCGATACTGGACATCATGCTTCCGGATACAGATGGCTTTGAGGTTTGCCGGAAAATCCGCGCAGCCGACCCGCATATCGGGATTATTATGCTAACGGCGAGGACACAGGAGATGGATAAGGTCACCGGGCTTATGACAGGCGCGGACGATTACGTTACAAAGCCATTTTCACCTGCGGAACTGACAGCACGCATTGATGCGCTTTTCAGGAGAACAGGCGCCGGCGGGCAGGTAGAAACGGGTGAGATAGTCCAAGGCCCTTTTAGGCTCAACACAAGAAATCGAACACTAGAGAAAAATGGCACACGCATAAAGCTAACGCAAGTCGAATACTCGATTATGAAAATGTTCATGGACAACCCGGGAAAGGCGCTCTCGCGTGAGGACATACTAAATACCGTCTGGGGACGCGATTATTTCGGCGAACTGAAGATCGCTGACGTCAATATCAGGAGGCTGCGCATTAAAATAGAAGACGATCCGACAAACCCGGCATATATTACGACAGTCTGGGGTTACGGGTATAAATGGGGGCTTTAACGCTTGGAAGGCATATTTGCTAGTTTTGCAAGCGCAATGCGTCAGCGATGGCTTAGGGGCACCGTGTTTGTTGTGCTCGGAGCTGTCGTAGCGGCTGTGTTCCTGTTTGCTATCATTATTTACAGCCACTATTACGAAACAGTCCGAACCGGCTTAGTGGCAAAAGCGAGGACGGCGACCGACTTTTTTGCAAATTACGTCGCAAGATCATATGCCGACTATTACAATAGCGCATACAGATACACTGAGACATTTCGGGAAGGCGACCGTCTGGAGTTGCAGTTTATTAACACCGATGGCAGCATTATGATTTCATCGTCTACAATTACATCGGGGACAACGCTCGACTCGCCGGACGTTTCAATAGCGATAGAGTCCCGTAGGATATCTACATGGGTGGGTAGGCGCACCACTACAGGGGAACGGATAATGGCTGCTTCCGCGCCAATGATTTATGCGGATGGGGAGGTCATCGGCGTTATGCGTTACATCACGAGCCTAAAACTCGTAGACAGGCAGGTGATGATGAACATTGCGGTTGCCGTTAGCATAGGGCTCATTGTGTTGCTGCTTGTGTTCTCAGTGAATCTGATTTTTGTGCGCTCGGTTATAAAGCCTGTCGGCGAAATAACGAAGATGTCCAAACGAATCGCCGAAGGCGGCTATGGCGTTCAGATAAGCAACAGCTATCAATATGAAATTGGAGAGATGGTTGGCTCAATAAACGAAATGTCGCTCAAAATTGCGCAAACTGAGAAAATACAAGCCGAGTTTATTTCGTCGATATCTCACGAGCTTAGAACGCCGCTGACCGCGATAACCGGTTGGGGCGAGACGCTGATATATAATGAGCATCTTGACGACGAATCAAAACGCGGGATTGCGATTATGCTCAAGGAAGCCAGACGTCTTACAAAGATGGTTGAAGATATGCTCGAGTTTACAAAGATAGAAGATGGGCGGTTTACTCTCAATATAGAAATGATAGATATTGCGGCGGAACTTGAGGATGCTATTTTCACTTTTAGTGAGCTTTTATATAAGGATGAGCTGGAGGTTGACTATAGTTCAGATATGGACGAGGCGCCGCTTATCCCGGGAGACCCGAACAGATTAAAGCAGGTTTTTTTGAATTTGTTTGATAATGCCGTTAAATACGGGCGCGAAGGGAAGCGTATCGATGTCTCGATAAAAATGGCCGGCAGCGATTATGTCAGTATAGCGATACGTGATTTTGGGACCGGTGCGCCGGAAGACGAACTTGAGATGTTAAAAATGAAGTTTTATAAAGGGAGCAACTCAAAAGAGCGCGGAAGCGGGATAGGGCTTGCTGTGTGCGAGGAAATAATGAAGTTTCACAGCGGAAGGATGGAACTCGCAAATGCCGAAGGCGGTGGATTTCTTGTTACACTCTACCTACCGGTCAGAAGCGAGGCAGTCTCGGCGCCGCCGGTTTTCACATAAGTAAAAAGCGCGCGGCAGCATTGGAAAGGTAAGGATGCGTGCAATCACTATTCTTGCACACCTCCGGGGAAAACTGGAATGAGCAATGGCAAGAAAAGCAAGGAAATACGCACTTCAATAGGCGGACAAGCGCTTATTGAGGGGATTATGATGCGCGGGCCGAAAAAGCAAGCAATAGTTGTCAGGACAAAAGATGGCTTAGTTGCAAAGACCGACGAGTTGCGATTATTAAAAGACAAATATCCAATAGTTGGCGTAGTGTTCATACGTGGTATTGTGAACTTTATCAATTCGATGACGAGCGGCGTTCGCGCGCTTATGTTCTCGGCTGAGTATTTGCCGGAAGAAGAACAGGAGGAACCATCGAAGTTCGAGAAATGGATAGACAGCCGTTTTGGAGCTGAAAAGGCGGAAAAAGCCATTGTTACGTTTTCGGTAGTCCTTGGCGCAGCGCTCTCGGTCGGGTTATTCATGCTGCTGCCGACATTTCTTGCGGGATT
>Ga0099364_10013323_pt1 | contig 11048 bp, 6 predicted proteins | sample TergutTh196P3_FD_73070 | JGI IMG/M metagenome (GOLD analysis project Ga0099364, IMG submission 73070) | Microcerotermes parvus P3 segment gut microbial communities from Pointe-Noire, Republic of the Congo - Th196 P3 | ecosystem: Host-associated > Arthropoda: Insects > Digestive system > Gut ... | reverse complement strand
TTGATTTAACTATTTCGGTTACTTTTGCTATTTGTTTGGCATTTGCAACTGAACTGCCTCCAAATTTTGCAACTATAGGTCCATTGTTTGACATTTTGTCCTCATAGTTTGAGAATTTTTTAAACTACAGTCATAACAAAAGGATTCTTCCATATAATCAAGAATTTTTATGGTTTAATTAGCAGCAAAATAAATAAGTAATTAATTGCTTGCAAAAGTATTAATATGTATTTTTTCTTAGATTATTAAACAATCTAAAAGAGAAATAGTCTCCATAAAATGATAGCTAAACCTATAAACGATAAAACAATATTTTTTAAAAATAGTTTACTTGTCGCCTTTTCAACGGTTTTTGAAAAATTGGTGTTTTTTGTAATAAGTATAATTATTGCAAGGTATTTAGACATTACCCATTTCGGAGAGTATACCACAGCTCTTGGATATGCTATCTTATTTTCTCTTCTTGCAGATATAGGAGTAAATCAAGCTCTAATACGATTTGTAAATCTTGAACCTGAAAATGAAAAAGAACATATCGGAAACTCTCTTGTTGCAAAAACTATTTTAATGATTACAGTATATGCCTTAATGGCAATATCATTATATTTTACAAATTATAATTCTGAAACCATAAAATTAACTCTACTTTTTGGGGTAGTTAGAATATTAAGCGAATACCTTAGATTTTTTTATTCGCTTTTTGATGCAAAACAAAAATACCTAATTCCTTCACTATGCCATACACTATATTCTTTTTTGTTTTTAGTTGTTACAATATTGGTAATTGTTGTGAAAGGAAACTATTACCAAATGGCTTTGACCCGAATACTTGTAGTTTTGTTTATAGCTATTTTAGTTGTATTAGCTATTTACCAAACATTTAATTTTAGATTTAACTACAAAATTGCTAAAAGATTTTTAAAAGAAACAATACCCTTCGGATTATATGCAGTTTGTTTTACCATAATATATAAAAGCGGTTCAGTTTTTTTATCTTTAATACATGGAACCACTCTTACAGGTTTTTTTTATAATGCACACATGTTTTTTTTAACATTATTTTTCATACCTGTCATTTTTAATCGTATTTTAGTTCCTTATCTATATAAACATTTAGAAAGCGGCTCTAGAGACAAATTTCAATTTGCCTTTGATGTTTTTTCAAAATTTTTAAGCATAATCGGATTTTATATAGCATTGATATTTTTTGCATATTCCACCGAAATTATAGTAATGGCTTTTGGTGCTAAATATTTAGATGCGGGTATTATACTAAAGTTAATTGCATTTAGTATGCCGTTTATTTTTAGTATTGCAAATACTTTAATTATGTGTCTTGATAGACAACGGCAAAATACCAAGATAGCCGGAATAGGCGTTTTAGTTAACATAATAAGCTGTCTCGCTTTAATATATTTTTATAAAGCAAATGGAGCGGCAATAGCAAACTTCATCACTTTTGCAGTTATCTTTACACTGTCTCATTTGTATCTTACTATTTACGAAAATGTAAAAATTAAGAAAACAATTATTATATATATAATACTCATCTTAATATGCTTTGTTACCTATTTTGTTAAAGTTCTTATGGCAGATAAAATTCATTTTATAATATCCATATTTATTATGTCTGTAGTTTATTTTACTTTTGTACTGCTTGCATTAGTGAGAAAATCAGATATTAGAATTATTAAAGAAACATTGGGTATAATGCCCAAGAAAACTGTATAGACTATGGCAACAGCTTATTTTCCTTTAAAAGCAAAATTATTTATTGGGATTCTTTTTGAAGAAGAAAACATTCTCAAAGCAGTAATCGAAATTTTAAGTAAATCTTTTGGTAATATCGATACCACATCTGACAGAATACCTTTTATCCACACCAAATACTATTCAGAAATAGGAAACAATCTTTTTAGAGTTTTTATCTCATTTGAAGAGTTAATAAACCGTGATGAAATTTCTTCTATAAAAATATTAACTAATGATATTGAGCTTAAATATTCTCAAAACAAAATTAGAAAAATCAATATAGATCCGGGTTACATGACTTTATCAAATGTCTTTTTGGCTTCATGTAAGGATTTTTATCATCGCACATATATAGGTAATGGAGTATTCTTAGAAAACGAATATCACTATACCAATGGCAAGTTTGAATTTTGGGAATGGACATATCCTGATTATAAACAAAAAGAATATATAGATTATTTTATAGATGTACGCAATATTTACAAACAACAATTAAAAAGTAATAAATTGTCCGATTTCGGTATTTAACTCATCAAGAGCTTCAACTGCCGCATCGGCAAAATCTTTTCCCGGTTTTTGTTTATATGCAAAGTTTATGCCGCCGGATGAATTTATTCTATGAATAGTTATATCCTTAAAATCCTTCAAAATATTTAAAACTTCGGAAATGCTTCCTCCCTGAGCGCCTATTCCCGGAATTAAAAGAGGCACATCTTTATTTGAATCTATAAATTTTTGAGAAATAAGTCTTAACTGTTCAGGAAATGTTGCCCCAACAACAGAGCCTATACCGGGTTCATACCATTCTAGAATTTTATTTGCAACATGAACAAAAATAGGAGAACCATTGCAGTTTATATCTTGAATATCACCCGAACTTTTATTTGATGTTTTAGTTAAAATATAATAACCTTTATTGGGAAAATCTTGCATAAAAGGTTTAACCGAATCGTAACCCATATATGGAGCCAGCGTTACTGCATCTACATTAAAAAAATCAAATGATTCTTTTGCATATGCTTGAGCGGTTTTACCTATATCACCTCGTTTTACATCAAGAATAACCGGTAAGCCTGCACTTTTGCAATATGATATAACATTTACAAGAGCTTGAAGTCCATCTAATCCATATTGGGCATAAAAAGCATAATTGGGTTTTGCTGCAGAAGGCATTATTTTGGATTGAACCATTTTTGACAGCATTTTATCATAAAATTCAGAAATTCTTTCGCCAATACTCCCTGTTTCGCAAGGTATATCTTCAATAATGGGGTCTAATCCAAGACATACTATGCTTTTATTTTTTTTTGCCGTATTTTTAAGATTTTCTAAGTAATTCATTATAGTTTCCTCTTAATATGGTGTTGTGGCTAAACGTAATCGAAGCCGGCATTCTTTCACTTAAATATGCCATTTTTAAATAGTCAAGATAATAAATCGAAAATTAGTTGACAAAAATGTATTTTACACTATATGGTATAATTGGATTTTTATAAAATTTTTTAAACCTTATAAATTTGTCAAAAACTCAATGTTTTTTTCCGAAAATGAATTGTATTGTAATTTTATAAATTTGATAAATTAATTAATTTTCAAAATATTAGAGTTTTAACCTGTTATAATTATGAATAGATTATTCGTCATATTGTTTTTAGTAACATTAACATCGTTTGTATATGCTCAAACTCCTGAAGATTTTAACAAGCGAGGTATCGAGTTAGGCAGTCAAAACAAATTTGAAGATGCTATAACCGAGTTTGATAGAGCTATAAGCGAACACGATAGAACTTCGGCAATTGCTTATCATAATAAAGCTTGGGCTCAAGAAAGACAAGGCGATTTATATAATGCAATACAAAACTATGAAGAAGCTTTTAGAAGAAATCCTCAACAAGTATTATCTGCCGAAAGATTAGGGTATCTTTATTATCAAACAGGAAACTATATTAAAGCTGTTGATGCAGGTGAAGCTGTATTATATATAGATCCTACAAATGATCAAGTTGTAAAATGGTTACCCGATGCTTATGCTAAAAAATTAATCCAGGAAAGAGAACTTAGATTATCCGGTGATAATGTAGCTGCGGGAAGAACTCCAACTCAAACTGAAAAAAGACCACCTCAAAGAAGAACAATGATAGAAGGGGGATTTGATTTTACGCTTAGGTTTGGATACTTTTACGAAGAAAGTGAATTCATGTATATAAAAACTACCGGAATGATAGTAAATCTTCCGGAAACAGTTTGGGTAAACTTTACTCCAACTGAAGCATGGAAATTTTCGCTTGTTGCTCAAAATCCAAGATTGGGTCTTATGGCTCCAAATCTTTTAGTTCATCAAGAAAAAATTGAATCGATATATAATCTAAAATCCATTAGCATTGGTTTAGGTTTTTTGCTAAGTCACCACAATAGCAATATAAACAATGGTATTGAATATAATGTTATTGATTTTAAAACAGGTTTTCTATTTTCTTACAGAAATGAAAAAGATAATTGGGATGTTGATGTTGCATGGTATCCGCGATTATTTCCTCATGATGGTCCTTTTAGTAAAGGTAAAACAATGGATACCGGCTCACTTGATGTAATGTGGACAAATTATCCTAGTTATTATTTTAAATACTATTCTTTATTTTCTTTAAAAGATTTCTATTTTTTTGATCATGAAATTAAACGCTCTAATTGGTTTGGAATTTATGATATTGGTTTAGGAATGAGTATAGGTGATATAAAAGTCATTAGTAATAATCATCCTCTTACATTTACAATGGAATATAGGCAACGTTTTTACATGAGAGATTTTGTAAATAATGACCCTTATTCTCTATTCCCAAATGGTCAAGGCTGGTTTGGGCTAAACTTTAAAGACTGGTTTAAAGGCTCTCCTATTACAGGAGTTCACTCTATGGGGTCTGAGTTTACCATTAGAATTGAAGAACAAATTTCTTCTTATTTTGCATTATATCAAGCCCTTATACTGGAAGCCGGTTATAAAAATGCGCACGGCATAGAAACAAGTTTTCAGATAGGGTTTAAGGGTATGTATTGATTTTTTTGTAAAAATTGCGATGGGGCATCGTGTACAATGTTTCTACATCAACTCAATCCCTATTTACTGTATTTCATCTATAAAATCCGGCATAATCGTCATTATGTATTACATACTTTTGGCTCAATTCGAATATCGTCTCTTTTGTCCATTCTAATAATTCCTTTGTTTTTTGTAATAAATCAACACATACCGAATATGTTAACGATTTGGAAATTCCTGTGCCAAATGTCAACAAAATGTTAACAGTATTGTAAAAAAATAAGAGTTACAAATTAATAAACAATCTAAGTTTTAATTTGGCAATTTTTACAAAAAATTTTGTGTAAATGTTTAATAAAGTTTAATTTTTATTAAATAATATTGACAAAAAATAAATACTATGCAGAAAGACTATATTAACGAGACTTTCTTTTTTATAAGTGGTGTATTTGAGATTTTAATACTAGTCTGCCTCTGTCTTTTGAGTTTCGATAATATTGATGGGGTTGCTACCTGCTCTAAATCGTAACACGTTTAGAATGAATATTTCAAGTTTGTTGATAATATTTGGAGGTAAAATATCCCCATCAATCTCTACAGATATGAAAGGTAATCTATTATCTCTTGCCCATGGAGTAATGATGCCTTCAATAACGCGCCCTATTAAGCAGGCAAAGGGTGCAATATTTACTACGCCTGAATAATCATCCATGAGGGCAGTTGCCGCTACTCCTGATGAAACCGAAATTTCAGATTCAAGTTCACTCGTTACAAACAGTGTATTTGCCATATTCATAATTTTACCCATATCGTGAGGTGCTTTAGGAATTAAATGAGATGCTTGAAGTGCCTTTCTCACTTTATTGTCAACATAATGTTTCCACATCATTTCAATATGCCACATTATTATTTCTCTATGAGTTTTAGATAAAAACTTTTTATAAAAAGGCAAGAGCTTATACTTTTTGTCTAATTCATATTTGCGAGTGTGATCGCAGTAGTATATCCATTCAGATATGCTTGCAATTTTTGCAATGATACCTTTTTTGCTCATCAATGTAACAAGTTCATCAACTGCAAAGTCATCTCTACGCACATAAATTTCTCCTACTACTAAAACCTTAGGTGTATCTATCATTTTTTGTTTTAAGGGTATTTTTGCTATTTCTTTGGCGATAGACTTTAATTTAGGCGTTATCTTTGAAGCATCTTTTTCGCACACTTCTACGAGTGATCGCCAAAGTTCATCATATTTTGCCATAGCCGTTTCGGGGTTTGCTGCACATGTTCTTAGTGAAGTTTCAATATCTTTCATGTAATCGGCAGCTGTTACTCCCCACCATAAACATTGAGAAAATGTAGGACCAAGTTCATTATACGAATTTTCAGAATCTAATGTGACTACTATTACATTATCGAGTTTCATGTCTTTAAAAAGATTCTCATAGAAAATGTAATACTGTCCTGTTCGGCAGGGTCCCCTTGTGGTTGGACAAAATACCATGTATATCTCATTGGGATTGTAATCGTCAGATGCAAAAAATTGCAATGCTTCTCCGAGTACCAACTGTGATGGTAAACATTCTTTTCCCGACATATTATTTCTTGCCTGTTGAAGAACAAATGCATTTGGCACAGGCAGTGCTACTGAACTTACTCCCACGCTTCTTAAAGATGCAGACATAAGCTCGGTTGAAAATTTTCCCATATTTGCAAGAAGCATTTTTGCTTTTGGATTATTAAATATTTCTATTCTTTCTTGTGTTTTTATATTGATTAAGTGTAGTTTTTCTTTTCCATTATTGATTAGACGTAATCCATTATCATAGCGTTCTTCTTCGGCATGAGAAACATTTCTGTATCCTTCTATTATGTCGAGAAATGCTTCAACGCGAGTGTCTATCCCCGCATCTGCAGAATGAGAATCGAGTTCTAATATTAAGAACGGTTTTATTCCCATCATCCATTTCATATAGTGTAACATAAATGAATCGGGAGCACATGAAAAGTTTGAGATAAATGTAACGAATATATTATCCTCATCTTTTAAAAATGAGGTTGCACGCATATCCTCCTGCCCATAATACCAGTACATATTATCAAAAATCGAAACCTCACCATATGGTAACATATCAAAAGGCACTACCGAATATCCTCGGCTTGTAAACTTTAAGGGTATGCCCATATTGGCATCTTTTGTAAAAGCATTATATGGTCTTCCTAACAGGGCAATAACAGGTCTTTCGGCTTTTCTTGCCTCTTCTATTGCTTGGGTTCCAAGTTCTTTGTAAGTTTTAAAAAACTCGAGCTGTTTTAAGTGAGCTTTTTCAAATGCCGAACGAATTTCATGGGCAGGAATATTTAACTGCTCACCGAGAGATAAAAATCCTTCAAGAGCTTTTTCGATTCCAAATTTGAAAGTTATTACCGTTGATAAAAACTTGTCTTCTGAATAATTGGGAAAAGCCTTCTTTATATAATAAGGTAAACTTTGAGTAATGGGGCAGAAACAGGCATGCACATCTTCTTCATAGCTGGGCATATCTCTAAAATGCGGTACAAAAATATAATCGCAATTTTTGTTTATTAAGTTTTGAACTGCCCCGTGTGCTATTTCAGCCGGAAAACAATATGCACTTTCCATGCTTGCCATACCCTCGTGCTCTATGGTTTCAGATAGTTTTGCTTCGATTCCGAGTTCGTGAAAGAACCATGAGTAAAACGGCCATAATGTGTATACTGAAAGTGCTTTGGGTACGCCTATTGTAAAATCTCTTTTTTTTGTAAACGTTTCTTTAGAAGGGGAGCATGTTTTAAATAAAAGTTCATCTCGTTTTTCGATGTAGTTAAATATTTTTGATTCGTCAAATACTTTCTTTTTGCGTTGATTTGCATACATGTTGCATCTTCCGCCGAACATGTATTTATGTTTGTTTACGTTTAATACTCGTATGGGGCAGTAATTGTCGCAGGCTTGACACTTAAATTCTCTTTCGTAAATAATGTTAGAGTTTATAATATCATCTATTACAAAATTACCTTTGGGTATGAAGCCGTCTTTAAATTTTTGTTTTGCAAGTATTCCCACTCCAAAACAGCCCAAGAGTTCAGGGTCTGGGGGTATAATTATGTTTTTATCCATAAGCATTGCAAAGGCAAGAGGTACCGCTTTGTTTTTTGCAACCCCTCCTTGAAGTACAACGTTTTTTCCTATGGTTCTGTTGCCCACAACTCTATTGAGATAGTTTGCAACTATCGATGTGATTATACCCGCAGTAATGTCTTCTCTTGATGCACCGTGTTGAATTGCCTTGCGAATATCTGAGTTTATAAATGCCGAGCAGGTTTCTCCAAATTTTAGCGGGGCTTCTGCTTTTAAGGCTATGTCTCCTATCTCTTCTACATTGTTTATGTTAAGGTCTCCCGATGCCGATTCTTCTAAGAAAGAACCTGTTCCTGCCGAGCATGCTTCATTCATTGCATAATCAATAGGAACTTTATTTTTGATGTAAACGTATTTTGCATCTTGTCCTCCTATTTCAAAGATGGTATCTATATCTTCTTTGAAATAAGTTGTTCCTATTGCATGGGCTATTATCTCATTGTATATTGCCGGTGTTTCAAGAAATACTCCTAATATTTCTCGTGAAGAACCTGTTGTCGATGTTAGGCTTATTTTAATATTGGCATCGCCAATTTGTTCTTTTATTTGTTTTTTTACTTCAACCAAACAATTTTTTAATGCCGCTACAGGGTCTCCATGTGTTCTTCCATAGTGCGAGGCAACTATTTCTTCTGTTTCTATATCTATTAAGGCAACCTTTGTTGTGGTAGAGCCTCCGTCTACTCCAAGTATGTATTCGCCTTCAGGTTTTAGTTTACCTCTTTTGGGTTCTAAATATGTAACTTTGCCTTCGGCTGATTTTAGGCTTGGTAATCGTGAAAATCCTTCTGCTTGTGATTTATATCGTTTAGATTCTTCAGGAAGTTGAGAGCCTAATTCTTTGGCTAATAATGCCGCTCCATATGCTTCGAAATAAGCGGCTTCTTCGGGAACTATAAATTCTACATTAGGTAGTTTATTTTTAAGAAATTCTATTATGTATTTGTTTTTTGTGACCCCGCCTGCAAGAAGAACTTTGTCTTTTTCTATGCGGGCTCTTTTTAAAAAGTCTACTACCTTTGTAGCCATTACATCGCTTAAAGATAAAACTATATCGTCTTTTGTTGACTCACCTTTATTGAGTTTGTGGGTGCAATCGCTTTTCATAAAAACCGAACATCTTGTAGAGAGAGGGTACACTTTTGAATCTTTTGCAACGTTTTCTACATCTGATAGTTTTAAGTTCATGCGTCCAAGTTGTTGTTTGAAAAATTCTCCTGTTCCAGATGCACATTTATTGCCTGCAAAACTGGTTATAATTTTGCCGTCTGAATCTATTGTGTATACTACAAAGTTTTCTCCACCTAATGAGACTACTGCTTGAACATTGTGTTTAAGAGCTTTTAAGGCGGCTTCAATGCATACCGATTCTACGGTGTTGTTGACATTTATTAAATAACGTCCCTCTGTTCCTGTAGCTAAACATTTTACGTCTTGATGTTCAATATTTAGAATGGATTTTAGTCTTTCAAAAAAGTTTCCTTCGTGTTCAAGTACTTCGTGATGTACCACTTTATCTTCATCTAATATTACCGCTTTAATGCTCGATGAGCCTATATTAATGCCAAGATTTTTCATTAAAATTCTCCAAAAATTGCCATAAAAGTTAATTTTGAATTGGGGGGATTATTTGTCAAAGAGAATTTTGTTTTGTAATGGGGATACAAAACAGGTCAAAAATTGTGAATTTTATTATAAAAAAGTTGACAAAAATAGTAAAAATAATTCTAATACAGTAAATGGTAATGTGCTAATTGTTGGAGGTATAAATATGGACTGGATAAATGAAATTTCTAAAAATTATGGAACAAATAAGCCTCTTGTATTTAAAGAAATACAAAATATTTTGTGGTACTATTCAGTACAAAGAGTATATCAGTTGATTGACCAAGCTATTGAAGAAGAAAAACTGATAAGATTTGGAAACGGGATATATTATGTTCCAACGAAGACTATTTTTGGCATATCAAAATTAGACCCTGCAAAAGTAGTTTTTCGTAAATACATTGCTAATGATGAAAAAGTATACGGTTATTATTCGGGGCTTACGCTTCTCAATGGTTTAGGGCTTACTACACAGGTTTCTAATATAATAGAGGTAGTAACAAATAAAGAAGCTTCTCGTGTGCGAGAAATTTATGTCGGCAGGCAAAGGGTGAGGCTTCGCAGAGCGAGAGTTCTCGTTACAAATGAAAATGTTGATGCACTTAGCATTTTAGATTTGTTTAATCAACTTGATCCAAATAAAGTAAATGGACTCGATTGGAGCAGAGTAATTGATTATATCAAAGAAAGCAAATTAACCTTGAAAAAGGTATTAGAGTATTCTTCTGTATATCCGGCAAAAGCCATTAAAAATTTAATGAATAGCGGAATAATGTATGAAGTTGCATAACGATGAGACATTATTTGAGCAAACAATTATTGAGATATTTGAACAGACCGGAATTAAGCTTGAAGTTATAGAGAAAGACTATTATGTTACGATGATTTTGAAAGAATTGTCAAAACGGATTCCGCATCTTTTGTTTAAGGGCGGCACGTCGCTTTCAAAATGTTATAAACTTATAAATAGGTTTTCTGAAGATATAGACCTAAATTTAGAAGATGACAGGCTTACACAAGCACAACGACAAAATGTGAAAGTGGTGATTGTAAAGGCGTGTGAAGATTTGGGTTTAAAAATTCTGAATCTAAATGACACAAGAAGCAGGCGTGAAATTAATCGTTATCAGATTGATTATCCTGCTGTAGGTGGTATAGGCAAACTGAAACAATATGTTTATATTGAAACATCCTTTATGATTAAATCCTTTCCATCTGAAATGAAACTGGCAACGAGTATTATATATGATTTTTTGAAAGAGCATGGTTTTGATAACATAATTGAGGAATATGGATTACAGCCGTATTTGGTAAGAGTGCAATCAATAGAGCGTACATTTATAGACAAAATATTTGCAATATGTGATTACTATCTTGATGGCAGGGTGCGTGAACATTCACGACATTTATATGATATTTACAAACTTTTTCCACATATAAAAATTGATAAAGCCTTAAAAAGTCTTGCTATTGAGACACGATTGGCTCGACAGG
>Ga0099364_10013322_pt1 | contig 11049 bp, 12 predicted proteins | sample TergutTh196P3_FD_73070 | JGI IMG/M metagenome (GOLD analysis project Ga0099364, IMG submission 73070) | Microcerotermes parvus P3 segment gut microbial communities from Pointe-Noire, Republic of the Congo - Th196 P3 | ecosystem: Host-associated > Arthropoda: Insects > Digestive system > Gut ... | reverse complement strand
CTGGTGCCGCAGACCGGAATCGAACCGGTACGATGTTGCCATCACAGGATTTTAAGTCCTGGGCGTCTGCCAGTTCCGCCACTGCGGCATATTTGATACCTACACATTTTATAATAAAATCGCGTTTACGTCAAGCCTTGCTTTATGGTATACTATATGCAGCCGTGTTAAAAGGAAAGGAAGGTGCTTTTATGCCGATGGCATTTCGGGAAACTTCTATTGGAATAATCGGGATCGCCGAGGAAAACGGCATGATTATAAACTTGTGTTTTAACGACCGGAAATCCCCCCGTGATATTAAGCTCGAAGAAACTCCGCTGATTCAAAAAGCTTTTTTGCAGCTTGAGGAATACTTAAACGGCAAACGCCGATTGTTCGACCTGCCGCTTTCTCCCCGTGGCACCGAATGGCAAATGAAATGCTGGCGGGCGCTTTTGACAATCCCGTATGGCGAAACGCGCTCATACGGCGAAATTGCCGCTATGTCCGGTAACCCGAAGGCGTGCCGGGCGGTGGGGCTTGCAAATAACCGCAACCCGATCGCCGTTTTTATCCCATGCCACAGGGTGATTGGCAAGGACGGCTCCTTGACGGGATTCGGCGGCGGCCTTGACTTAAAGGAAAAGCTGCTCTTGCTTGAAAAGCAAAATATATAAATTGTTATATCAAAAGATAAAAAACGGAAGCCTTTTCGCTTCCGCTTTTTTCATGTGTAGATTTATCTGTTTGTTTTCTTTTATTTACCCCCTTTTTTACCTCCTTTATTTTTGGCGCTTCCGGATTTGTTTTGCATATTTTGCGTGTTCTGCGTGTTCTGCGTCATCTCGGAGGTCTCGTTCGTCATGCCGGGACCCTTCATATCGGCATTGTTGTTCCCGCCTTTATTTTTGGACATAATATTTCACCTCTTTTCCTGTATTCTGGAAATATTATCGCCAAAATTAATACTGCTTATACATAAATTTTTATTCGACAGATTCGGTGAAGTTTTTTTGAATTCTGCTGATATACTGTAAAAAAGGCGAAAGAGAAAGGATAGTTATGATGTCCCAATTTATATGCACGCTATGCGGATATTTGCATGAAAATGACGCTCCGCCCGCATTTTGCCCGCAATGCAAGGCGGCGCAGAATAAGTTCAAGGCCATGAAGCGCGACGGCTTAAACTGGGCGGATGAGCACAGGATTGGCATAGCCGACGGCGTTGATTTTGACATTATGAACGATTTGCGTTCTAGTTTTTTGGAGGAATGCACAGAAGTCGGCATGTATGAGGCTATGGCGCGGCAGGCGGACAGGGAGGGCTACCCCGAAATCTCCGGCATGTACCACCGCATCTCCCTTGAGGAAGCCGAGCACGCGGGAAAGCTCGCCGAAATTTTAGGGGAGATTGTGTTTAACAACACGAAAAAGAACCTTGAGCTTCGCTATGAATCCGCCTACGAATCGTGCAGGAACAAAAAAAAGCTTGCCAATAAGGCAAAGCAGATGGGTCTTGACGCAATCCACGACACGCTTCACGAAATGTGCAAGGACGAAGCGCGCCACGGATGTATGTTTGGAGGCGTTTTAGAGCGCTATTTCAGCAAATCGGAGGAAAAGGACAAAGACAAGATCAAGGTGTAGGTTTTCTATCCCGGCAAGCTTTAGGGGCTGTGGACACGAGGAAGCTTCGCAAAGCTAAAAATCAAACGTATAGTTATCCAGATAATCCAAGCCGGACGGCGATTTTTCCATCATGCCGCAATACAGCGAAAGGTTTAGCGTAAGGCTTTTCTTTACGTTGTTACACAGCCTGTCGCGGCGGCCCGTATCAATAACGTCGGATGTAAAAACGTCAATAAAGCACAGCGGACAGAACCTCACCGCCCAACACGACGCGCATTTTTCTTCGTTTGCGTTTTTATAGTCAAAAAGAAACTTTTTTATTTTAGCAATGTTAAAACCGTTATGTACGTCCCCATAATCGCAATAATCGCCTGCTTTTTCGCACAGGTTAAACTGACCGTCGGTATTTACGAACAGCCTTTGCAAAAACGGCGCGCAAATGCCGGTAAAATAAGCCTTTTCCCCGACAGGATGCATCTGCCTTTGATGTATCGGAAACAGCGAATGGTCAAAAAGTCTCTTGAGAATCGGATTGCCGTTGCCTTTTTCATCGCAAAACATTTCCACAAGCTCGTCATAAACGGCTTTATCCGAAAATGTACGCCCTTTATCGGCCCTTTTGTTTCTTAGCGCAGACACGAACCCGTCATGATCCGAATCCTTGATTCTTGAAATAAATACAGGCGTTTTCCCTTGCAGTATTTTTTCCGTTTCATGAAAACGCATAATATCATAAACATCGCTTAAATTCAGATAATTGCATAAAAAATTAACCCGGCTGTGATAAGCTTCCGGGTTTCGTTTTGTAATGCTTGTGATAAAATCCATGATTAAGCGATGGCTCCCGCTTCCCCCTGATGTATGCCTGTAACGGTCGTGGCAGTCCTCGGGGCCGCTTAACGTTATACTTATTTGCACATCGGGGTTTTCTATAAACCAGTTCATGAACTCGTCGTTTAGCAGCGTTCCGTTAGATGAAATCAGATAAAGCTGTTCCTTGCCGCCGAAGATGTTTTGGCAGTATGATACCAGCTTTTTTATTTTTTCAAATTCAATAAGCGGCTCGCCGCCGTAAAAGCTGACGATGCTTTTATCGCATTTCGTTGAGTGGGCGCAATAAAAATCAATGGCTTTTACCGCAATATCATAAGCCATTGATTTTTTCGAATGCTTGCGCGAGTATAGATAATGCCCTGAATATGTGCAGTAATCACATCGCAGATTGCAGTCCTGCGTGACGCACAAAGAAAGATGCCGCAATGAATCGCCTAACCCTTTTATTATGTCGTCAACAGCAAAAGGATAATCAACGCTTTCAATGGTGTTAACAGAAATATCGCCTTGTTTAAAAGAATTTTCAAGCTTTATATATTCTTCTGTTATTTTTTCATACAAAGGGTTTTCATAAAGCTTGAAAAGGTTTAATTTATCCTCCAGCGCATCAAATATAACGCAACGATGCGAATAAAATATATCCGACACCTGGAATATCTTATTTGTAATTGCGTCGTACAGATATTTATTGCCGGTTCCCGATTCAAAAAAATTATGCAGGAAATTCATAGTTGCTATCAGTTAGACTGCCCGGTCGCATATGACATGGGCGCCGGACGATTCAACGCTTGTGCGGTTTCTCCGCAGCCCCCTGCCAAAGAGCATCTGCTGCTGCAAATGCCAGCCATGCCGAAGGTTACCGGCGACGGGCCCGACCTTGCCATTTCAGATAAGGTTGCGCCCTGATTGTTTGCGTTTTTGCCTTTGCTCGAAATACTATACGCGTATGAAAGCGCCGCCTTGATCTCACCGTCGCTGTAAGAAGAAAGGTCTACGTTGTTCGCCCTTAAAATATCAAGGAAAGCACGGAAGTATTCGTTGTTGTCAAAGTATGATATGTGTGCGTCCTGCTGGTTGAAAAAATCCACGAATATTTTAAGATATGTTTCGTTCATTTAAATCCCGTCCTTTTCTAAAATTATGACTTTTTAACGATTGCATATTATTTTTTGACATGCAAATATGTTTGCCCCCAACATCCGCCGTCAGTCAAAGCAGGAAAACGCGTCGTCCACAACCGGCTTGTCCGGCGCCTTTGTAAACATGCTGACGACAGGGACAATCAGCAGCCCCAGTATCATCGCAAACGCGCCCGCGTTTATGGGCGACCTTAGAAGCGGAGGGAACATATCCCTTACAAGGATGTTGAGCGTCATAAAAACGGTGCTGAAGATAAAGCAGCACCATACGGCGGTTTTAGTCGCGCGCTTCCAGTAAAGGCCGTAAAGGAACGGCGCTAAAAACGCCCCCGCAAGCGCTCCCCATGAGATGCCCATGAGCTGCGCGATAAAGATGAGGCTGTTTTTATACTGGATCATGGCGATGGCCGCGGATATGACAATAAAAAACAAAATCATAATCCTAATCGTCAAAAGCTGTGATTTCTCGTTCATTTTGCCTTTGAAGCCCGGCTTTAAAAAATCAAGGGTAAAGGTGGAGGCCGACGTCATTACAAGCGCGGAAAGCGTTGACATCGAGGCCGCGAAAACCAAAACGATGACAAAGCCGATAAGCGCGTCGGAAAACCCCGAAAGCATGGCGGGCACGATTGAGTCATACCCGTTTGCCTTTACGTAATCAACATCGGTGAACAGCCTGCCGAAGCTGCCGAGGAAGTAGCTTCCGCCCGCGATAACAAGGGCGAACAGCGTTGAGATGACCGTGCCCTTTAGCACGGCTTTTTCGCTTTGTATGGCATAAAACCTCTGCACCATCTGCGGAAGCCCCCATGCCCCGAGCGAGGTTAAGATGACAACGCCCAAAAGCGTGACGGGGTCGGGGCCGAAGAACGACGCGAAAGCACCCGGGGTCGTTGAGATTTCAAGGTCCTGGACGCGCGCAAGGGCGTCAATCGAGGCCGTAAAGCCGCCGTTCACATTTAAGACCGCCGCCACAACCATGATTATACCGGCTAACATAATGATCCCCTGTATGAAATCATTGACGGATGACGCGAAGTATCCGCCCGCGATAACATAAATTGCGGTAAGGGCCGCCATCACGACGATGCAAATGGTAAAATCAATGCCGAAGGCCATCGAGAACAGGCGGGAAAGCCCGTTATAAAGCGACGCCGTGTACGGGATCAGAAAAATAAATATGATCGCGGACGCGGCAGTCCTCATCCTTTTGCAGTCGTAGCGCTTCGTAAAAAACGCGGGCATGGTGGCGCTACCAAGATGCCTTGTCATAACCATAGTGCGGCGGCCCAGAACAATCCACGCGAGAAGCCCGCCGATGATAGCGTTTCCAAGGCCGATCCAAACCGCCGATATACCGAAACGCCAGCCGAACTGTCCCGCGTAACCGATAAACACGACCGCTGAAAAATATGCGGTGCCGTAGGAAAACGCCGACATCCACGGCCCGATTGAGCGCCCCCCCAAAACAAAGTTATGTACGCTCGTGGCCTTTTTTCGGCAATACAGCCCCACGCTTATGATGACAGCGAAAAAGACAACAAGCATTGCGATTTTGATAATCATTTAAAACACATCCTAATTATATTGAAATGTTGCGATTTTTTATAGATGATACATAAATATGTACGCCGCCGCAAGCGCCGACGAAAATGCCGTGCATCCCGCGAAATATGTATATCTAAGCTTTTTAAGTCCGATTGCGCGGGATAATATCAAAGAGCTCAAGATCCCGCACCAAAGCCCTGCCGCATCCATCGCCACATGAAACCCGACGATGGAGATTACGCCTCCCATAAGCGGACGGTATACGGCATACGCAAGCAGGTGGAACAGCGGCACGCTGATAAGCGGCAGCGCGAAAACCGCCCCCGTGCGCTTGCCCGAGCGCAGGAACATAAGCGACATAACCAATATCAAAATGATAATCGCAAAACTTTGTCCTATCATTACCTATCGCCCTTACCTATTTAAATATTTCTCCTATCAGCTTTTCAGCCTTTGCCGTATCGTCGGCGATCACCATAACGGCAACATCTCCTTTTGTGACAATCACAGGGTTGTCAAGCTTTACCATCTCCGCCGGGACATAATCCTTAAACCGTGTCTTTAAATTTTCCACGCGCCTTATGAGCGCTTCCTCCGCTGTTTTTACGTCCTTCGATTTTACGACCGCGATCTCGTTTGCCGTACCGCCCGTCGCGCTCACATATACCGTAAAATCTACTACCATGTCGTCGAATGTATACCACTCGTTAATCACTTCCGCCGGCGCTTCCATGAGCTGGTCGTTTGTCACGCCGATGCCGTCTGCGATTGTTTCGGCAGCTTTTTGGGCGTCAATGTCAAGTGTTTCGCCGCCGTTGCAGCTTGAAAATATTACCGCCGACATGAAAAGCGCCATCAGGGTTTTCTTCATCTTTTATCTTCCTTTTTAAACGGTGTGATATCTTAAATAATCGAACCATTTTATATAGTATTCGGGGGTCAGGTGCATCCCGTCAAATGGGCTTGCGTTTGTGGGAAGCGCGCCGGTCTCGTCTATCATAGCCTGAGCGACGTCGACATAATGTGCGTTGAGGCCCACTGCCATGTCGCGGATAAGCTCGTTAAACTCCACAATTCGTTCGTTGTTGATATACTCCGCCGGATACACCTCGTTTACATTTGCCGTCACCGGCAAAATCGACTGGATATAAACCACCGCGTCGGGATACAGCTCAAAAACAGACTTCACAAACTCGGTATACCCGTCGATAAAGCGATTCTCATCCAAGCCAAGGCTGTTTGCACCCAGCATGATATATACCTTTTTGCGGTCGCCCTTTGTTTTGGCGGCGTCAATCATCGTGAGCTGCGTTCCGTTTATGTCTATGAGCGGACTTGTGTTCGCGGTCATGGTATTTACCCCTTGCATTGCGACGACGGCGACGTCGGGTACCATCGTTATCATATAAAGCGGGATTCCAGTACTGATGGAGTCCCCAAAAAATATGGCGTCGTTAAAATAATCGTAGCCGACAGATTCCTCATTTTGCGGCACGGCTCCGGCGATTGCCTGCCTTTCATACAATATGCTTTTCGTGTCCGGTAAGGACTCGTCTTCCCCGTCCTGTTCATCCTGACCGTCAAGGCCGGTTTCATCGTCATCAGATGCTATGGAACCCGCAACGCTTACATCTTCGGGGTCTGCGTCGTAGTCCGGCTGCTCGTCTTCCGTGAGCATTGCCGAGGCGGGCGCTTTTTTCTCCGGAGCGGACGCCGATTCCTGCGCGTTTTGCCAAAGCGTGGCAATCCCGTATGAAGCCGCCGCTATCATCAAAAAGACGGCGATAAACTTTATCAGCGGCGAAAGCGATGCTTTTTGCCGGTGCCTTACAACTTGCATTGGACCACCTTTCCATATGGCCTGTTGACACTGCCGCTCAACGCCCGTCCAAACGGCGCATTTCAGATCGTGTCAAAGGCCCTAAACCTCCGGCGCCTTGAGATTCCGGTTTACCGCGAGGCTTGATTCGTTTTTAAGGTTTTGCCTGTCGGTAATAAGCCTTGCCATCACGGCGTACCGGTACCCATTGTCGGCCGTGACCAGCGGGAACCTTCGCCCGTCCGGCAGGCTGTAGGTGCACGTTGACAGCGTAAGGATTTTGTCGCCCTCTTTCACATCCACGTCATAGCTGTAAATGGAACGAGCTTTGCACTCCGCGATCAATGCGTTGAAGTCTTCCGGTTCGGGGCTGTTGTAAAGTAGTCCCGTGGACGCGTGCATCACCGAAAAAACCTCGAATATCAGGTCCTCCCCATGGGTGGAAAGGTAGATATACGGCGTTTTTCTTGCAAATTCTTCATCCCTGAAGAATTTAAGCGGCGAAAACTGCTGCCTGTAATCAAGCGGGTCGTCGCTCATGGAGTGCCCGTAAATCACGGTGTTTCTTGAAAGACCCGCGGCGGTGCCGTCAAATTTACAGCGGTAATCCGCGAAAAAGATGCCGTTAAAGTCGCTTCTTTTTTCAAAGTTGCGGCGCAGGTAAAACTCGTTTCTGTCGTTCGGATACCACACAACCACATCGTCGATCGTCGTGTTCGGCACCTTCAGCCACGCCACCGTGTCAGAATTCAGCGCATGCTTTTCATGGACAAGCTTCGTCATCTTCGGAAGCCCAAACCTCGCGTACGGCCCCGCGGGAAGCTCCAGCGTATTGATAAAGGTCTTGCCGTCAAAAACCTGTTCTTGCGCTATTACCGAGCCCGGGGGCACCGGAGGGGCGGTAGGCTCCCGGGGAGGCTTAGCGCACGCCGCTATTGTAAACCCGGCCACGAAACAAAGAACAAGCAAGCGTATTCTTTGTTTATTTAAATTCACGTTATGCCACCCCTTGTCAGTCGTTATAAAATAGAGAATGGAGAATCGTAAAACGCGGTTCGTTCGCTTCGTTTTCGCCTCCTGCTATTTTCTATTCCCTACTATATAATGCCACGGTTTTCAAGTGTTTATTGCATTCTTTTATAATTTTAACTCCCTTTTTTTAAATGTACATTGACATTTTCTCATAAAACAGCTATAATTGCAAGTGCCATCCGCATTTTGTCCGGGTGGTTTTTGATTGTCGTTCGCTTCAATGCTTGACGGGAGATGCATATATCATGGACAACCAAAAAGCAAACCCGCTCGCCACGCGGCGGATTCCCTCCCTGATGATTCAATATGCGGTTCCCAGCGTCATTTCAATGGTTGTCACGGCTTTATTCAATATTGTAGACCAAATTTTCATAGGCTGGGGCGTCGGATATCTCGGCAATACGGCAACGACCGTGGCGTTCCCGTTTATGATTGTGGGGCTTGCGTTTGCGCTTTTAACCGGCAACGGCGCCGCCGCTCTGATCAGCCTTGACTTAGGCCGCGGATCTTCTGAAAACGCGAAGCGGGCGCTCGGCAGCGCTATCGTCACGCTGGCTTCTATTAGCCTTTTGCTTGTAGCCATATCGCTTTTATTTCTAGACCCGCTGTTGACCGCGTTTGGCGCGACCGACGCCGTCATGCCGTATGCCCGCGATTACGCAAGTATTATTGTAGCCTCACTGCCGTTTTCAATGCTCGCAACCGCTGTCTCAAACACCATCCGCGCGGACGGCAGCCCGCATTATTCGATGATGTGCATGATTTCAGGCGCAATCTTAAATGCTGTTTTAGACCCGGTTTTCATATTCGTCTTTCACATGGGCGTGAAAGGCGCCGCATACGCGACGCTCATATCGCAAGCCGTATCGTTCTTGCTTGCGGTGTATTATCTTTTAAAACGCGCAAACCATATCCGCATCTCCTTACCGGACTTAAAACCGCAATTCAAGCTTATCCTGCGCACATCGGCGCTCGGCTCCTCAAGCTTTATGAACCAGCTTTCGATGGTTTTAGTCACGGTCGTGATTAACCGGTCCCTTGTCCATTACGGCGCCGCGTCCCCTTACGGCAGCGAGATACCGTTGGCGGCGCTCGGAATCGTCATGAAAACCAATATGATCCTGCTTTCGGTTATCCTCGGCATATCAATCGGGATGCAGCCGATACTTGGATTTAACTACGGCGCAAAAAACTATGTCCGCGTAAAAGAGACGCTTCGTGCCGGCATTATAATTTCCGGATTGATCGCGGCCGCCGTAAACCTTTTGTTTGTCGCGATACCCGATGCGTTTATTTCTGTTTTCGGCGACCAGGACCCTTACTTTATCGCGTTTGCAAGCCTTGCGCTGCGAACGTTTCTGGCATGCGTGTTCGCCGCGGGAATTCAGATCCCGTGCTCCTTGTTCTTCATGGCGACGGGCCGCCCGTTAAAGGCGATGGTGCTTCAGTTAACGCGGTCGGTATTCCTACTGATCCCGCTTGTTCTGATTCTGCCGATGTTTTTCGGCCTGAGCGGCGTCCTTTACGCGGGCCCCGCCTCCGATATTCTGGCGCTTTGCGTGACAAGCTGGTTTGTCTTGCGCGAATTTAGGAATATGGAAAAGAACGCGTTATTGCATGACCGTTGACAGGCAAAACGGATGCCCCGAGGGGTCGAACATTACGGTGGATGTGTCGAAATATTGAACATCCGATTTTATCGCGCCGTTACGCAAGGCAAGCTCTTCGGCTTCTTTCAGATTGTCCACATAGAAATCAGCAAGCTCGTTGGCATTCGGGCAGTCGAATGTGACGCCGATGATGGATTTTATCATTTTTATCCTCCTTAAAAATTTACCGGCCGGAAAACGTGGTTTCCGGCCGGTGTGTGTTTTGTAATCCTTATTCGTACAGCTTCGAAAGTCTTACGAGGTAATCGTACTTGTCTTTCGCTTCGCCGTCGGCGCGGCTGAACAGGTTGTCGGCGCGTTCCGGCATGGAGCGCGTAAGCGAGCTGTAGCGCACCTCGCCGCGGATGAATTCCTCATACGAGGACTTCGGCGCCTTGCTGTCAAGCTGGAACGGGTTTTTGCCGTCAAGCTTGAGCCTCGGGTCAAAGCGGAACAAATGCCAGTAACCGGCTTCAACGGCGCGTTTCGTCTCTTGCTGGGAATTCTTCATGCCGCCGGAGATGCCGTGATTGATACACGGAGCGTAGGCAATGATGACCGAGGGTCCTTTGTAGCTTTCCGCCTCATGGAACGCTTTCACGGTCTGGTTGTAGTCGGCGCCCTGGCCTATCTGAGCCACATAGACGTAGCCGTAGCTCATGCAGATTTCGGCAAGGTTCTTCTTTTTGATCTCCTTGCCGGCTGCCGCGAACTGCGCGACCGAGCCGGTCTGGGAAGCTTTCGAGGACTGCCCGCCTGTATTCGAGTAAACCTCGGTGTCAAATACAAGGATATTGACGTCCTCGCCCATTGCGATCACGTGGTCAAGGCCGCCGAATCCGATGTCGTAGGCCCAGCCGTCGCCGCCGAATACCCATACGGATTTTTTGCCGAGGAAATCTTTTTCGGCAAGGATTTCCTTGCCCAGCTTACAGGCGTGGCAGGTGCAGGTGTCGGCGCCCTCGGCTTTCGCCTTCTGCTGCGCGTCCAGCCATTTTTTGCATTCGTCGCTGTCGTCGGTCTTGAGCTGCTCAATGCAGTCGTCGATGGAAAGGACGCCGTCTTCCAGCGCGGCGATGTATTCCCTTGCGGCTTCGTTGTTCGCCTTTCCGTCGTCTAAGGTATCAAGCCACTTCTGTGCGGCTTCCTTGAGGCCCTCGTAGACGTATTCAACGGCAAGCATGGCCTCGGTCTTTTTAATCAGCCTGTCGCGGATTGCTTTTTGCCCGAGGTACATGCCGTAGCCGTACTCGGCGTTATCTTCAAACAGCGAGTTCGCCCAAGCGGGACCGCGGCCCGCCTTGTTTTTTGTAAACGGAACCGACGGCGCCGAGCCCCCCCAGATTGAGGAGCAGCCGGTGGCGTTTGCGACATACATCCTGTCGCCGAAGAGCTGGGTTGCGAGCTTCGCGTACTGCGT
>Ga0099364_10013321_pt1 | contig 11049 bp, 9 predicted proteins | sample TergutTh196P3_FD_73070 | JGI IMG/M metagenome (GOLD analysis project Ga0099364, IMG submission 73070) | Microcerotermes parvus P3 segment gut microbial communities from Pointe-Noire, Republic of the Congo - Th196 P3 | ecosystem: Host-associated > Arthropoda: Insects > Digestive system > Gut ... | reverse complement strand
TGTCGCCGATTACGCAATCGTGGGCAATATGGGCGTAAGCCATTAAAAGGCAGTTGTTTCCTATAACGGTTTTGCCTGCCGCGACCGTGCCTCTGTTTACGGTAGCCGCTTCCCGTATTGTAGTGTTATCGCCTATTTCTACGGTCGTATCTTCGCCGGCAAACTTAATATCTTGGGGTGTTCCCGATACGACAGCCGTTGGAAATATGCGGCAATTTTTCCCTATGCGGGCTCCGTATAAAACTGTAGAATTGGGACCTATCCAACTTCCGGCGCCTATCTCAACGTTTTTGTCAATATACGCGAAAGGCTCAACAGTTACGTTTGCGCCTAATTTTGCTTCAGGGTGTATAAAAGCTAATTTCGATATCATATATAGTTTTCAGTTATTGGTTACAAGTTTGTTTTTTGGGTCGCGCCTAAACTGCCATTTAGGCGCCGGGCTTTGTTCTTCGATTTTTACGTGTCCCCAATTTTTGCCCGTTTTTATGCGGTAAAGGTGCATTTCGCTAATACCAAATCGTCTGGCAATCATCTTCATTCGTGTCTTACGGTTCGGATTGGCAAGCAACTTTTTGATATACATCACTTTGGTGGTCGTCAGTTTGTATCCGTCTCTTTTTTTGTTGTATTCGAGGAGCCGTTTTGTTGATATTTTTCTGGATATTAAAACTTTAGGGTTTGTCCGTTGGTGTTCTATCATTTCTTGTCTTGTCGCCCATTTGAGGTTTCCAACAAGGTCGTTGGAAAGATTGTGATCTAAATGCAAAACATAAACCTGATCGTCTGACGGTTTTGCGAGAAATTTTTCAGCAACTAATTTGTAAAAAAACTTGTGTCTGTAAAGTATTTTCTTGCCTCGCCTAATTCTGTAACGAAAAATTCTGTAACCTTCGGTAATACTGCCTTTGATTATTCGTCCGTATTCAATCTTGTCGGTGAAACTGACAAGTCGTCCGAAGTTTGAAATAGCGTATCGGAGTTTTAGTTCGTCCTCAAGTTTAAGCTCTTCAAAATTCTCTGTCTCAAATATTTGCAATTCGTTTTTATTGTCCATTTCATTTAACCATTACCATTTTTTTTATTATTCCTCGCTTGCACTCACTTTCAGTCCTTTAAAACGGCTGCAAATATATAACTTTTTTTTGTTCAATGCGCTGTTGAGTTTCATTTCGGCACTTTCTCAATGCCGCTGTTGCACCATACCGAGCCTGCAAGCTCAACGAAGTTAAACTGCCAGTTAGCTGCTGGCATTTTATGTTGTCACTCTGTTCTCAAACATTTTAAACGCCGAAACGTTGAGATTACCACCCTTATTTTCATTGCAATCTACATCGTTACTTTGTAACTAATTTACCGATGTCAGAGCCACTGTCGGCTATCTTGTGTACATCGTTGATTGGCTGAGTGGATGTATCATAAGCAATAAAATTTCCAAGCGGAAATCTTGCCACGTCAGCGGTGGTAAGAGTGTAGCCAAGCTCGGCATTCAGTACTGTATTAGGTGCAGTGGCATTATACCATGCTCCAATTACTGCATCAATATCACTAATAGCCCAGCCGTATAAGTTTAAGTTACTAACACTTCCAGTCCAATTACTGGAAATTGTAACCGTACTATTGATTACGGTGTTACCGATAACTATATCGTCAATGGATCGTGCCGCCAAAGTAATACTGCCAACCACAGCATCGCCTTTGAGAGTGAACGTACCATTACTCATATTACTCATATAGACGTCTCCTAACATACCTGTATTTCCAGAGATTTCACCTCCTTCCATTAAAAAATGGTTTGATTGTACTCCGCCGTAATATAGAGTTACCGCGTTATGTGAATGCCCGGTGATTTTCGATCCGGGTTTCATAATAAGGTTTCCCAAATAGACAAATACCAAACTGTATTGTCCGTTATTGATACCTTTGAGGGTAATCTTGTCCCCCAGTATAAGGCTTGCGTTGATGTTTCGGATTTCAAATAAGGGACTGCCTATTGCTCCATTATACTGTATGGTGCGCTCGCTGCCTAAACCGCGTATTGTAAGTTCGCGATTCTGATTTAAATTATTAGTGGCTGACGTTATATCACTATCTATCAGCAAAAGATATGGTCCGTTGGGAGCTGCAGCATTGTTAATATAACTAAATGCCAAATTCATATTGTTTGCAGTTACTGCCTGAATTGGCGCCGGCTCTGACCATTTTGCCGTAACGGTGAATGATTGTGTTACAGGCGTGTCAAAGTCAAATGTTTCGACCTCGTTCTCTGCGAACCATCCATCGAAAACGTAATTGTTAGGGGAGTTATACAGCCCTGCTACAGTGAGTGTGCCGGTGAATGTTTTGGCAGGAACTGCAGGAGCGATAGCTTTGTTGCCTGCGGCTACGGTTTGTGATTCCGGGGCATCACTTCCACCGTTGGTGTTGAAGTTAACGGTAAACAATTGCGTCCACTTGGCATGGAGCGTCATGTTGTCGATTACAACAGTTACAAAGTCCCATTTGAGTTCAAACACTTCGTCATCCTCATACCATCCATCAAATCGGTATCCCTCTCTTGTCGGGTCGTCTGGTTTGTTCGCTTTTCCACCTTCAGCTACGGTTTGCGGCGCGACCGGGCTACCTTCGTTATTGTAGAAGATTACCGTAAATAATTGTGTCCACTTGGCGTAAAGTATAACGTCATCGGTGACGTTATCGTTCTCAAAATGCCAAACGAAGGAAAAGGTATCGTTATCCTTAAACCATCCGCTAAACCGGTATCCCTCTCTTGTCGGGTCGTCTGGTTTGTTCACTTTTCCACCTTCAGCTACGGTTTGCGGTGCAACTGGACTACCTTCGTTACTGTGGAAAGTAACGCTGAAGTTTTCCGACCATTTTGCGTATAGCGTAATATCGGAATTAACAATGTCGACATCGAACTTCCATTCCGTTGTCATGGACGCTTCCTTGAACCATCCCACAAAGGTAAAGCGGGGTTTTGTGGGATTTTCGGGTTTTGTCACCTTGCCGCCTCTTTTTACGATTTGCGATTCAACCGCGCTTCCGCCGTTGCTGTTGAACTCTGCAATGTACGTTGGGTAGTCTTTCTTGCAGCCTGCAAACGCCATGCACAGGCACAACATTATGGCGCATACCCGCGCCGCGTTTTTCAATAATTCTGATCTGTTCATCTTCTTCAATTTTTTAATTAATATATTAAGTTAACTGTTTAAATTTCTTACAAAACAAAACAGCGGACTTACATTATCCGCCACTGAGGTTGTTAGAAAGACCCGTATTACAAATAAGCAAGTCCGCATCTTTCGATGCGTTTACTTCTTATTCTTGTAATACTTAAAACTTCTAACATTTCAGTGACAAGAATTTAGCAAAACGCTATTTTATTATGTCTTAATCTCTTTTATCTATTCATTCAATACTGTTTTTAATTCAATAGCAAATATATATATAATTGTTTGAATTACACAAAAAGGTACAAAAATTTTGTTTAAAATTAATTTTTGTTTTTTGTTCTATGATGCCCTGTCAATCAACGCCTAACGGTTATTTTCCGTCTGGTTTCGGAATTTCCAATTGTTTACATATGAGCATACACAGGTCAGTGTCTATATCTGCATGACGAGGAACGTATGTACGGTTGCCATTGATATGGTTCATGTACTTGTAGCATTACTCCTTGAGGAACGTATTTTTCGCGCATATCTTCCAAATACAATTCGAGTACATCTGCAATATTTTCCTTCAATTCGGATATTGTCAACCCTTGCGAAAATACCGCAGGCAATTCTTTCAATTGTCCTATAAGAAAGCCGTCTTGCCCTTGCTTTATGACTAACGTATATTTCATATATGAATTTATTAAAATTTCAGCAAATATAATGCTTTTTTTATTTATTTTTCACTACTTGGGCTGTGAGTTCTCCCTCGACAACAAGTTTATTCCCGACAAAAGCCTGACCAAACATTGTTACTATGCCGCGCCTGATAATATCGGTCATTGCCAATTTCAGGATAACGGTATCGCCCGGAACAACTTTACTCTTAAATTTTACCTTGTCGATTTTCAGAAAATATGTTGAATATTTTTCGGGTTCGTCAACGCTGTTCAAAACCAGCAATCCGCCTGTTTGCGCCATGGCTTCTACAAGCAAAACGCCGGGCATTACAGGTTCTTCAGGAAAATGTCCCTGAAAAAACTGTTCGTTAAAAGTAACGTTTTTGACGCCTACTATTGAACCATCACCAAGCGATATAATCTTGTCAATCAATAAAAAAGGATACCTGTGAGGCAGCCTTCGTTTAATATCTTCAACGGTAAATACCGGTGGTTGCGCCGGGTCGTAAACAGGAATATCTTTTTTCAACAGGGATTTTTTCATCTCCTGCCTCATTATTTTAGCAAGTTTTGTATTTGCCGAATGTCCGGGGCGTGTTGCAACAACCTTGCCTTTAATGGGTTTCCCGACTAATGCCAAGTCGCCCATAATATCAAGAAGTTTATGACGGGCAGGCTCATTAGGAAAACGCAACTTGGTGTTGTTCAGAATACCCGCAGTGTGGGCGCTTATGCCCGGACGATTAAACATTTTTGCAATTCTTTCAATTTCAGACTGTTCAACCTCTTTTTCGAGAATTACGACTGCATTGTCAAGGTCGCCTCCTTTTATCAATCCCATTTTAAAAAGCGGTTCAAGCTCGTGGAAAAAAACGAAAGTTCGGCTTCCGGCAATCTCTTTTTCAAAGTCGTCAATTGAATCGAGGATAGCATATTGATTTCCTAAAATTCTTGAATTATAATCAATAAGCACATTTATGCTGAACCGATCATCGGGATAAACAATCATATCTACCCCATGTTCCTCATCGGAGTATGTAATTTTTTGTTTTACAACGAAATAACTTCTCTCTTCTTTAAGTTCAACACTCCCCGCCTCTTTAAGCGCTTCTACAAGTTTTAATGACGATCCGCCCATAATCGGGGCTTCGGGTCCATTCATTTCAATCAGGGCGTTGTCAATGCTAAGTCCGTACAGCGCCGCCAAAACATGCTCAATTGTTTGAACCGAAGCGTTGTTTTGCACAAGAGTTGTTCCGCGCGAGGTGTCTGTAACGTTTTCGGCAAGTGCGTCTATTATTGGGGCGCCGGGAAGGTCGACCCTGCAAAACTTATAACCGTGATTAGCCGGAGCAGGTTTAAATGTGATGGTTACATTTATGCCGGTATGCAATCCCTTGCCTGTAAGACTTGTTTCCTTCGCAAGCGTTCTTTGCTTTTCACTCATCTCAATTATTTTTGTTCAAATTTCAGGGTACAAAAATGCCTATTTCTCTGATAAAAACAAAATTATTTGATATGCAAAAATTATGCGCATTAAGAGAATGACCTGTCTGCATAGTTCACTTCCGATTTTCTTTTTAGAAAAATAATTCTTCTTTTTCATGCTGCAAACTAAAAGAACTGTCTGCGAATGGCTATTTTAAATTATCACAACCCGCTATTCGCAGTTTTTTAATTATTGAACCGCTTTCATTGTTTTCTTAATTTGATATACCTTTTTTTACATTCATAAAAAAATTCACAAAAAAAATATCGCTATTGTTTTTCATAATACTAAAATGTTTTATTTTAGCGACCTGAATATGTTATTAAAAAAATATAAAATATGGTAGAAATCAAGAAAACCAAAGGGACAATCGCTATTCTTACCGGCGGCGGCGATGTTCCCGGACTTAATCCTGCAATACGAGCAGTAACAATCAAGGCAAACCGCAAAGGATATAGGGTAATTGGCTTAAAAAGAGGCTGGGCGGGTGTAACCGAAATAATAAGAGATCCGAAAGCCGATAACAGCAGCAATTATAAAGTGCTCACAAATGACTTCGTTGACAAAGCGGGACGCACCGGAGGAACATTTCTTCACACATCGCGGACAAGACCAAGTCACATGTCAAAATCGAGCGTTCCGGATCATTTAAAAGACACTTATAATGCTGAATACAACGATCTTACTCCTGAGGTTATAAAAAATCTTGAGTGGCTGAATGTAGATTATCTTATTCCCATTGGCGGTGACGACACTTTAAGCTATGGTGTTCATCTTAATAATCAGGGCATTAAAACGGTAGCAATCCCAAAAACAATGGACAACGATGTTCCCGGAACCGACTATTGCATAGGATTCAGCACATGTATAACCCGCACAATACAAATGACAAACAGCCTGAGAACATCGGCAGGGTCGCATGAAAGACTGCTTGTGCTTGAAGTATTTGGACGCTACGCCGGGTTTACCGCCATGTTGCCGACAATGGCGGGAGCAGCTAACAGATGCGTTATTCCCGAATGGCAATTTGATGTTGAAGCTCTTGCGGAATTATTGATTGACGACAGAAACAATAACCCAAGCAAGTATTCTATAGTGCTTATTTCCGAGGGCGCTACATTTCAAGGAGGTGAGATGATTTTTTCCGATAACGAAAAAGACGCTTACGGACATGCAAAGCTGGGAGGAATAGGAGAATTGGTTTCGCAAAAACTGAAAGACCTTTCCGTTAAGTATAACAAAGGAAAAACAATCAATACCATAACCCAAAAACTTGGCTATATGGTTCGCGGCGGAGAGCCTGACGCTATTGATTCAATTGTGCCGATGGCTTACGGCACTATAGCGCTCGACCTCATTTTGAGCGGAAAGCACGGACAATTGGTAGTCTTAAAAAATGGTCGCTACGACAGCGCTCCTATTGACGTTGTGACTTCATCGAAAAAACTTGTCAATGTATCGGAACACTACAACACAAGAAGATTAAGACCATATTACCGCAGTTTTGAAACGAAGCCTTTTATGTTAATTACTTCGGACGACTGAACAACTGTTGGAATTGACAGGCTTACCTGGTTTTAATCACAATTACGCCATTTGCACCAAGCGCTCCCCATCCTGTTGCGTTTTTCTGTACTTCAATGGTTTTAATGTCGTATATGTTTATCATGTTGTTGGCATTTGTGAGCGTTCCTATCATCGTTCCATCCAACACTACCATCGGTTCGTTACTTCCATTAATGGAAACAGGTCCTCTGATGTTGACGTTTACTTCGTTAGGAGCCCCGACTGGTGTAATGTTTAGCCCTGCCACCCCTTGAAGAAGATCTTCTAATGACCGATAGGTATGCCTGCTCAACATCGCTTGAACATCTAATACATCAATTGGTTCTGTTTGATGTTGCCTGCGCATGGTTACATTTTGCCCTGCGCTGTTCATATAGGAAAAACGGCGCACCGAACGCAACTTTACCACAATAGAATCCATCTCTCCAACGGAAATAAGAGTTTCACCGTATTTGGGCAAAATCATGGAAATTGTGTCGTTGTCTGTCATATCGGCGAAAATAAACTTCCCCGAACGGTCGGTAATGCCTGCTTTATCAGCGCCGAGTGAACTCACAATAATATTACTTATCGGACGTTCCTTTTTGTCGACTATAATCAGAGAAATATTTCTCTTTTGAGGTTCCATATCCTGCGCCTTTACAGTGACAGTCATTAAAATTAAAAAGGAAAAAATAGCTAAGTGTTTCATAATGAACATGTTTTAATTCAAAAAATTTTTAATAAATTCGATTGTAATATACAAATTTTTTAATACAATACAAAATTGCTAAAAAAATCCGCAATTTGTCGTTTTTTTGCTGCTTCCGAAAGTTGAATTAATTACATTCTTTCCGGCATTTCAATTCCAAGCATCCACATACCCGAATTAAGAATTTCGCTTGTAACCCGCGCCAACGACATTCTGAAATTCCTTTTCAACGAATCTTCTTCGCCGAGAATCGAAAAATCGTGATAAAACTGGTTAAATTCTTTTGCAAGCTCATAACAATAGTTGGCTATAAGCGCGGGACTGTAATTGGAAGCCGCCATTTTAACAACTTCGGGATACCGCCTCAACATTTTTATCAGAGCCACCTCTTTATCTCCGATAGCCGCGTCTGCCAAAAGTTGCATATCCTCAACTACTCCCAGCTGTTCGGCTTTTCTGAACACCGATTTTATTCTCGCATAAGTGTATTGGATAAAAGGAGCCGTATTTCCGTTAAAATCAATTGATTCGGCAGGATTAAACGTCATGTTTTTCTTCGGATCTACTTTCAAAATGAAATATTTGAGCGCTCCCAGTCCAATTCTTCTGAAAATATCCTCTTTTTCTTCTTCGCCAAAACCCGAAAGTTTGCCCAACTCCAGCGACACCTCCCTTGAGGTCGAAATCATCTCTTCAATAAGGTCGTCTGCGTCAACTACCGTGCCTTCCCGCGATTTCATCTTGCCTTCGGGCAGTTCAATCATTCCGTATGAAAAATGAAACAACCCCGAACTCCATTTATAGCCCATTTTATCGAGCAACGCCTTGAGAACTTCAAAGTGATAATTTTGCTCATTACCAACAACATACAGGTGTTTGTCGAATTTATACGCATCATACCGCTCAACCGCAGTGCCCAAATCCTGAGTCATATACACTGCTGTTCCGTCTGAGCGAAGCAACAGTTTCTGGTCAAGCCCCTCAGAGGTCATATCCGCCCAAATTGACGAGTCGTCTTTTTGATACAGAATTTTTTTATCGAGCGCATCAAGAACTATCTCTTTTCCGAGTTTATAAGTTTCAGATTCATAATATATAATGTCGAAATCAACGCCAAGTTTTTTGTATGTTTCATCAAATCCCGCATACACCCATGAGTTCATCATTTTCCACAAATCAACCACCTCTTTGTCGCCGGCTTCCCAGCGCAAAAGCATCTCCCGCGCCTCTTTCGTCAGAGGAGCCGCATTTCGTGCATCGTCATCGCTCATTCCCGACTTAACCAATTGGGCTGTTTCGGTTTTTAAATGCTGCTCGAACAAAACATAATATTTGCCTACAAGATGATCGCCTTTTATGCCGCTCGATTCGGGCGTTTCGCCATTTCCAAACTTTTGCCATGCCAGCATAGATTTGCAAATATGTATCCCCCGGTCGTTTACAACATTGGTTTTAGTTACCTTATGTCCGCAACTCGACAAAATTCGGTACAAAGAAAACCCGAGCAGATTATTTCTGATATGCCCCAGATGCAAAGGTTTATTGGTGTTAGGCGAAGAATATTCGATTAAAACCGTTTGCGGACGTTCCGATAAAAGAGTATCGCTCATATTGCCCGATTTGGCTATTTCGCCGAAATTTTCCAACCAATAGTTGTTGGATATTTCCAGATTCAAAAAGCCTTTCAGAACATTAAAACCGCTGATATTCTTAAAGTTGCCTGTAAGATATTCGCCTATTGCAGCCGCCGTTTTTTCGGGCGTTTCTTTAGAAAATTTCAACAAAGGAAACACGACCAAAGTAAAATCGCCCTTAAAATCCTTTCTTGTTTCGTTAACAGCAGCCAACTCATCAGAAATTTCAGTGTTGTACAGAAACTTAACCGCTTCTTTAATTTTTTCCCGCAGGATATTTTCCATTTTAAATTCAAAAAATTAAGACGCCAAAGGTAATGGTTTACACCAAATTATAAAATACAGGTTGCCATATAATGTAAAAAGCTAACTTAAAAGTTAACTTTTTTAAATCAACGCCATGGTTTCTTTCAAAATTTGTCCCTCAGCGTCTATTCCATAAATTTTTATGCCAATGCTAACGGTTGGAGTTCCTGTCATGTCGATAATAGGACTAATTGCATCTGTCAGCTCTTCCGAGTCCATGTTTGCAAAGTCGTTAATATCATAATACAGATGTATAATTAAGGTGGCGTCAGTTCTTTTCATGGAACTTAAAACCTTTATCATTCTTCCTATCCATATTATGGACGGCGTGTTGAAATATTCAAGATTAAGCCTGAAATTTGTTAACAGGTTAGGTTGCTCTGCATAATCTTTTACCCATTTTAAAACATCTTCGTATAGTTTGGCGGCATTTTCAGGTATAGATCTTCCCGTAAAAACCAATTCGCCTGTCAAATGATTAAAATCAACCTGAGGCGTTTTTGCCGTTGCGCTTATTTTAATACTTTCCAATTTTATCAATTTTTTAAAGTTATAAACTCGATTCAAATTTTTGTAAAAGTATTGTAACTTTTTAATCTGTGAAATTTTTTAGTCAAAAAGAATCGAATATTTGTCAAAGATTTTCGTTGTTTTATAATAAAAATAAGATAATCTGTTATTATTATGACAATCTTTGTTAGAAATGGCTATTATACTCCCCAGATTTCAGTTTATAATTTTGCCTGTAAATATATACTGTTATACAAAAAAATAGTTTTTACGAATTCTTTTTGTATCTTTATAATCGCTTATGGCTCTACATAAAGAAATACCGTTTTTCCGTATTATTGTTCCTTTGTGCGCGGGAATAATTACGGCTTTATATATCGACTTGAGCCGCTTTTCGCTTATAATCATCTTCATAGTTCTTAGCATTACTTTTCTGTCAACATTGATATATCGGAAAAAAAGCGAAAATATCTTTTTTGGCTTTGCGATTACGATTTCGTTTATTTTGTTAGGCAATATTCTGTTTACATTAGAAAAAGAGCGCATTACGGAACTGGAGCATGAAGAACAATTTTTCCTGTGTACGCTTGACGATTATCCCGAAGAAAGAGGGAATTTCTTCAGGGCAAAAGCATCGCTGCACACATCGCGCATAAATGACACAGTTATTCCCGTAAAAGGCTCTATGTTGCTGTATATAAGAAACGATTCGGAAGAAATGCCGTTCAAACCCGGCGACCTTTTAATAATAAAGTGCATACCCGAAAGAATAAGTAATCGCGGAAATCCTAATGAATTTGATTACAAGTTTTATATGGAAAACCAAGGTTTCAAGTTCATGGCATTCTTGAATAGAAATAATATCGTCAGCCATGTCGGTGCAGGCAATATAAAATTGAAACACAGAGCGTTGATTGTACGCGAAAACATAATAGACATGTATCGCAAACGCGGCATTGATGACAGAAATATTGCTCTTGTGGCGGCAATGACCGTAGGCGAAAAAACAATGCTT
>Ga0099364_10013320_pt1 | contig 11049 bp, 12 predicted proteins | sample TergutTh196P3_FD_73070 | JGI IMG/M metagenome (GOLD analysis project Ga0099364, IMG submission 73070) | Microcerotermes parvus P3 segment gut microbial communities from Pointe-Noire, Republic of the Congo - Th196 P3 | ecosystem: Host-associated > Arthropoda: Insects > Digestive system > Gut ... | reverse complement strand
CCATGTCTTTCAAGGGCTTTCAGGGGTTTTCGGAGGTTGCCATACGAATTACTGATTGATTCCGGATACTATACGGAATACGAATTGCTTCATTAGGACCTGTCAAATAATAACATGGACAGATAGCGTAGGATTTTTGTCGTCTGTCAAGGAATAAAAACCGCCGCGTAGCGGGCTACGCAAGGTTTTTATGACGCAGACAGGCGGCAAAAAGACAAGTTAAATGTTCATGTTATTGTTTGACAGTTCCTTAGTAAGGATGGGATGGAATGAACACTCCGTTATTGAGCATGAAGGGCATAACGAAATTATTCCCCGGCGTAAAGGCTCTTGATAATGTGAATTTCGACGTAATGCCCGGCGAGATACACGCATTATGCGGCGAAAACGGTGCGGGTAAATCCACGCTCATGAATATTTTGAGCGGCACATATCCGTACGGCAGTTATGACGGCGATATTATTTGGCAAAACGAAATATGCCGTTTTGCCAATATAAAAGACAGTGAAAAAAAAGGCATCGTCATCATCCGTCAGGAGCTTGCGTTGATCCCCTATATGAGTATCGGTGAAAATATGTTCCTCGGCAATGAGCGCGGCTATCCCGTGAAAATAAATTGGGACGATACCTATAAAAAAGCCGCTGAATATTTAAATATTGTGGGCTTAAAGGAATCTCCGCAGACACTCATCAAAGATATCGGCATTGGCAAACAGCAGCTTGTGGAAATCGTCAAGGCTCTTGCCAAAGATGTGAAACTATTGATTCTCGACGAACCCACCGCCTCACTTAATGAAGACGATGCGCAGAATCTATTGAAATTATTACGCAAATTCAAATCCGAGGGTATGACCTCCATCATTATTTCACATAAATTGAACGAGATAAATCAGATAGCCGACAGCATAACGATCATACGCGACGGCGCGACAATCGAAACCCTCAAAAAAGGCTCGGATGACATAAGCGAACCGCGCATTGTTAAAGGTATGGTAGGGCGCGAAATACATGATATCTATCCGAAACGCCCTGAAGCCCGCGACAAAAAATCACACGACATCGCGCTCGAAGCCAAAGAATGGACGGTATATCATCCGCTGTATAAAGGACGCAAGGTATGCGACCGCGTAAATTTAAAGCTATACAAGGGCGAAGTCGCCGGGATAAGCGGACTTATGGGATCCGGACGCACGGAGCTTGCCATGAGTATCTTCGGCAGAAGTTACGGCACGAATATTTCCGGCCAACTATTTATTAACGCTCATCCAATAATGCTGAAAAGTGTACGGGAGGCCATAAATCATAAAGTGGCTTATATAACAGAAGACCGTAAGGGCAACGGGCTGGTACTTACAGAATCAATCCGTGTGAACACAACGCTTGCCGACATGAAAAAAACGAGCATATTGGGATTGATTATCAATAAAAAAGCGGAAATCACCCATGCTAACGAGCTAAAAAAACGTTTCGGCGTAAAAAGCCCGGATATCGAACAGCATACGGGCAATCTTTCCGGCGGCAACCAACAGAAGGTATTATTGGCTAAATGGATGTTCACCGACCCGGACATCCTGATCCTCGACGAGCCGACACGCGGCGTCGACGTAGGCGCGAAACACGAAATCTATACCATCATAAACGAGCTTGCCGCGCAGGGTAAAGCCATACTTATCATATCCAGCGAAATGCCGGAGGTATTGGGTATGTGCGACCGCATTTATGTTATGAACGAAGGTCGGATCATCGGCGAATTAAATAAAAACGAAGCCAGCCAAGAAGCTATTATGAAAAAAATTATAGGGAGCTAAGGTATGAATGATAAAACAAACACAAACAGCGTCGACATGGTAACTAAAATCAAGAATTTATTAAGCGATAACGCCATGTTGGTAATATTAATCATTACGATGCTATTGTTCGAGGTATTGATACGCGGCGAAGGCAAAAATTCCCTGTTCAGCCCGCAAAACCTGACCAACCTGATCGGGCAGAACAGCTATGTGGTAATATTGGCCGTGGGTATGTTGATGTGCATACTTACCGGCGGAAATATTGATCTTTCCGTAGGCAGCATCGTTATTTTAGTAAGCGCCACGGCAGGGATACTGATGGTTAACTGGTCGTTAAACCCGTACCTCGCCATTGTTCTATGCCTGATTTTCGGCGCGGCCATCGGCGCATGGCAAGCGTTTTGGATTGCCTATATGCGTCTACCGTCGTTTATCGTGACGCTGGCCGGCATGCTGACGTTTCGCGGTATCGCGCTGGTGATAATGAACAGCCAGAACATAGGCCCTTTTCCGGACAGTTACCGTAACCTGTTTAACCGCTATATCCCATCAAGCTGGATACCGGGTGATGATCCCGAAAGCGTGTTTGCCATATCCGTTATAATCGCCATTGTGATCTGCGCCGTATGGGTGGGAGCAGATATCTTTACCCGGATCAAAAAACAGCGTGACGGTTATAATGCTGACAATATTATATGGCTTATCATGCGTCTGTTGGTTATCTGTGGCGCGGTTGTATTTATACTTACACGCTTGGGCTTGCATAACGGGATTCCGGTCGTGCTTGTATTGATTGCCGCAATCGTGATGATTTACGCTTATTTTACGCAAAACACGATATATGGCAGATATTTATACGCCATGGGTGGCAATGAAAAAGCCGCGCAGCTGTCGGGTATAAATACGAAAAAGATGCTGTTTTTCGCATATACGAACATGGGGTTTTTAGCCGGAGTATCAGCGTTGGTTGTAACGGCGCGCTTTAATCAAGCGTCGACACAGGCCGGTAGCGGATATGAACTGGACGCAATCGCCGCATGTTTTATCGGCGGCGCGTCGGCATACGGCGGGGTAGGTAAAGTAAGCGGCGTGATTATCGGCGCGATATTCATGGGCGTTTTGAATATGGGTATGTCACTGTTGGGTGCCGACCAAAATCTACAGCGCGTCATAAAAGGGCTTGTACTGCTGGCGGCCGTAGTATTCGACATATTGTCCAAAAAACAACGATTAAAGGTATAAGCGCGGCGAAGGATTTTAACGGGCGTGTTTATGATTTTTTGATTTCATAGTTTTTTCTTTAAAATACTGAATAATTCCATTTGGGTAATCATCTATTTCACCAAAAACTTCATAACCACTCTCCTTTGCTCACAGCTTCAACCACAACGCCGGGCGTACGCCGCCCACACTGCTGATACTGTTACCGTTAATGCCCACGCAACCGCCCGATGAATCCGATTGATTGGCGGCAAGACCGTGGATATATGCGGCGGCGCGATTATTACGGCCGGGCGACCTCAGCCACCATGAGACATTTGCCAGGCGTTTAGCATTGTTTTCATCATGTTTGTTAAACCAGTATTTGTACTTCCCTTTGCCGGGATTACGCAATATCGCGCTGCTGTCCCCAAAGTATTTACATACCACTTCTTCTATGCTTAATAAAAAAATGCTATCCTCGGTATCTTCACCGCCTTTTGCGCCGTACCACGGATTATCGGGGTTTACATTAAGCACCGTGACAATCCTCGACTTGTCTGCCGCCTTAAATCCATCGTAAAATTCACCATTGAGATATGTTCTTAACCCACAGTCCGCCCATGTTGCATCCACACATGAATGATGATAAGCCTGCTGCTCGATTACCTTTTCGCTTATAATCAATGCCATATCATCCCGTATGTCAAGGACGCGCCAGTTATGTTTATGAAAAATTATTAAGTCCCCTGTTCGCATGTTTTTTATTGCCCCACCGTGCCACTCATGCCTTAATGTCCTCGAAGTCCACCAGTGTGCAAGCCCTGGCTATAATAGCCTCTTCCAGCCTGGCCCTGCAATCGCTTTTGCCGCTCATGGATACCATTTTGATGGATATATTCTTTTCAGGCGGCAGCATTTCCAGCACGGTGTTCATCGGCGGGGCCGGATTATCCGCCCACACAGGGGCCAGCAGAACCAAGGATTCATAGGCCGACCAATCAACGTCCAATGGCTGTATCGGCCATGCCTTGCCCCGTATGGCTGCAAGGATGCCGGCAGTGTAGGCCTTTAGCTTAACGGGACGTTTGACATCCTTGATTTCCACCATGTCGGCGGACTTTTTTTCGATAAGCTCCTGGGCTATGGCCTTTGTCTTGCCGCTGTAGGAATAAAAAAGAATCAATGTTTTCATGTGCTGTCCTCCATTTTATGATATGGATATATTTTAAGCCATTGGGGGTAAAAATGAAAGGGGTTTAGAGATTGACAATTACCGGCACACGGCGTAACTGATAAGCATGACGCCGGCTTGTTATCCTAACGGGCAAGCGGCATATACAGGCTCATTATTTTTTCATGTTGTTTTTGGTAGATGCCATTTTCACGGGTGAACAGATCATAATCCACAAAGTAACGACGAACCATGCAAAAATCATCGTAATACTCGGCTATGGTAAGATTCATTTCTTTTTCTGTATAGGATCGCCCATATTCAAAAGCACGGCATATTTCCTCGATAAGGATGAGTTTTTTCTTCAACTGTGCAGGCATATTTGCAATTCTGCCATTTGCCATAAATGTCGATAGTATCTTCTGACGGTACGCTTCGTCGTGTTCATCATTTGAAGCGTCAGCCAAATGCTTGGACGGCGGCAAGGTATTAATAGATTCCATTTTCGTCTCCTTAAACAGCATTATCAACAATTCCAAACTCAATTTTCACGCCGACTCCAAAGCGTCTCAAATGCAGAATATTACTCGGAGCCGTTTAACATTATCATAATTCTGTCAGCGCACTCATCATGTGTGTTTTTATATGTATCAACGCTTATGTCGTATGTGTTATCTAATGGGCACAAAAGTGAAATCTGCTCCTTGGCCAGTCCAACTAAGCGATCGCCCCTCTCCTTTTCTCTTCGCTTCATTTCATCTAAAGGACAGGTTACATGGACAAATAACACGGGACAGTCATGAAGTATGTCCAATATTTCATCCAGCCATTCTTGCTCGTCTATAACTGTATCCACAATTACATTCATGCCTAGACCCGAGTACAGCTTGGCGGTATGATATAGTCCTGAAATTGCTTTACCCCATGCTTGTTCAAGCGGTTAATTTCCCGTACAACAGAATCTTGAATGTCTTTTGATATAAGCCCAATGGGTTTGATTACTATGTTTTTGTTCAAAGTCACCCTTTTTATACATGATTCCACACCTCATCGTCAGGATTATCCCAGAAATCCATACTGCTCATGCTTGCCGTCTCAATGTCACGGAGGACCTCCGTGTCTTGGCTGTGAGTTCTGAGATTAAATTTCTGGAAAAAGATAAATTCCTGCACTTTATCTAACAGGAAATCAGGCAAAGTGTCTAATTCATTTTTTACATAATCACGGCTTGTCATACGAACCCTCCATCCAATATATGTTATGAATATCCACGGCATAAGCATAACACAAAGCACTTCAAACCGCCATGTTTTTCTTCTGGCCATTTTCTCAATAACGAGTTTAAGTAAGCCGCTCCCCCGATTAACCACACCAAGTCTTGACAAGGTTTAGTCGGGGGAGTAATCTAGTCGTAGGTACAGTGAGTCATAATTATTGGGGGATGATTGGATGCTGAAATTACAGGAAAAATCGGTATATCTTGCGGTTATGGAGAGAGCGGAATGCAAAAAAGTGTGGGAAGACTTTGAGTATGACTTCAATGACCGAACGGAAGTGCTAAACATCGGTTTTTCTGTTGAAAAAGCGGATGAATGGTTTGACGAAATCCAAAAACTGCAAGGAGATAGAAACGTAAGGCTTGGTATTTTTCTTAATGATGCCACGATTATTGGTGATGTTGCCTTGCAAGACATAGACAATAAAAACCGCTCATGCTCTGTGGGTGTCGGAATAGCAAAAATCGAAAATCGCTGTAAAGGTTATGCCAGGGAAGCCGTATCTTTAATGCTTGAGTATGGCTTTGACCATATGGGAATGGAGCGCATCACAGCAAATACGTTGGAAATAAACATCGCCGCACAAAAAGTTCTGGGCAGCCTAAAATTTACTTTGGAAGGCAAAGAGAGAAAAGCGGTGTATTTTGGCGGCCAAAAACATGATAAATTTAATTATGGATTGCTCGTCAATGAGTACAGATGCCGATGAAAACATGGTTGTTGATGATCCTGCGGTATATAAAGCGCTTCAATTTATCCAGTCGCAATTTCTTGGCATACGCGGATTCTCGCCGCAAATTGTGGCCTTCCACGCCTTTACCGCACTGGTGACGGCTTCTATAACTAACGCAATGCAGATGAGGCAAAAAATCAGCGCGGAAATATAAGATGCCTTCGCCCCCAAAAACTCATGGGCTTTGTCATCAAGCAAGCCGCCAACGAGCGGTAAAATATCCGGGTTTATAAGCGAATTTCCCAGGAAAATGACCGCCGCACAGACTATCATCAGGCCATTGCCCGTGATGGTGACGACGGCCAGCCGCTTGGTGTTTCGCCCCTCCATGAGCTTGACAGACTCTGTTGCAATCTCCAAAACCGTCCAGAGAATAATAGGCAGCCATAAACTGCGGAGCACGGCCACATCAAACACGCTCGTCCAGTCGCCGCCTGCGGTGTGGACACCGATGATGTGCGGGAATCCCAAAAACAACACTGCCGCCGCAATCGAACAACATATACCCAGAATCGGCTCGTATGGCTTGATGCGCTCGGATTTATTCGGCACGGGTGGCAAAGACGCAAAGGGGTCCATGCCGCCAATGTCGGCCTTTGTGCGTTCCAAAACGGCAAATATGAGCGTGATGACCGCGAAGGCCTGCCATGCCCCGCCGATTGCCCCACCGACTGTCTGCCCGAGCAACTGAAACGTGAACAACAGGGGGTTTTCCGCCGGATTTAGTAGCACCGATATGACCATCCCGAGCGCCACGGCCCCGGCGACGATGGGCAGGACGAGCTTGAGTATGCGCCTGTAGGCGATGTAGTAGGTACCGCTTATGAGGGATTTCTTTTCCTCGCCGCTGTATTTCGCCGCCAATTCCTCCGGTGTTCCGAGTTCCAGCAGGATAATTTTCATGTCCTTGTTAGACGGGGGCATATCGCCGCAGCGCTCATCCAGCATATCGGCAATCAGGCTGTCCAATTCCTTTTCCACCTCGGCCCGCGTTTTGCTCGGCAGATGACGGGTGACGGCGTAAATGTAACGCGCAATTAAGTCATTGCTTTTCATGTTTATTATCCTCCAAAATTTGCTCCATGCCCTGCACCGTGCTTTGCCAATGCTTTTGTAGTTCCGTCAGGACCTCTTTACCGAAAGCGGTCAGGGTGTAGTATTTGCGTGGTTTTGTGCCATCGGTGTTCCACTCGCTGGAGAGCAAGCCCTGCCCCTCCAGCCGCCGCAGGAGCGGGTAAAGCGTGTTCGCTTCAATGGAAATGCCCGTTTTCGACAGCTTTTCTATCAGGCTGTAGCCGTATGTCGGCCTGCTTAGGTTCGCCAAGACACACAAAATCACCGTTCCGCGCCGCAGTTCCTGTGAAAAGTTTGCGACCAGCGCTTTTTGATCCACTTTCGCCACCTCCTGGTTAGACTGTATGAGTGCATTATAATGTGTGATACACAATATGTCAATGGGGAAAGTAAAATAATTTTAACATGACACACTGTTGTCGTGTTTGCTGTGTTATGATGGACGCGCTTTGACCAAAGTGATTGTACGGGATAACGCGATATGCTATAATCATTGTCAAAATCACGCAAAACGAGGGCATATATGTTCATCAAGCATGAAAACCTTACCATCCGCAATGCCGAAGCCGCCGATGCCGAGCAGATTTGTGAATGGTGGAATGACGGCAGCATCATGGCCCACGCCGGATTCCCGAACGGGGTCGGCGATACGCCGGAACGCATCCGCGAAAGTCTTTCAGGGGATACGGACGAAACCCACCGCCGCCACATCATTGAACTTGGTGGCGAACCCATAGGCGAAATGAACTACCGTAACATGGGCAGGAAGACGGCGGAAATCGGCATAAAAATATGCAAGGCCGGCGAACGCGAAAAAGGCTATGGCACGACGCTCTTGTCGATGTTTATTGACGAGTTGTTTAATGCTTATGATTACGAAAAAATCATACTGGACACGAACACCAAGAACACGCGGGCGCAGCATGTCTACGAAAAAAAGCTGGGATTCAAAAAGCTGGGCATCCGCGAACAGGCTTGGCGTGACCAACTGGGCGAAATGCAGGGTGTCATTGATTATGGGCTCACAAAGGATGATTGGCGGGGGCGCGCACCGCACATTTTCGCTTGATTATCTTCCAATATTCGCACCACCTCATCCATGCAGTTGGCGAACTCGCGGATTTTGGCAACGATTTTTCCGCGTTTTTCCTTGTTTTGCAACGCTTCCAACGTGACATTGAAGCCGCCGCCAAGGGCTTCCAAGTCTGCGCCCTTATCATTATTCCACATTTCGCCGCTGCGATTGTAAATGTTGCCTACTGCTTCTAAATATTCCATGTCGGGATTCAATTCCCGCGCTTTTTTTAAAAAGCCCTGACAACCGCCGCTGTTGGTGGCAAGGGTACAGACATAATTAGTGTGGTCGCACCAAGGGTCAAATGCTTCAGGCGTCACTTTATCGAATTTGCCGTCCTCAATATCTTTCGCCCACGCACGAAACGCCTCCGCACCAAAGCAATATGTGTCGGTTTTTATGCCTTGCATGGGGGCGATGGCTTGAATGGCCTCGCGGTAGATGTCGGCAAGCGGGCGTTTTTCTTTTTTGTCGCCTATAAAAATCCAACCGCTTTCATACTCGTGGCCATGAAAAGGATTGGGCGCAAAAACCTCATTCAATGCTATCCGCTCCGGCTCACTGTTATCCCCCGTGATGTAGAGCAGGACTTTTCCATAATCCTCATATCCGACAAACACGCCCGTGCTGCCTCCGCACCGGATAACGGGGATGCCTTTGTCGATATAAGCCATCAGCGTTTGGCGATACATTTCGGTGTTTTTTTGCATGTCTTCGCCGGATACAAAAGTGGCGGCATATCCGCATTTTAGAAAAACGCCCTCATAAAATTGGACGGGATCGTCCTCCGCCAAATAACCGGAGGCATTTTCGCTTGAAAAAATTGTATGGCTATAGTGTTGTGTGAAGTTATCGCCCGTGATTCCCGCGAAAAACCAGTAATCATAATCCGGCTCGCCCAGACATTCCATCACATATTTAGCGCAGCCGTTGAACCAATAATTTTCACCGTGTTCGCTGGTGATTAAGCGGTGGATATTCGATATAATGTTGTTACTTCGTTTGATAATCATTGTAAGCTCACCCTCCTTAATTTTATGCTTCTGTTCCCAAATAAGTTGCGAAACGCGGATTGACTTAAAATATTTCATTCCCTGCCCGTTTGAACCTATGATAATAGGCAAAGCCGTTTCGCGGCTCAAATCCAGGTCCATGTAGGGGAAGTTTACGCCGCAGTAGCGCAATTCATCATTGATGAATACCGCAAAATGTTTCACGCCGACAAACCATGTTAAACGGTTGTATTCGTCCTTGTTTATTCTGCCGCGCCCGTGAAAATCGTACCTATCTCGAAAAATCGGCTGATGAAAGCGCAGGGCTTCCTCCGGCATATCGCGCCTGTTACCCATGTTTATGCCGTAATGGTAGCTTAGTTCATCGCCGTGATACAGAATTATGCTGCCTTCGGAATCGCCGTAGCTAAAACGCTCCCCCGTACTCATACAGCGAAATTCCACATCCACCCGAAAGGGTAATTTCACTTCGACATTCGTGGACAGTACCCGCGTGGAAATCCAGCCGGTGTACTCGGCCTCGCCGTTTTCCAAGACTCTGTAATGCGGATTATTTATCGGCGTGAGCTTGCCTGGCGGCACATCAACCGTCCATAACGCAGGATTAGCCGCTTCTATTTCCGCAAAAGAAATATCAACGACTTCCTGCGGCGCATCGAACAGCGCTGCATCGGGCAAGCGCTTCTTTACGGGAACGAGCATCGAGACCAATTCCCGCTTGTCATCGGGGGAGATCAAATTTTCTATCAGGGTCGGGTGACGTGTGGAGCCGTCGCCGCTGTCGCAATATGCGAATTGCCAATAGGGATTGCTGTCCAGCTCCCGCAGCAGCGCGCGGAAACATTGCCCCAGGTCCTCGTCCAGATAGAGGGTCGTCACCGCGAACAATCCGCCGGCAAAACGATAGTCTAAATATTTGCTGTCATTGACAAAATCCTCCGGCACCCGCAACATCAGTACGTCGCAGTCCTCGATTTGGTACTCAAATTGTTGGTGAGTGCCGGATGTCGCCTGCGACAGGCCGTTTATTTGTATATAACGTGAGAATCCGCTGTAATCGCTTTCGTTCATGCCGGGTTTCAGAAACGAAGTCAGCACCCGACCGGGCGGCAAGTCCACAATGCCAAAAGCAAGCGGCTTTGCCAATTTTTCGCTCACCGCCGATAAATCACCGTAGGTGACGGGCTTTGGTTCTTCCATCAATCCCAACTGTTTGTCCATTTCCTCATACAGCAAGGGGATGGCGGAAATTTTGGTTATACCGTTATCCAGCATCGTCTGCAAAAAGTCGCCAACAATGCGTTTTAGTTCAATCAGTGCGCCGATTTCATCGTCAATGGCGCGGATGCGGTTGACAAAAGTTTCCACCACCACGCTCATGCTCTCGCTCTCGTAAATCCGCAGAATATCTTTTATGGGTATCTGCATTTTACGCAATACGATGATTTGCTTTAAGCGTTCAATGTTTTCCGCGTCAAAGAAACGGTATTTTTCAAAGGCGGGACGAACGCTCTGTATCAGCCCGACTTGCTCATAATAGCGCAGGCTGCGGGACGACAATCCCAGTTGCGTGGATAACTCGGTAATTTTGATAAGTCCGTTGCTTTTTTCTTCCATATGGGCAGCACCTCCTTCCGGCTATATTTACAAGCGTATCACTTTACCGTGCGTCAAAGTCAACAGCTTTAATAAAATTTCTTGTACCATAAATGA
>Ga0099364_10013319_pt1 | contig 11049 bp, 7 predicted proteins | sample TergutTh196P3_FD_73070 | JGI IMG/M metagenome (GOLD analysis project Ga0099364, IMG submission 73070) | Microcerotermes parvus P3 segment gut microbial communities from Pointe-Noire, Republic of the Congo - Th196 P3 | ecosystem: Host-associated > Arthropoda: Insects > Digestive system > Gut ... | reverse complement strand
TATTTTAGGCGAACCGCTTTTCAAAAGCAATGCCGCTTTATTCGCTCATCCAGACCGCAGAAACAGCCCGGAAGTTTGCACCCTTAGCCGCCGCATAGAAGGCAAACTAGTTGCCATGAGCTATAAAATGGTGGAATACAATGTTCCTTCAAATCTGCTGGAAAAAGCCTGCGCCATAACGCCTGGCTTGGAATCCCCCACTATAACCACGCTCAAAAACCAAAACTGGTGCTCAGTAAAAGCAATGGTAAAAAGCGAAGAAGTAAACTCCGCCATGGACAAACTGCGCGACCTAGGCTGCGAAGGAATTTTGCTATTCAGCATTGAAAGCGCAAGGGTTTAGATTAATTAATAATGAATAATTGAAAGTTACATAATTCTTAATTATTAATTTTTAATTATTAATTAAGCCAATAAGTTTGAAACGTATTAACGTTTGCACCGATAATAAAGTCCGCCGGCGTGGTTTAGCATTTCAAAGTCTTCGCTTAGGCCCCTTAACGTTTCTACCGCTCCTACCACTAAAAAACCTCTTTGGGAAAGTATTCTGGCAAGCCTGCTGTACAAACCTTTTTTAAATTCATCGTTAAAATAAATTGCCACGTAGCGCATGAATACCAAATCAAAATTTGGCTCTAAAATAATTGGATTGTCTTGCAGATTAAACTTTTGGAATTTAACCATGTCTTTAATCTCTTGGCTAATGGAATAGGAATTTGGAGAATCTTTTACAAAATACCTGTTCAGCTGCTCTGGCGAAACTCCCCTGCTCATGGCAACGCTATCATATTTGCCCATTCTGGCTTTTGCAATGCAAGAATCCGAAATGTCCGTTGCTATTATTTGCACCATTTCTTTTTTGATTATGCTCTGACCCATGCAAAAATCACGCACGGTGATAGCTATGCTGTAAGGCTCCTGCCCTGTGCTGCTAGCTGCGCTCCAAATTTTAATTTTATTTTTTTTGCCATCCTTGACTGCCTGGGCAAAGCTAGGCAAAATTTTCTCTTTTAGAATAGAATACGGATGAGTATCCCTGAACCATAAGGTTTCGTTAGTGGTCATAGCATCTATAAGTTTATCTTTCAAATCCCTGTGATGCCCGCCTTTCACAATATGATAAAACTCTGAAAAATCTCTGCATTTGTAAGTTTCAATAAATGAAGAAAGTCTGTTCTCAAGTAAGTAAGCTTTATCTTTATTTAAACAAATACCGCATTGTTCCTCAATGTAATCCCTAAGAAGCTGAAATTCAGTATCTGTAATCTTCATATATAGATAACAATTTAGAAAATAAAAAAGCTAGTGATTGTTAATCACTAGCCACTTAATCACTAACCGATTACTCCGTAAAGTTAAACGGAATTGTTGGCGTTGTGTTTCCGCTCTTTATGGCTTTCCACTTCCAAGTGGCAACCATGTTTTTAACGGCGTTATCAAACTCAGAAAAACCTGTGGTGCTATCCACTATGTTAATGCTGATAATATCACCGCCCGGAGCGATTGTGAATCTTAGCGTAACCTTGCCGCTAAAGCCAGGCTTTTGCTTTAGATATCTGTTGAATATGTTTCGCAAGCCAGGCATACGAGCATTTACAACAGCCATAATTTCCGCTTTGGAACGGGAACCATCGCCACTGCCCATATCAATATCTCTTGCGCTTGGAGCTTTCAGCGAGCCTCTGGCTTTTGTGCCAATAGCTCCGCCGCTTCCACCCATCAAACCGCCGAGCATATCGCCGATACCGCCGGAACCGCCTTCTGCATAGCCTTCGTTGAAACCGCCCGAAGCAGAGCCTCTGCGGCCGCCAAGCTCGGTTTTGCCGCTGGTTTGCAAACCTGCAACGTCCTTCAGCACTTTGTCTATGTCTCTGGCAAAGTTCTGGTCTTTCATAAGATTGTAAGCGCTAAAGTTCATGTTGCTAGACTTTGCAGTGAGCAATTTCAACACGCCGCGAGTCTGCGGAGCGTTTGGCTGCCCTTTGCCGCGAGGTTTTCCACCAGCGCCTTGCTTTTTGCGAGGCTTCTCGGTTTTCTTTTCCTCTTTCTTTTTGTCTTCCTTCTTCTCGTCTATCTTCATGGTCGCAGACAAGTCTTCTGATTCTATGTTTTCAAATAGAATCTCGTCCACTGCAATCTCAAAGATAAATGCCGCATAAGCAGCAAGCAGAATTGACAAAGCCGCAAACGAACCCATAAAACTGCCCGTGCGAGTATCGCTTTCGGGAAGCATAGAAGCCACAAAAGGATCTAGCTTAGGTTTCTGCGGTTTTTGAACTTTTGGATTTTGAACTGCTTCAGACATTTATTCCTCCGGGTTCAACTGGTTAACGGCAAAGGCAACATTGGTAAAGCCAGAAAAGCCGCAAGTCGCCATAACTTTATACATAACATCATAATTCATGTTTTTATCTAACTGAACAATAATATTGCCTCCGCCTTCGTCTGGTTCGCCTTTGGCTATTTTTGCCTGCTTTTCAATTTCGCGCTTGTCTTTAAGCACTTCGTCTAAAGCTGCAACCAAAAGCGTGTCTTGGCCGGAAACAATGCTTGTTTCCACAACGCGCTGACCATCAACCAAAACCCAGTTTGCATCAACAACCAAGCCCAAAGAAACTTCTCTTGGCGTTTTTGTGGATGTTGAGTTTGGCAGAACCAAGTTTTCAGCGGCTGTTATCAACTGGCCTTCGCTATCCACCTGTTTAATCATGAACACTAGAATAATGGTCATGATGTCCATCATTGATGTTAGCGAAAAAGCAATTGGTTCACCATATTCTCTAGTTTTTCTTGCCATTTTATCCTCCCGCAGCCAATTTGGCTAGGTTGATTTTAAAGAATCCTGAATCACGCGCTCTATCCATAACGCTGATAATCTTGTCAAAAGCTGTGTCATCATCAGCCAAAACAATTATATTATCTGCATCAGGGCTATCTATAAAGCGATTGTGAATCATCATCAGAGTTTTTGCAAGCTCATCATAAGCGCTGCGAGGTCTCAAACTTACCGCAGGTCTGCCATCAGAGCATATATCTTCAACGCCTGGAGCAGACTGCCCGCAAGCAAGCCTCCTTGCAGAGCTTTCTGATAGAGTTGCAACTGTTAAGCCAGGTCTGACCAAAGCCGGGTCTGTGATAAACTCATTGTTTCCATCCAAATAAGCAGAGTCGGTTTTGCTGTAAACAGACATCTTTATTTTGCCCGGGTCTTCTTCGCTTTCTTTGTGCAAAGCCCATAGATGTATTGTTTCTATTGAATACCTGAACTTTTCCGAATCCAATTCTCTGCCATCCTGACATTTGGGAGGATTTTTCGCAGCTCCCTTATCGTCATAGACAAAGGTGCTTGGATCATAAGTGATTGTGTCGCCATCGCTTCTGCAGCGGAATGTCCACATTTCCTTATAGAACTCCCTAGGCAAAGAACCGCCGCGCGCCCAAATTTCAAGGTAGTCCCTAGTAATGGCCACAGTTAAATTCAATGCGTTGTCATCCGGAGGAGGAGGTTCGCTCTCTATGGACATCTCAGTCCTTTCAGGCAAATTCACCTCTACAATAGCTAACTTTTGGAAAGACGCCATGGTCAAAATAACAGGAATAAGAACGGTCATGAGGCTCATAACCGGAAGCATATCCATTTCTTTTGGCGGCGGTGCTTTTTTAAGTTGTTTTGCCATAAGCAAACTCCATATTACAAGTTATTCGGTTATGCAAACGAGTTGATAACTTTCAAACTTTTTTCTTCCATTTCTTGAATAACGCGCTCAGAAAGCATGCTCAAAAAGCCCTGAACCATCAGCAAAGGAATAGCGGCAGCCAATCCCAAAAGCGTTGTGCCCATTGCTACAGAAATACCATTCGCAAGAGCTTGCGGGCGTTCTGCGGCAGGCTTGTTAGCCACAGCATCAAAGGTTATAATCAGACCAAAAATCGTTCCTGCAAGGCCCATAAGCGTTGCGACAGAAGCTGTAAGCGCTATAATGGACAGATATCTGTTCACTCGAGGCGCTTCCGTTAAAAACACGGCATCAGCAGCAGCTGCAAGACCTTCTTTTCCCTTATCGCGAGCCTCCACCACAGACCCTAGAACAGCGGCTATGGGAAGCTTTGAGCCTTTGCACATGGAAACTGCTTCTTCGTACTTTTTTGCAGCTACCAAAGTGCCAAAATTCTTGAGAAATTCATCGCGCCCCTTTGAAGAACGCAGGAAAATGTAAAGGAACCTTTCCACGGCTATGCCAACGCCGGCAAGGCCTATTAACAAGATAACCCACATGAATTGCCAACCCGCCTCACTTGGGTTAAATGATTTTAGCGTGTTATTAAAGACTATTTCCATTTTTTTACTCCTATGGTTAATGGATGAGTGAAACTTTTTTCTCCGTATAATATAGATTATTTTTTCGAAAAAAAGCAATCTATATCATATTTTTTTTAATTTTCTTCCGAAGCCTCCGGTGGAGGCGCCTGTCTGGCACTCCATTGAGCTCTCAAATTTTCCAATTCTCTTCTCAAATTGGCATTCCTGCTCTTTGCATCAGAAGCTATTTCCTTATAGGTAGTCAGCTTTTCTTGAGGCGTAAGGTCTTCGGATGCTTCAATTTGCGTTAAACGAGCCTTTGTTCTGTTGTAATGGTCGTCCCTGAACAGAGTGCTTGGGTCAAATTCCTTTATATTGGTTGCCAAAATCTCATTTTCAGAATCAATTGTCCTAACAAGGGCAAATAAACTATCCGTCCATCTGTTTTTGATGCCATAATGAGCAGAAGCCCTTATGCCGCTAGCGCAGCGAGGCAAAGCTCCCTGCTTGGCAGTCTGGCTTTTGTTCTCCAACTCTTCGCGATAAGCTTCTAAATCTTCATGAACGGCAAATACAGCGTCTTCTCTTGCCATGCCTTCAAACTCAATGTATTCCCTAACCATAGCTGCGCTATCTGGCAGTGGAGCCTCGGCAAACGCCCTGCCCACTTGATAGAAGTTTTCGCAGTCGCGATAGAACATTTCAATGTAGCCATCTTGAGCAGCCACCACATCAGGGTTGTAGTAACCCTGCTCGCGGGCAAGGTCAATGTTAGACTGGAACAGCGGGCGCGCTTGCTCATAATAAGAAGGCAGCTGCTGAACAACCTGAAGTCTTGCTACAAATAGTCTTTCCTTATCTACATTGCCTCTTCTGTCTCTAACATCAATTTCTTGCTCGCGAACCTTTGCGGCAACTATAACAAACAGCTCAGCAATGCGATTTCTAGAGCGGAAAGTCCATCTTTCAGAAGCATACGTAGCAGACTTTGAATAGTGAGCGGTTGCAGACTGCAAAATGGTCATCAGCCTTTTAATCATATCAAGCTTGGCTTTGTCATTGCCTCTAATAATAAGCGGAGCCATGGTTGATCTTTCAAATTCGCCTAGCATAAAGGATGCTTCTGCAGCAAATGTCGGGTCTGAATTTGAGAGCTGAACGCCAAATCTGTCGTAGTTGCTAATGGTGTTTTTATAAGCTGCCGCTGCTTTAGCGGAATCTTTGAGTTCCATATACGCACGCGCCATTTTGGTGTAAGCATTGATAAGCTTTTCTTTATCTGTTGTGTAGTTTCTCACAAAGTTATCGTATTCCTTAGCGGTATTTGGCCAGTCTTTGGCATTCTCATACGCTATAGGTATGCTATATGCAGCATCAAGGGCATAAGAACTTTTTGGATACTCTCTAACTATGTCGCGGTTGCATCGGATTGCTTCCTTAGTATCTCTTGCCTCATCGTAAGCCAAGCAGGCATTGTAAAGCAAGCCTGGAGTTTTCTCGTGTCTGGGGAATTTTTTGAAAGCAATTTCATAAGTTTGAGCAACTACCCTTTTGTTAGCTCTTATAGCGGCAGAATCTCTGCCAGGAATTGAGTCGTAAGCCTGGGCTGCTGCAAAAATTGCGTTTATAGCCATGGTATCTTGCGGATAGTTATCAACTATAAATAGATAAGCTTTTGCTCCATCTGCAAATTTTTTGTCTTTTTGGTAGGCAAGCGCTGCGCGAACAATGGAGCGAACAGCCAAATTAGACTTGCCGTATTCTCTAGGCATACGCATCCAGGTTTCGGCGGCTTTTGTGTTCTGGCCTGCCTGCTCGTAAGCAACGGCAGCTTCAAACAAAGCCCTATCGCTAAACTCTGCTCTTGGGAAACGCTTTACCAATGCTACGTAGGCATCTGCGCCTTGAGCAAACTGGCCCTGCTTAACCGCTTGTTCTGCTTTCTGGTAAAGCACAGCAGCAATAGATGTTTCAATTTCTTTTGCCACAGTAACCGCATTGGAGTCTCTAACGCCCATGCCTCTTCTATCAGTGTATTGAGTGTATAGCCACTCAAACTCTTTTTGAGCTTCGTCCAGCTGTCCATCTTCAAGCAAAGACTGCGCCAACATGCGGCGAATCAAGAGAGTGTACTTGTGGCTTGGAAAGTCTACGGATAATTTGCGCAGCACGTCAATAGCAACTTTATATTGCTTTGCCTGATAGTGCACTATAGCAGCATTGTATGCCAAATCTGGCGCAGCGGTATCTTTGCCAAATTTTGACATATATCTATCAACCTGCGCAAAATACGCTTTGGTCTCTGGCAAGCTATAAGCTTTAACCGTGTCGCCTCCAGCTTTGGTTTTCAAAGCATGTTCACGCCCCTTGTCCATTGCAAGCACGGCATTATAGCCAGCTTCGTTTTTGGTTATAAGAACGCCGAAATTCTGAGGACGGCGGCCATAACGGCTGGTATCAGCATCCACAATCCAATTGAATGCGGAGGCTTCTCTGTCAAATTGGCCAAGTTCATGATAAATAACAGCCAAGTTCATATAAACTCTGTATTCGTTCCAATCTGGCTCGTTTTTATAGCGATTCAAGAAATCATTGTAAGCCTTAACCGCATCTGCATATTGTTTTTTTGCGCCTTCGGTATCGCCTTTTTTGTTCAATTCGGAGGCGGTAAAGTGCATATAAACTGGAATATCCAGCATTGCCATGCGAATTGCGCGCTCTGCATTTCCCACGCTTTCTGAATGGCCGCTGTTCCTTCTGTACCAAGCTGAATTGCGGTCATAGCGCTTAATAACCAAGAAACGCTGTTCCTGAGCTTTATCTGGTTTTTGCTGCAAAAGATGAATTTCAACCATTGCCAAATCTGCAAGGGGCGCATCTATATAAGTTGGGTTGGTCTGCAATAAAAAGTCAAAAGCTTGAACTGCCTGGTCATGGCGGTCGTGGTCTTTAGCCTTCATTCCTATGCGGAAATAAAGAGAATCTTGATACGGAAGCTTTTTGGGCCTTATAAATTTATCAGCTACTTTAATGCCATCGTCCAAATCAGAAAATGCTGTTGCCATATAATCCATGGCTTCAACGCGCAAATCGGGCACAAATTTGCCTTTATCCGCTCCGTCTATGTATTCCCAGAATTTTTGCGCGGCAACTTCAAAATCAGCCTGATTGTAATAGCACTCTGCCAAGTGATATATGGCCAAAGTAGCTTCTCTTCTTTCCCTGGTTGTGTTCGCAGGATAGTTTGTTATTCTTTCGTAGGCTTTTATAGCATCTGCCCATCTGCTTTTGCTATAGTAATATTCGCCTATGCGAAGCCATGCGCCTGGAGCCAAAGTGTGGTTTGGATATTTTCTCACCAATTCTTGGCGAAGCTGCAAAGCGCGCTCCAATTCACCTTTTGTTTCCAAAATGAAAGAGGCTTGAAAAAGCATGTTTGGCGCGCTTGTTCCATCGGGAAAATGCTTAACATAATCAAGAAAAACCGGCAAAGCCGCATCGTGATTGGGCTTTGGAGGCTCTCCTATTTTAGCGCACTGCGGAAATCTTTTAACGTTGTTGTCGCGGTCTGCGCAAAACTGCACAAGTTCCTCGAACTTAGTCTGCTCTTGGGTAAATCTGAACTCTCCAAGCTTGAAAAGTTCTTGGCCCCATTGCTGCAAAATAGTTGCGCAGTTATTGTTTCTTTTGGCGTCGTTTGTGCGACACTTATTAGTGTTGGAAAGATCTTCCCATTTTTTAACAGCAGTTTCAAGATCGCTCACGCTGGCAACCGAACTGGCGCGACAAGCCTGCTCCGCTTTGGCTCTTTGGTTTCTGAATTCCTCAGCGCACTTCTGATAGCCAGAAGCATTTCTGCCCATCTTTGTGCATCTAGCATGAATGGCTGTTGCCCTATCGGTTTCTGTTTTGCATGCTGCGCTGCCAGCCTGCGCAAATGCTGCGCCGGCTAACACTAAAATTCCCAAAAAGAGAGTTCTTAAATTCATATTCATTGTTCCTGCAATAACTGGTTACTTCCTTTTACAAATCATCCAAATCACCCAACGCATCCAAGCCCGGAGAAACTCCACCGCCAGGTTGCTGAGCCTTTCTCGTTGATACAACTGCGCTAGTCAACTTTGCATCACCCAAAACACGCTGCCTGCTTGCCTCAAAGCGATCACTCTGAATAACTCTCTGCTGGAATTCGGCAAAGGTCTCAATCTCGCGATTAGCTCTTTCAAAATCCGGACGGAGTGCTGCGCGTTTCTGCTCAACTCTTGGAGTAGGCAGCTGGCGCGCCAAATCCAATGCTCTGACTTGAACGCTGTCAAAGTTTTCCTTCATGCCATCGTAAGCGACTTTTGCGCTATCTCTCTGTTCTTTTGTGATGGTCGGATTTTCTGTAAGCTGTATTGCTCTGTTCAAGCTAACCTCAGCGCGATTCAGATCTCCTTCCATATAGTAGCAATAACCTTCAACAAGGTAAGCTTCGGATATCAAGTAAGAATCCGGGCGGTTCCTTATTATCCAAGTGGTGAAGGGACGCGCATTCTTTGTGTCGCGAACTTTCAAGAAGCTCCATGCAAGCGCAAGAGCAGCTTCTTCGTAGAACGGTGAAGCTGTATTGGTAACCTGACCGTAAAGCTGCGCAGCTTCAGCCAAGCCATCCGGCTCTGCAAAGTAAATGTGACCTAGTTTTACCCTTGCCGCATCTTGCAAATCTCTTTCTGACTGGTTAGAAGCTTGCTGGGTTAAAATATCATTGAAAGCGCCTTTAGCTTCTTGCCATTGGCTATCGCGGCTATACGCTATGCCCATTGTATAGCGAGCATAGAAATAGTTGGCATTGCCTGGCAAAATGGAAGCAAGTAGCTGAACAGCGTCCTTATTCTGACCCTGCTCAAATTTTATCTGGCCGGCAATATAATCTGCATCAGGTTTTACATCAGACCTGGGGAAATGCTGGGCTATGTACTGGTATTTTACCATGGCATCGCCATAACGACCTTCTTTATAGTCTATATTCATCAACTGAAAATGGTATTTTGGAATTTGATCGGAATGAGGATATTTTCTGATAGCCTCTTGATAAACTCTTTGCGCAGCCAAATGCATACGCATATTTTCAAATGATTTGCCCTTGTAGAAAGCTGCTTGGTCAACCAAATGGAATGTGGGATATTTTGTCTGTACTTTGCCAAACGCATAAGAAGCAGCTATAAAGTCGCGGTTCAGATACAAACGCATTGCAGCGCGGTAATCGTTTTCCGGCTCTATCTTCAAGCGACGGTATCTGGCTTCGCCAATGCTTTCTTCGCGAGTATCGCCAAAGCGGGCAGTTGCGCGAACATTCCACAAAAATCCACGGTTCTTTTTCTCTATCAAATCATCGTGAGACATTTCAAGGTCCAGTCCAAGATAGCGGAACAAATTCACGTCTTTCACATTCACAGTTGCGCCAATAACAGGATAGCCTTCTTTGGTTAAACGACCCTTAACGCCAAGATGCGAGGTTATAAAGTAGGTAGCAGAAACACCAAACTCCATCATTTTGCCCTTGCCACCCTCATCTTCATCGTGGAAAAAATCTATAATGCTAATTTCACCCTTTATTTCCAAAGCACGGTTTAAGCCACGATAGAACAAAGATAAATTCAAGTTAGCAGGAATTGCATAGCCATCATCGCTTTTGCCTCCAACAAATACAGGAGATATAAAACCATAGCTTTCCTGGCCTTCCTCGCTTGCATTGGCAATAACCGGCTGTAGGAGATTTTGAAATGCAATACCTATTTGAACGTGGCCAAGTTTTGAATTGTTTATGGGATTTAGGCTAAAGCCAATGTCAGTACCCATAGTGAATTGCTTATTGTGGTTAAACTGATCCACCTGCAAGATGGACAAATTCACGCCCATAGCCAACCAATGGAATACACGGTAAGCATAACCAATCATATAGGCGTTTTCTGTGTAATCGCCATTTACGCTATTATCTACAGTAGCCCCATTTTCAAAGAAAGTAAAACCGAAGGAGTGCTTATAACCCCAAGGCATCACAACAGAGCCGTATTCCTGCATGGCCGCACCGCTTATGGTACTGAAAAAACCACCTGTAACTTCTAATTGGTCATTCTCTGCTATGCCTGCAGGATTGACATACATGGAAGTTGTTCCGCCAAACTCGCCAAACCAATCATTTTGCTGATATTTGTTTGGCGAGTAAGATGGTGAAAATTGAGCAAGCGCATAGCCTGCAAAACTAAACACTAACGCAATGGACAGTAATATATTTTTCACTTTCAATTTCTCCTTAGTTATCCGTGCGCTGGAATTCTATGCGACGGTTTTTTGCCCTGCCCGCAGCTGTTTTATTGGATGCAATCGGCTGATCGGGCCCCTTTCCTTCAAAAGTGAAACGACCTGAATCTATGCCGCGACTAATCAAAAAGTCTACCACAGCCTTTGCACGAGCCTCGGAGAGTCTTTGATTTGCGTCTCTTCTACCTTGATCATCCGTATGTCCAACCACCTTGAATGTAACTTCTGGGTAGGTTTGCATAGTTTCCACTACTACCATAAGATTGCCAAATGATTCATCTGTAATATCAGCTTTTCCGCTAACAAAATTAACACCTTCTACCACGAACACTCTTCTCGGAGGAGGAGGCGGAGGAGGAGGTTCTGGTTCTGGTTCCGGTTCTGGCTCAGGAACGAATTCTATTTCTTCTGGAATAAATTCTGGCTCAGGTTCCGGTTCTGGCATC
>Ga0099364_10013318_pt1 | contig 11049 bp, 7 predicted proteins | sample TergutTh196P3_FD_73070 | JGI IMG/M metagenome (GOLD analysis project Ga0099364, IMG submission 73070) | Microcerotermes parvus P3 segment gut microbial communities from Pointe-Noire, Republic of the Congo - Th196 P3 | ecosystem: Host-associated > Arthropoda: Insects > Digestive system > Gut ... | reverse complement strand
TGTTGTAAATTAGTATCAATTTTATCTTTATTTTGTGCATCGATACCATTGCTAAAAAAGGCAAAAACTAGTGGAATAAAAAAAATTTTTTTTAGATTTTTCATATTTTTATTATTATTTCAATTAATTAAAGAGTAAGTAACAATTAGCTCTACGTTGCTTCCTTCATCCAATTTATTAATAATAATTGGAACATGCCAAAAATGTGGTTGCATAGTAAAAGACACAAATAAAATTACTGTCATTTCATAATTAAGCGACGATATTTTTTGCAAGCCGGTACAATAGGAATCCCATACTTTTGTAGTTAATACACCCTGGGCAAATAATAGTGTCTTTTTTGAGAAATCAATTCCAGGATAGTCAAGGCAAGGATCGCAAAGAAAGTCATCTTCGTCCCACTGCCCTGGATATGTACATATAAATTGCTCCAAATCTTCTTCGCTGTTAATAACGTCAATAATTGGAAATTCTGACCATGGTGGTGAAAAAAGTTTCCACATACAATTTGTCTCTTCAAGAGAATAATCGTTAAAAGGAATATCAAACGGTATTTCCAAATGAGTGTACAACTCTTCTACCTGCGCCTCCAAATTTTCAATCCTTTCAATTAAATCCTCAAAACATCTCCAAGAAATGCGATGCATTCCTAACGGAATGCTGCTGCGGTGCGATGAAACCTTATTTTTACCTAATTCTAAAAACAAAACAACCTCAGTAGCGGATGGAATACCATACGCATCATGCTGAACTTGTTTCAGCATCCCCTGATTATTGAGAGGATTGCGGGTCAAGCCCGCAATGACGGGTTGTTTAATGATAATAATCTTTGCTACTGAGGTTGTCATGTTAAAAAAAATTAGGTGTAAATTAGGTTTTAGAGTGTAGATTTGAAATATCAAACTATGAAACTATCAACTTCTTATTCACTCATTTACTCATTCACTCATTCACTCATTCACTCTAAACTCTAATATCTATTCTTTGTGTTCCTTTGTGAAACCTTTGTGTTCCTTTGTGGTTAGACTTTTTTTAACGCAAAGGCGCAAGGTTGAGGACGTATTAATGGTTTTCAGTTTTCAGTTTTCAGTTATTTTTTGTGTTCCTTTGTGGTTAAAAGATATTTTCATTTCTTGTGAATAATGCAAGTTATAGAGGCGTCGACATATTTAATTTTGATAATTACAAATCCTGTTTTCTCAAAACCGCCAACCCTATTAATGCAAAAACGATAATTTGGAAAATAGAAAATGCAATGTTTTCATAAAAAAGAGAATTAATATTTCCATTTTCTAATACACTCGATACAATTATAGGGACTTGAAACATTGACTGAATTATAGAAACAGCGAATGAAAACCCGATAAAAAGAAAAATTCCTGCCACTTTTCCTTTGGTAATAATTACAGATGTGGTAAGCGTAACAAAATAAGCCAACCAAGAAAAAATAGTCATTAACAAAAACGAGGTAATGTTCATAAAGCTGAACTCTTTGAAAATTTGCTGCATCGCTTCCACAAAAAATGATGGATAAACAAGCAGAAAAGTTATTGCAGGAATAATTAAAACCGCAACAATTGCTATGAAACAACTAATAATAGTTGCACTAATTTTTACAAAATAATATTTTTCTCGTGAAACACCACTTGCAAAAATCAGACTTATGACTTTGTTTTGGTAATCTGCATTCAACAAATGAAAGGGATAAAGAAGCGAAAAAACTGCCAACCCCAAAATGGTAAAAACAATCAGAGGAATCAAAAGCGTTTCTACCGATATTTTTCCCTCTATCATTCCGATGCCCAAAAAAGTTGAAATAGATGCCATCGCCGTCAAAATCGCAATTACCAATAAATAAGGCTTATTGTTGCGATTTTTATACATTTCCATTTTAAAAATATCTTTCAATTTCATTATATTTTCCTCCTATTTTATTAAGTCAATAAATTTATTTTCTTTTTTAATTTGCAGAAATTCAATATCTTTCGCAACCGCTAACTTGAACAATTCTTTATATTTTGTTTCATTAAGTTCAAATTTAATAAACTTCTCTTGCTCATCAAATGAAATTTGGTTGGAACGAAGCAATTCAGTGAAAAGGTTTTTATCACTCACTTCAACTCGGTAGACATAATTTTGTGCCGGATTTTTCAAATCAAAAATATCGCTGAAATCTCCGTTGTTCATTACGAGCACTTTGTCGCAAAGACTTTCAATATCATCTTGTACATGACTAGAAATCAAAATCATACGACCTTGTTTTTTTAAATCCAACAAATAATTTCTAAACCAATTAACGCTTTTAATATCCAATCCGCGAAATGGTTCGTCGAAAATCAAAATTTCAGCATCGTTCATAAGAGAAATCAACAAAATAAGTTTTTTGTTCATTCCGAGTGAAAAATTTTTCACTTTTTTATTTAAACTGTCGTCAATTTCCAACTCTTGAGCAAGTTGTAATGCGCGTTTTTCGTCAAATCCACCTCGCAGTCCGCCGAAATAACGCAGATTGAAAAGCCCTGTCTGATTTTTATACAATCCCATGTCGTCCAACACAATACCAACTTTTGACAATGCTTTGAGATTGTTCTTAATATTTACGTCATCCATCAACACCGACCCGCTATAATTGGTAATAATGTTGGTCAATGCCTTAAAAAATGTGGTTTTACCCACGCCGTTCCTGCCTACAATTCCATATACTTTTCCATGCTCAAACTCAACGCTCGAGATATTCAGCACCTTAAATACGCTGTATGCAAATTGTAGATTATCAACTTTTATATTCATATACTACTGTTTTATAATTTATTAAAAAAAAATATTCTATTTCTGTTGTTTACTTGCCGTTTGCCAACAAAACGTACAACTTTTTATTTTGTTGCATTTTAAAAAAAATAAGGAAATTGATTCTTTTTAGCCTACATAATTTACAAGAAAAATAATTTGCTCACAAATAGTTCGACGTTGCTCACTATTAGTACCACAGATGTAAGGCATCATAAACTAATCCTTGCATGGTCTTCTTTTTTATTAACTGTAGGCTTTGGTATGCATAAATATATAAACTCTTTGCGAAAAACTATAAAACTTTTTCCAAAATCCATTGTAATTGCTCCTCTTGAGTCATTAAACTATTATCAAGGATAATTGCATCTTCGGCTATTTTAAGGGGGCTTTCGCTGCGAGTGCTATCAATATGGTCGCGAGTTTTTAAATTTTCCAAAATTTGTGCGAATGTAACATTTGGGTCTTTTTCTATCATTTCATTATATCGGCGTTGTGCTCTAACTTCGGGTGATGCGGTCATAAAAATTTTGAGGTCAGCATTTGGAAAAACCACCGTGCCAATATCGCGTCCATCAAGAACAACTCCACCTTTTTTTCCCATTTCGCGCTGAAGTTCTACCAAGCGATTACGTACAAAACCATAAGTGCTTATTTGGCTAACATGATTACTTATTTCAAGTGACCGAATTTCTTTTTCAACGTTTGTGCCATTTAAAAATGTTTCAACTATTTGTGTTTCTTTGTTTTGAATAAACGAAATATCAATATTATTAATCGATTCCAACAATTTTTTAGTATCAATTTGTCCCTCTTTTATTATATTTTGTTGAATAGCGAAAAGTGTAACGGCGCGATACATTGCGCCTGTGTCGATATAAGTTAGCCCCAATTTGTGCGCAATATCTTTTGCGACCGTACTTTTTCCGCATGATGAGTGACCATCTATTGCAATGATGATTTTAGGATTTTGCATATTATATAGTTTTCAGTTTTCAGATGTCAGTATTTAGTAATCAGTAATCAGTATTCAGTATTCAGTATTCAGTTTTCAGTATTCAGTTTTCAGTATTCAGTATTCAGTTTTCAGTATTCAGTATTCAGTTTTCAGTATTCAGTTTTCAGTATTCAGTTTTCAGTTTTCAGTTTTCAGTTTTCAGTTTTCAGTATTCAGTATTCAGTATTCAGTTTTCAGAAAACGAAATTTTTTTAAAAAAGTTTTATTTTTTTCATTTTTTTCAAAACTATTTTAAAAAAATCAAACCCCTCCGCGTCCTCAACTTTGCGTCTTTGTGTTTATATAATCTAACCACAAATTACACAAAGGTTTTGGGTTGTTATTGAACGTATTGAAATTGTTATTGAACGTATTGAAATTGTTATTGAACGTATTGAAATATTGAATTTAAAAAGAATATAACAACTCGACCTTATTACCTTATTTTCAATATATTAATAAATAAGGTAATAAGGTAAATTGTAGGAGATTTCATCATCTATTAAGGTTATTTAGTAGGAAAAATAAGGTATGAATAAGGTATAAAAGGTGTTTGTTTGACAACAAAATGACTTATGAATATGATAGTGATGTTTTATCAAATTACAATCATTACAGGATAAGCAAGATAAGTTATTGTTATGATGGAGCAACAAGCAATGCATCGGTTGAGTTTCAATACGAATCGGGTAGAACAGATGAAATATTTTACTATTCGGGCGGTTTAAAAGTTACAACGGATTATTTGTTGGAAGGTATTGTCTGCAAACTTGGGTCTACTGTTTTGCGAAACTATGAATTAACCTATATTTATAGAGATAAGCAAAATGTTTCGTTATTGGATGAAATAAATTACTCGGCAGGTAATCAATATTTGACTCCATTAAAATACACTTATGGAACAGATAATCAAGATAGTACACGTTTTACCCGTATAGAGAAACAATTGCCTCAGACCTACAGTTATGAAAATATATTGCCCGTTAGAGGTAAAATTGTTTATGGAACAAATGACGATGGCTTGATACTGACACAAGCTTTGAATCCATATCATGAATATATGGCATGTATCCTCGATGATAATGATCCTGAAAATCCGAAAAAAAACTCAAGCACAATAGTAAATCTTTATTCAGCGGGTGATGAAATCAACATTTATACTGATTTAAATAATTCTGTAACAAATACAACTTTGTTGGCAGGCGAAGGTTTTGTTGATATTTTTTGTGCAAATATAGATGGAGTAGGAAATGAAGAAATAATAAAAGTCAACAATTTTATCTACCAACAAGGTAATCAAATCTATGATAGGGTTGTTTTTGAAATTTATGGGGTAACAAGTTCGGGTATTTCGCTTCAAGATAGTAGAATACTCGATTTTCCGGCAGAGTTGATAGCAAAATGTACAACTTATCCTCAAATTCATCCAAAGTTTTACTATAATGGAGATTTTTTCGGTAATGGAAAAAAACAAATACTTGTAGTTTTTGCAAACGCTCCATTAACTAAGCCTTTAAGTATCATAGAGACCAAATGTTATCTATTGGATTTGGACGACAGCTCCTCTGAACTTATAGACCTCGGCACTCCTTTTTTGTTCAATGTTGATTTGTTAGAAGCAAAAACAGGAAATGGAAATTTTGACACAAATAATTCTGACCGTTTGTTTATTATGGATTATGATGGCGATGGTAAATCTGATATTTGCCTCGTAAATAACAGTGGTACACATTTTTATACCATAATTCAGGATGGCACATCTCATGATATTCAATATGTTACATCTTATACTGATTTGCCATTATATAGTGTATATGACAGATTATTAATGGTTGGCGATTTTAACGGGGACGGGAAGCATGATTTTTTGTTGTCTCCTCGTTTAAATATATCAGGTAACTGGATTATATTTTTTTCTAAGGGAGATGGCGGTTTTGAAATGATTACAACATCAAAAAGATTGAAAAGGACTTACAATCAACGTTTTTTTCTGCAAGACGTGAATTCAGACGGTATGACGGATATTATCTGTTATTCAATAATAGGTCAATCAGGTGTACATGGATTTGATATAAATTTTTCTAGTGGAAAGGATTTTGAATTAATAGATTTTGAAGGTTTTTCCGATTATCACGATAATTTATACAACTCCAAAATAGTTTTTCCAATTAATATAAATTCTGTTAATTCTGCAAAAATTATTGCTCTAAAAAATAATATAATGGGAATATTTTCGTATAATAGGGATGATACTCAAGAGTCTTTGCTTATGAAATCAGTTACAAGTTTGGGTGTGGAAAATAAGAACTATTATCGGAAGATGAATGAATCTACTGATTATTATACTATTAGTGAAACAGATGATTTCCCTCATATTGTTTATCAGAGTCCTCATTATTTTGCCCAAAAGCGCGAAGTGATATTAAATAACAGTGTAATAGAACAAAGCAAATATAAATATGAAAATGCTTTTTTTCATGCTCAAGGGCTTGGTTTTAAAGGATTTGAAAAAATAAGTGAAATAGATTCTATTAGAAATAGAACTCATACGCAGAAATTTGACCCGTTCAATTTTGGATTATTAAAAGAGGTTGATAACCAATGGGAAAAGAACATATATTCTCATAATGTTCAGGTTAATTCTCAAACAAAAATAGCCCAAATTAATCTAACCCAAAAAGAGACAGTGGATAAACAGAAAGGCATTACAATAACGGCAACATACAGCAATTATGATACTTACGGCTATCCGCAGACCGAAAACATTAATTATGGCGGCGAAATAAGTGAGGCTTTTTCAAATGCTTTTGTTCATAACACGACTGAAAGCAGTTATTTGCTCGGATTTCTTACTGATAGAAAAAAAATCATAACCCGAAACGGTGAAACATGGACAACGCGAGACCATATATCCGAACATAACAAAGGAAAGCCGACTAAAATATTGAGGTATTCGGGCGGAACTACTTCATCATATCAGGTATCCGAAGAAATATTTGAGTACTATCCCAACGGAAACTGCAAAAAACAGAGTATAAAACCTTTCTCTGAAACAACGCCATTTACAACAAGTTATGAATATGATAATTGGGGAAGGATGACCAAAGAGACTGACCCATTTGGACCATCAACTTTTTACACTACATACCATTATCATCCTACAAATGGAAGTTTGTCAAAGATTACAGCACACAAAAACTACAAAAGTTGGGATACATCTTTTGATTATGATGCGTTTTATAGACCGATATCGGCAACACATCCTGATGGAACATCAGTTTCTACTGACTATTTGTGGAATTCTGCGGGTACAAACGGACTATTTTTCGTTCTACAAGATGCAACAGGGAAACCATCGACAAAGACCTATTTTGATGCTCTGGGTAGAGAAACAGCCTCTGAAACAGATAATATCAACAACACCGTTTCAAGCACCCACAAAATGTATGATAACTTTGGGCGATTATCGGAAGTTTCTGTGCCATTCTCAGGTTCATCGCCAGTTTCTTGGGACGCTTTAGTTTATGATGAGTATGACAGACCAACGACTGCCAATGCAGCATCAGGACGAACAACAACCATTGAATACAACGGAAATGAAGTAACAATTGTAGAAGAAGATATAACAACAATCAAAGAGTATGACAATTACGGCTATTTGGTTAAAGTTACAGACGCAGCAGGTGTTATTACATACGAACTGCGACCCGACGGACAACCATACTCAATTGTTGCGCCTGGGAACGTGACAACATCGTTTACGTATGATGTTTTCGGACGAAAAGAAACAATGTTTGACCCCAGCGCTGGTTCACAAGTTTGGACTTATGACCCCAAAGGAAACATCGAATCAGAAGAAGATGCTAACGGAAATTTGGTAACTTATGGATATGACAATCATAACAGGTTATTTTCAATTACACGACCCGAATTTACGACAACTTATTATTACAACCCTGACGGATTGCTTACTTCTGAAACATCGACAAATGGTACATCAATGACTTATTCGTATGATACATACAGAAGGCTAATATCTGAAAAAGAAACTGTTCCTGACGGAAAGTGGTTAGAAAAAATATTTAGTTATTTAAACGGGAATGTCAAATCGGTAAATTATACTACACATAGTGGAAATATAGGTGCCGAATATTACACATATAGCAAAGGTCATCTTACCGAAATTAAACTTGGTCCGCCAACCGTTTCAGAACTCCCTCCTTTTGAAAACAGGGATGGTAATAAAGTAAAAGACCCTTTAATCACTATTTGGAAACTAAACTCGGTAAACGAGTTCGGTCAGCCTACAAGCGTAACAACAGGAGCCTTTAACCGGACTTACGCTTATACTGAATTTGGAATACCAACAGGCAGAACAGCAGGTACGTTTCAAAACCATTCTTATAGTTTTGATGCACAAACAAGAAACCTGACATCAAGGAAAGATAATAACCGCAATATTGAGGAAATTTTTGCTTACGATGATCTTAACCGACTGAAATCAATTGGAGAGAACAGTTCAATTACTTATGATGCAAAAGGTAATATCACCAAAAAATCCGATGCAGGAACATCTTTTAGTTATTTTACTCCGGGCAAACCTTATGCTATATCACAGATTAACTTTCCAACAGATGCAATTTCCCAAACCCCGCAAAGCATTCTTTACAATTCCTTTCAACGACCAGCTACAATAACCGAAGATATTTATACAGCTGCGTTTACCAACAATAGTAGTGGTGGCAGAGTTAAAATGGAACTTAAAAAGAACAATGCAAAAGAACTGAACCGTTATTATATTTCAGATTGTTATGAAATTGATGACAAAACAGGCAATAACGTTGTTCAAAAACTCTATCTTGGTGGTAATTTTTACACAGCACCCGCAGTTTATGTAAAAGATAATAGCGGTGCATGGCAATTATATTACATTGTAAGAGATTATTTGGGCAGTATAACGCATATCAGAAATGCAACAGGAGGACACATAGAAGAAAATAGTTATGATGCATGGGGCAGGATGCGAAATCCCGTAAATCAAACACCTTATGCGGCAGGTGATGACCCTGCGTTGTTTTTGGGGCGTGGTTATACAGGGCATGAGCATTTGCCGTGGTTTGGTTTGATTAATATGAACCAGAGATTGTATGATCCTGTTGTAGGTAGGTTCTTGGCACCGGATCCTATCGTGCCTGACCCAGAGTTTTCGCAAAGCATGAACAGGTATAGTTATTGTTTGAACAATCCGTTGAAATATAATGACTTGACGGGTATGTACCCTTATATTTACGACCCTGTCATGGGCTGTTATACAGATACGTCAGGCAATCCCGTAAGCGATGAAGAAGTTATGGATTATATCAGAGGTTATGGTAACCGAGGCAAAGACCGTATTGACGATGGTTTTGGTTTTGGATACAACGGATTCTTTGGATACGGTGGCAACGGTGGTTACGGACCCGGAGGCGGCGGTTTCGGCAGAGGTTATGCCCAAGGATATGGACGTTCAAGCGGTAGTGGTAATTTGTGGGAATATAGATATGATTATTATTATTCTGGTGATGGTGGTCAAACTTGGACATTTAATTTTGCAAAGTCGTATATAGTGTGGGAGCCTGAGAAGAGTGGTAATATAGATTGGCAACCCTATAATAGTGCATTAAACGGTTTAAGCGGTTTGGGAACTGGCATGGTTGCAATGGATGGAACATTCCGTCTCACAAACGGCGGGTACAACGGAAATAAGCTAAGCCTTAAACATTATTCTTCGGGTTGGCGAGGCGGTAGTGTTGCAAAGATTAAAACTCATAGCATGTTGAAATGGGGAAGGGCGATTGGATGGGGAGCAACCATAACAGGTGGAGTATTAAGTATTTTAGAGGTAGGATTTATAATGTCACAAGATGACTGGAGTTTTAATTCTGAAGCACAACTAGCTGCAGCAGAAGCAGCAGGAGGTTTGGCAGGAGCGTGGAGCGGAGCAATAGTTGGGGCATCAGTCGGAGCTATGTTTGGCGGAGTTGGAGCAATACCCGGCGCAATAATCGGCGCAATAGGCGTAGGTTGGGCAGGTTCTTACGTAGGAGGAAGAACTTACGGTTTGTTTAAATAATTATCGTAAATTTCTGAATTATGGAAAGATTTTGGAATATAGTCTATTATTGTGCTTATAAAGTTGATTATAAATTGCACATGGCATTCAGAAAAATTGAACCGGTCTCGTTGACTATTAGATTATTGTATAAAATTCCTAAATTTAGGAATTTTCAAGAAAAACGAGGGCGTTCGCTGTTAAATATGGATAAGGATGTTCAAGATGCGTTTAAAAGACCTGATCATGGAATAAGTGTAATTTTTGCAGGAGGATTGATGGGACTATTAATTATGATTTTGTTTTTTGGATTGCAACTTCTTTATATTGCATTTATAGAAAAACCAAAAAGTTTTGAGCAATTTGCAATAATATTTATAATATATACAATAATTTCTGTTTTGATTTCATATATTTTTCTTTTTCGCAAAGACAAATATTTAAAATACTTTAAAGAATTTGACAAAGAACCTCGCAAATGGAAAATAAAGTGGGCTTGGATAAGTTTGGGAGTAATTTTGTTCCCGTTTGTGGTCATGGTATTGGGTTTTGCAGCACTTACTCCATAAATTGTAAATTATAATTAATTAATAATTAGATATTTAACCCCGTCTCTTTTGTTTTTGAGAGAGACAGGGTTTTTAATTTGTAATCGGTAGGTTCATCGGGCTTGTTCATCGGCTTGGAGTTCCTGTTTTTTCTTGTCCGCAAGCGGCAAAAATTTTTGGGGTGGTTGTGGTTTCGCCGCAAAAAAAGAAAAATGTCTTATTATTTGATTTTTAATGATTTGCATAAATTTTGTTTTGGTTATTTCGCTACTTTTGGTGCTTTCTCTCTGATAATTAGCAATTAGCACGATTATTGCACTTATTTTAGCATATTTTGGTTTAGTTAACCTGTATTATTCACAAAAACTATTCATAGTCTCGCTGCATATCTGGGTTTCGTTGTGTGTGCGACCCTTGCGGTCGCTCAATTATTATCCCCTAGTATTGTAGGGGCGAGGCTTGCCCTCACCCTTTTATTCTACGCAACCGCAAGGATTGCCCCTACAATCTCATCTCTATGTCATTCAGGGCGACCGCAAGGGTCGCCCATACAGAAACCGTTATACGATATGACATGTTTTCTTTATGAATAGTGCAGGTTTAATATTTGTTGAGTGGAATTGTTT